>OHMW01001307.1_pt1 | contig 12234 bp, 9 predicted proteins | sample 1569391 | NCBI WGS metagenome assembly OHMW01 (sample SAMEA3879557, study PRJEB24766) | human gut metagenome | biome: human-associated habitat; feature: feces | place: USA | collected 1985/1987 | reverse complement strand
TCCCACAAATTGTGACGCACATCTTGCAGAAAGCCTTTTTCAAACACGCTCTAGGAAGATCTATAATCCGAAATTTTTACGAATTACATTTGCAAGCAGCTCTGCAGTACCGTCAATTCCGAAATTGTTGCTGTTCAGCATCAAATCCATATATTCGGAACTTCCTGGCTGTTGACCAAATGTCGCAATCAGTTCGCTGATGCTGTTGTATGCAGGTTCAAAAGCAGAAGTGTCAGGCGTGTTTTCGAAGTATTCCAAAACGTAGCTGACGGCAGCGGCAGTACCATAGATAAGTCCGTCCTCGTCCAGATCAAATTCCGGGGTATGGTGATTAGCGCCGGAACCTAATTCGTCATTTTCTATTCCCACGAAGGTTTCTACACCTGGAAACAGGCTGCACATATAACTGAAGGTTTCAGATGCCATCCATGGCTCACAATCATATATGAGATCTTCGCCGATCTGTTTCTTGATAGAATCAATATAGGTTTTTCTGCATGCAGGATAGTTCTCTGTAGGTAAAAGCTGTTCCAGCAATTTAAACTGGTAGGTACAGTAATTAAGAGGACAAATTGCAGCAACAATTCGTTCAAATTCTTTGATAAATTCTCTTCCGCTGTTTCGATCCACCATTCGGATGCTTCCTTCGCAGGTAAGCTTGTCGGGAATCAGGTTAAAGGTTGCTCCTGCATTGACAGAGCCCAGAGACCAGGTCAGAACGGTGTTTGGCTTTATGTATTTTAGCCGGAGTGTATCAAGGTTGGAATATATGTCATGGAAACAGTCAATTACACTGTGGGCAAGATCCGGTCTGGAACCGTGTCCGCCTTTTCCGTTTATTTCAAGTACGAAGTGGTAAAGGCTTGACATGGCAGAACCCTGGCAGCAGGAAAGTTTTCCTGTGGGAATGTCCCAACGCACATGAGAGGCGTAGCAGGTGTCAAACTTCATGTCCTTTTCTGCCATATAAGCCAGAAGCTTTTCTATATTCCGATGTCCTTCTTCTCCTTCCTCAAACATAAGGACAACGCGTCCATTTAGGGATGCTTCCATATTCTTCAGTATTTTTGCGGCGCTAAGAAGCATAGCAATGTGGTCGTCATGGCCGCAGCCATGCATAACACCAGGATTTTTGGAAATACATACTTTTTTATTCTTTAGATTAGTCTCGGATTCCAGTATGGGAAGTGCATCGATGTCGGATCTGAGAAGAACTGTTTTTCCGGTACTGTCTCCGTTTATATATGCAAAAATGCTACCGCCTGGTACCTAGACATAAGGAATATCAATTTTTTCAAGCTTCACATTATCTGTCGAATCTTCTGAATTGTCAAGTATTTTTTGTGTTTTTGAAATTGTGTTTAAAATAGTTCGATGTTCGTTCTATTCACAGTAACAACTAAAATAGAACTTCCAAAAAGAGGTTTATAACACTTTACTGGTATGATTTTAGTATGCTATAATTGTTGTATTTCAAAGAAAAATGAGGCAGAAAAATGATATTTGATACACATGCACATTATGATGATGAGGCATTTGACGAAGACAGAGATCAGCTCCTTTCTTCCATGAAAGACGGGGGAGTGGGCTGTATTGTAAATGTGTGCGCGTCAGCCGGGGGATTTGGCGGGACCTTGGAATTGATAAAAGCGTATCCTTTTGTGTATGGCGCAGTGGGGGTTCATCCCGACGATGCAGGAATTATGACACAGGATACTCTGGATGAGATCCGGCGTCTTTCCCATTTGAAGAAAATGGTCGCCATCGGAGAAATTGGTCTGGACTATTACTGGCATAAGGAAGAAGAGGAACATCAGATCCAGAAGAAAATGTTTCGCGCCCAGCTTGACATTGCCAGAGAAGAGAAGCTTCCGTTTATGATCCACAGCAGAGAAGCTGCCGAGGATACTCTGAATATCGTCAGAGAATATATGCAGGGTGGTATGTATGGCGGTATCATTCATTGTTTTTCATACAGCAGGGAGATTGCGGCAGAATATCTGAAAATGGGACTGTATCTGGGAATCGGCGGAGTTGTCACTTTTAAGAACGCAAAGAAACTGAAAGAGACGGTTCAGTATGCACCCCTGTCTCAGCTTGTTCTGGAAACAGACTGTCCCTATATGTCTCCAGAGCCAAACAGAGGTAAGAGAAATTCGTCATTAAATCTGCCTTATGTAGCACAGGCAATCGCAGAACTGAAGGGAATTACAGCAGAAGAGGTCATTGATGTGACCAGACAGAATGCAGAGAAACTGCTGGGCATTCATCAATAACCGCTGTCATATTCGTTTGAAGAATCATCGGAACTTTCATCCGAAGAGCTGTCAGAACTGTCGGAAGAGTCTTCGGTTCCGTCTGATGTGTCTGCCTGATATTCCCAGGAGTGGATGGATTCTGTATCTTCCACTACATTTCCGGTAGTTTTGTCGATCATGTTGCCCTCCCAGTCAAACTTGACGTTCAGCAGGTTTGTATTTGTGGAAGGTTTCACATTCATGGACATGATTTCCTTAAATTTAGCTTTCAGGTTATCGAGAGTAAACTCATCACCGATCACATTTCTTACACTGTGGGAAGAAGCAAGTTCTTCTGTATAATCATCCAGCATATATGGTCCGTATTCTCCGTTATCGTGATTATAATGCATGACCATAGGTTTCACTTCCGGAGAAAGGATCTGGATGGTTGATTTGCCGTTCAGAGTTGATTTCTGTATGGTAAAACTTGCCATTCCTTCCAGAAGTTCCGGGAGTTCCTGCTGGGTGGAAACGAAGTTTCCGAGGGAGTAGAATATGGTGGTATTGTGTCCCTGGTCATCAGAAAGCTGTCCGTAAGGCTGAAGCACATGCGGATGACCGCCAATGATCACATCAACACCCTGCTGCATCAGAAAAGCGGCCCATTGTTTCTCGTATTCATTTGGCATGGTTTCATCTTCTGTTCCCCAGTGAGCCACAAAGATGATGCAGTCGCTGATTTCTTTGGCTTTCTGGATCATTGTGGTGATCTTATCCTTATCAAAGATATCGATCATGTACTCATATCCTTCGCCTGCACCGGAATTATTGGTGCCGTATGTATAGTCAAGAAAAGCAATCTTAATACCATTCACTTCTTTTACTTTGACAGTGTCTGCATCTTCCTGGGTGGCGTGGATGCCAAGTACAGGAATATCCGGATAATTGGTGCTCCAGAAATCCAGAGTACTTTTCAGATAGTCATATCCATAATCATCGGCGTGATTTGTGGCAGATTCCACTACATCAAACCCTGCTTTGATAATGGCATCTCCCACTTCCTGGGGAGTGGCAAAAGAAGGATAAGTGCTGACAGCATCGTGGCTTGGAGCAAAAACCGTTTCCTGGTCGATCATGGCTACGTCTGCAGCCTGGATCTGATCCAGAACATGAGTGTAGATATGGTCATAATTCCATATGCCGGAGTCATTTTCGCCGGATTCATACAGCTTGCTGTGATAAAGATTATCTCCAACAGCAATTACACTTGCAGTGGAGATGACAGGTGTTTCAGCTTTGATCTTATCCTGCTGTTCCTTGAGAGCCGCTGCTTCTGCTGCTTCTTTCTGCGGTTTACGGATCAGGGTGTAATCCATCTGATGCATCACCAGAACGAGCAGAACCAGAACAATAACAGAACACAGAAGACTGATCCGGGAGTTGATTCTCTCCCGTAAATTAAGTGGCATATTATTTTTTTTCATAGAAAATTCCCTTTAACTAAAATAGTTCTTAACAGTGAGAGTGCTGAACAGTTACAGCAATCTGCAGCCTGTATTGCTGTCCTCAGTACCGTATCTCAAATTCATTGCAGACTGCATACGGAAATGAGACAGGAGCGTGTGAACTGTAATCTATCTGTTCATTATAACAAATTTCATGGTTCAAAGAAAGAATTAAGAGAGAAATTCTTTGAAAACCTGCCAGAAATGCTTTGTGAGACAAAGTATTTTAGTGTATAATAGGTAGCAATATAACCATGAATGTACAAACAGGCTACAGCAATGCTATATGGAATTGCTTAAGCAAAAAGAGGGAGGTAACCGGATGAACCATTATGAGGCAATTAATGATGTACTGGTCAATTTATTTAATGAGATTCTGGACCTGGAAGAACGGGCATTGATTACGGGAGAATATAAGAATATTTCCGTCAATGATATGCACATTATTAATGCAGTAGGTATCCGGGAACAGAAGAATATGTCAACAGTAGCCAGAAAACTGAATGTGACTGTGGGTACATTGACGATCGCTGTGAATAATCTTGTAAAGAAGGGATATATCCAGCGTATGAGAAGTCAGGAGGACCGAAGGGTTGTGCTGATCTCCCTGACAGAACAGGGGAAGAAAGCTTATTACCATCATAAAGATTTCCATGAGAAGATGGTACTGGCTGTACTTAAAGGCCTAAATGTGGAGGAGACAGAGGCACTGACGAAAGCTCTGACCAAGTTGCAGGGATTTTTCAGATCATATCAGTAGAAGGAGTAAAGATGGAATATACTGAGAAGGATTTAGTAAAGATCGCAAAAAGGGAAAATAATACGAAGAGAAACTATCTGGTAGTGAATCCGCTTCAGGGAAAGCATATTCCGGTAGTGCCATCAAAGGCACTGGATTTATTTGCTGCTCTGGCAGATACTTTCAGGGAGAAATACAAAGATGAAAAACTTTTGCTGGTGGGCTTTGCGGAGACAGCAACTGCCATAGGTGCTCAGGCAGCGATTACTGTGGGGGCAGATTATATTCAGACCACCAGAGAAGTTATTCCCGGCGTGAATTATCTGTTTTTTTCCGAGGAACACAGCCATGCCACAGAGCAGAAGCTGGTAAAAGATGATATTGACAGAGCAGTGGCGGAGACGGATCGGATCATATTTATCGAGGATGAAGTAACTACCGGAAAAACAATTCGGAATATCATCAGTATTCTTGACAGGGAATATGACGGAAAATTTAAATATTCAGTAGCATCTCTGTTAAACGGAATGAGCGAGGAGAATCTGGAACGTTATAAGAGACAGGGGATTTCCCTGTATTATCTGGTAAAAACGGATCACAGTACTTACGGAGACAGAGCAGAAACATTTAAGGGAGACGGATTTTATTATAAATGTCCGGATAAGGCCGCAGAGTATACAACGATTTATGTTAAAAACCGGATGGATGCCCGCAGACTGATTGATTCCGGGAAATATGAAGAAGCATGTGAGAATCTGTGGAGAGAAATCCGGGAGAAAACCGGAAATATGGCTGATAATATATCTGGCAAAAGAATACTGGTGATCGGCACTGAGGAGTTTATGTTCCCTGCACTTTATATCGGAAGAAAGATGGAAAAAGAGGGAGCCGAAGTAAGGTGCCATTCGACTACAAGAAGTCCCATTGCTGTGAGTCTGGAAAAAGAGTATCCCCTTCACAGCAGATATGAACTGAAAAGTTTATATGATCCGGACAGGAGAACGTTTATTTACGATATAGGAAAATATGACAAGGTATTGATTGTCACAGATTCCCCGGAAATAAAGGAGAGTCAGGAAACGCTGATAAATGCTGTCCGGATGCAGAACAAGGATATTACAGTTGTAAGGTGGTGCTGATTTGAGAAGTTCCTATTCAGAAGAAGATGTGATTTTATTATTGAAGGATATTACCGGGATGGTAGAACCTCAGCCTGCCAAAGTGCGGGAGAAACTGATTCAGTCCGGAAAACATTACAGCGAGATGCTGCCTGTTGAATATGTTCCTACAGATCAGTATATGCAGGTATATCATAATGCGCTGAAACATTATGCGAAGCCGGTTGCCAATGCAGTAGGAATGCTGGCAGATAAGATCATAGAGAATAAGGGAAAGAAAATTGTCCTGGTATCCCTTGCCAGAGCGGGAATCCCAATTGGTATCCTTGTGAAGCGATACATCAAATTCAAATATGGTATAAATGTGCCGCATTATTCCATTTCAATTATCAGAGGAAGAGGGATTGACGATAATGCCATGAAGTATCTGCTTGAAAAGTACAGACCGCAGCAGATTTTATTTGTGGACGGATGGATTGGCAAGGGTGCGATCCTGAATGAATTGAAGAAAGATATCTCTGCATATGAAGGGGTTTCTGCTGACATAGCGGTAGTGGCAGATCCGGCAAATGTTACGGAGCTTTGCGGAACACATGAAGATATCCTGATCCCAAGTTCCTGCCTGAACAGTACAGTATCCGGCCTTATCAGCCGTACTTTTCTGAGAGATGACATAATAGGCAGAGATGATTTCCATGGGGCAGTCTATTACGGAGAACTGACAGATTCTGATCTGTCATATGACTTTATTGAAACCATTGAAAAGGAATTTAATATGGAGAATACACCTGATCTGGAAAAAAGAGTGGAAAGTCAGGGTATTGATGAGGTAATAAATATAGGAAAGAATTTCGGTATTGACGATATTAATCTGATCAAACCGGGGATCGGAGAGACAACAAGAGTATTACTGAGGAGAATTCCCTGGAAGGTGCTGATCGATGAGCGATATAAGGGAAATCCTCAGTTGGAGCATATTGTCAGACTTGCCGAAGAGAAACATACACCTGTAGAATACTATCCACTTACACATTATAAATGCTGTGGAATCATTAAGAAGCTTGCGGATGCGTGAGAAGGGTAATACTTATTCTGTTATTCCGAAAACTTCTGAAAGATAAACTGTTTTCTTAGCCCAGTTCAGATGGGTTTTATATTCATTCATTCTTTCTCTGGTTTTGCTTCCTGCAACAAGGGAAGCAGAATCAGCATTCCAGTTTAAAATCGCCCGTGCGTCAAGGTAGTCATTTCGTGAAACCTGATAAGCTCTGTTTACTACAGGGATCTGTGAAGGGTGGATAACGGTTTTTCCGATGAAACCGCAAAGTCTGTCCTCCCGGATTTCCTGAATCATTCCTTCTTTCCAGCTGTCACCGGCATAATATTCCCATACAGGACCGGAGATCACATAATCCATACCATATACAGTGATAATATCTGAGAAAATATCTGAAACAGGTCTGATGCTGTGAATAGATTCATTGGCATGTCTGCGAAACCCAAACATATGGCACAGATCATTTCCGCCAACACGTATATTCAATATAAGATCTTCAATTCTGGCTAAAGAATCCCTTAACAAATAGAGAATATCAATTCTGTTTCGCAAATCTATAATGGAGGGACTTTCGTAAATAGGCATCATGTAAAGCTTTTTTGCGACAAGTTCATTGACGAGGATCATCTGCTCAATATAACTTTGTGCGTTATCCGGGCTGAATTTAGGGACGATGAAACCGGTAACAATCTTAATGGATTGTCCAAGAGCTTTTGTTAATCTCTGAATCTGCTGTGGATTCCGAACCCGGATAAATATTTTGGGCAGATAGAATGGCTTTTGTTCATGCTGTATGAATATCTGGCTGAGAGAAGAAATCAGTATCTGCTCGGCTTCTTCAACATGATCGTCGTTTATGGTATCTTCAAGACAGAGAGCAAGAGAAAATCTGTTCCCGAATCTTTCATTTATCAGAGAATCAGTGATGGATATTCTGTTGGCAGGACAATAGAGTAATGGACCTACACTGTAATATAAAACATTATTTTTCATAACACTCCTTCTGACATATCTACAAAAATTCCCGTAAATAGGGTACCTTATAGAAATTCAATAAAATACTGCAGGTAATCCGGCCCATCACAGTGTGAAGGACCGAGTCAGCAGCTACATCATAGCACATTTCAGGGGAATAAGCCATGGAAAGAACAGGGGAATTTTCTTGAAATATAAATAGCAATATGATACAATTTTGAGGTAGAATTTATACGAAAATTTGGAGAAAATTATGGTTCCGCATTATTTTATGAAATTACTGTAGAACTTATCATGAACAGAAATAAGATAAGCAGATATTGAAGGTGAGATACTTATATGTTGGAACACAAAAAAATTCAAAACCTCAGTGATTATTTTGTCGAACTGAACAGCAGGCGGGAGAAAGGTGTTTATTTCTACCGTATCAACGGATATTCTGAAGAAGTCGGCGAATTTATAAAGAAATATTATGATACAGCAAGAAGAACCGGAGTGGTTATCGAAGGGAAGATACCTAATCCCGATGAGGGGAATCTTGCATATTATAATGAAATAATGGGAATGGATTTTCAGATGAGTATGGATTTTATCCATGTCAGTCTGAGAAAATGGCTGCCAAGGATGAATGAGTTTCAGAGACAGAATGTGGCAGCCTCCATTTATGACTCTCTGGATTCCCTGCGAAAAGCCGGGAAAACCGAGAATATGCTCAGGAACGCATATATCAAGTTCATGTGCTGGCTGTATTATAAATTTGAACGCATTGTAAATCAGCTTGGAGAGAACCATATCCCTAAAATATTATATGAAGGGCAGATAAGCAATTATGAGTTAATGCTCATATCGATTCTTTCCAATGCAGGCTGTGATGTAGTACTGCTTCAGTATGCAGGGGATCAGGGATATCTGAAAACAGATCCGGGTTCCGTTCTTTCAGACAGTTTGCAGATGGAAGGTTTGCAGCCATTTCCGCAGGGATATTGTGTGAAAAAGGTCAGAGATGAGATTCAGAATGAACTCAACAATGAGAGACTGTATGGAATCAGACCTTCGCTTACAAATTGTACAAATGCATGGATAAAGGGAAACGGCCTGGATGATATCCGCGAGAGCATTCTGTTAAGGGGAAATGACAGCCGTTTTTTTTATAACTGTTTCTGCAGGATAAACGGGGCAGAAGATAAGCTTACTTATGCAAATGAGTTATTCAGATTGCAGCAGGAACTGAGAAATTCAAAGAGAAATACGGTGATCGTAAGTAAAGAGATTCCAAGACCAACGCCGCAGGAAATTTCAGAGATAAAGAGGTCAAACTATACATCCGGAGATCAGATGCTCCTGGGACTTGCGTGTAATATACAGTATGGAGCCAATCCAGAGCTTCAGCGGATCCTGCATAAAACATTTGTGGATGTTATGCTGGCTGAATCTCAGAAGGAAGGGGAAAATCTTAACAGACTGACAAACAGGGCAGTGTATCTGCTGTGCTGGATGAGAAGATATCTGCCGAAGCTGTTCATAAACTGGAAATCACCGGAGATTGGATGCTTTATTTATCTGGGGGGCTGCCGGAATGAAAACGAAGCTCTGTTTATGAGTTTCCTTGGGCGGCTGCCACTGGATGTGCTGATCTTATGTCCTGATCTGAACATTAAGTGCTGTCTGGAAGATAAACTTCTGTATGAGGTCAACTATCCGGAGAGTCTGGCAATCACAGAATATCCGGAAGAGAGTTCTCAGGTAAAGATTGGAACAGCCGCTTATCATGCGGAAAGAGAACTTGATACTCTGATGTATCAGGACAGTGGGATATACAGAAATCAGCAGTATGTGAAGGCGAATGTTATCAATCTGCAGACCATGTATGAAGAGATAAAACTACTGTGGGATCAGGAATTGAAATACAGACCTAATTTCAGCACAGTTAACGGTGTGGTAAATATTCCGGTTATTTTTTCAAAAATCTCAGGAGTGAAGGATGGAAGTGTTTCTCAGTACTGGGAATCCATAGCAGCACTGATCACAGAAGATACCGTTGTTGTGAAAAGTGCTCCGTACATTGAACCAACTGCCTCCGGTCCAATGAAAGCCTTTGCCGTAGAATTTTATAAAAACGGAAAGCTTCTGCGGAATAAAATAAAGAATCATCCCAGATATCCTTATCATCTTCTTCGGGAGGAAATGCAGGAATTTATACTTGACAAGCTGCAGCTTCTGATCGAGCGGAAACTGATAAAGGGTATTGGGGAAAATGGTACAGAATATACAGTGATCGCGCAGATTCTGGATCTGCCGAAGGAGATTCTGCGTCTGATCCAGAAATTTGATTTTACAAAAAAGAATCCGAAACTGATATATATTAATACAGGGGAGACGATGATTTCACTTCAGGATTCGATTCTTGTAACATTCCTGAACCTGGCAGGATTTGACATTCTGTTTTTTGTCCCTACAGGCTATCAGAGTGTGGAGAACTACTTTGCAGAAAAACTGATGGAAGAGCACCAGATCGGGGAATATAAATACGATATGCAGGTTCCGGATCTGAATAACATTTCGACAAACAGTACCCGCCCCTCATGGCGGAGAAAACTTTTCAGGAGAGGTTAGTAGATTATGGGACTTGATTTCGGTAAATCATCTATGGGAAATCCTGCTCAGGCCGGTAATGGTCTTCAGGAGAAAAATGAGATTGAAGTTGTGGAGAAATATGATATTGTCGCTGACAGGCAGCAGATGAATGCTGAGCTGGTCAATTCAAAAGAAGTGGACGATATTGTCAGCACGATCGAAGTTTATAATATGGATACCATTGTATCTTTTGGTGCGAAAGCAGCAGAGGAGATTTCCAAGGCATCTGATGTGGTCCTCAACAGCATGAATATGTCGCAGCTTAATGAGACAAGCGAGATGCTTAAATCGCTGGCAAAGATCATGGATCAGTTTGACATTAATGAAATTAAGGATAATCCGGGACTTTTCGGAAAGCTTTTCGGAAATTTCAGAAAACAGCTGGATAAGATACTGGCCAAGTATCACACAATGGGCGAAGAAGTTGATAAGATTTATGTTCAGCTTAAAGGATATGAGTCTGAAATCAAACAGTCCAACAAAAAGCTGGATACCATGTTTAAGACTAATGTGGATTATTATCATGAACTGGTGAAATATATCCTTGCAGGAGAACAGGCATGTAAAGAGATTGAAGCCTACATTGCCCAGAGACAGCAGGATATGGAGAATACGGGAGATCAGTCTATTCAGTTTGAACTTACCAGTCTGAATCAGGCACTGATGATGCTGGAACAGAGGACACAGGATCTGAGAACAGCAGAGAATGTGGCAATGCAGTCCATTCCTATGATCAAGACTATGGAGTTCAGCAATTACAATCTGGTGAGAAAAATCAATTCTGCGTTTATCGTTACGCTTCCTGTATTTAAGCAGGCACTTGCGCAGGCAATTCTTCTGAAAAGGCAGAAGATACAGGCAGAATCTATTGCAGAACTGGATAAGAAAACAAATGAGATGCTTCTTAAGAATGCCCAGAATACAGTAGATGTATCGAAGATGACAGCTAAAATGGCATCCGGAAGTTCCATTCAGATTGAGACTCTTGAGAAGACATGGGCAACCATTACAAATGGAATCGAAGAGACAAGAAGGATCCAGGAAGATGCCAGAAAGAAACGCCAGGAGGATCAGGTTCGTCTGGAGGCAATCAAACAGGATTTTAACAAACAATACAATGTGCCACCGGTAAGAAAATAAAAACACAGAAAAAAGGGAGGATGAATGATATGCCTATTAATTTATCAAAAGGACAGAAGGTAGATTTAACAAAGAAGAATCCGGGACTTAAGAAGATCATGGCAGGACTTGGATGGGATGTAAACGCTTTTGATTCAGGTTCGGATTTTGACCTGGATGCAGCAGCATTTATGCTTGGTGCCAACGGAAAATGCCCTACAGAGAAAGAATTCATTTTCTATGGCAATCTGAAGCATGCCAGTGAATCAGTCATCCACATGGGAGATAACCTTACCGGTGAGGGTGAAGGTGATGATGAGCAGATCATGATCGATCTGTCAAAGGTTCCGGCGAATATTGAGAGAATTGCGTTTACAGTTACCATTTATGATGCAGAAGCAAGACGTCAGAACTTCGGACAGGTTTCAAACTCTTACATCCGTCTGGTAGATGAATCCAATGAGATGGAACTGATCCATTATGATCTTGGGGAGGACTTCTCCATTGAAACAGCAGTAGTTGTAGGAGAACTTTACCGACATAACGGAGAGTGGAAGTTTAATGCCATCGGAAGCGGATTCCAAGGTGGACTTGCAGCACTCTGCGGTCATTATGGTATTGAAGTAGCGTAATGTAAGAGACAGTCGGCTGTTTGGTAAAAATACTAAACAGTTATCAGGTATGGAGCTGTATAGCGAAGCGGATAAGACAATATGGGAGGAAAAATATATGCCAGTTAGTTTAAAAAAAGGACAGAAGGTCAGTCTTACAAAAGGTAACCCAGGACTTAAGAATGTAGTTGTAGGTATCGGATGGGATATCAATGCTTATGACACAGGCGGAGATT
>OHMW01001287.1_pt1 | contig 12369 bp, 9 predicted proteins | sample 1569391 | NCBI WGS metagenome assembly OHMW01 (sample SAMEA3879557, study PRJEB24766) | human gut metagenome | biome: human-associated habitat; feature: feces | place: USA | collected 1985/1987 | reverse complement strand
GGCCGAGCCGCTTTACGAGCTGTGCGAGCGCTATAACAAGCCGGTGGTTTTCCATGCCGGTATGTCTTGGGAGCCGGGCGCAGAGCTCTCGCGCAGTAACCCGCTTGCATTTGAGCACACAATCGCAACGCATCCAAATGTGCGCTTTAGTTTGACCCACTTTGGCTGGCCCTGGGTGCGCGAGACCGTGGCGATGTTGCTCAAGTATCCCAACTGCTACACGGACACCTCTATCACTTACATCGATTCGCCCGAGGAGATGATGCAGCGTCTTTTCACGGTCGATATGGGGCCGCTGTGGTATGAGCGCGCGCTATCGCATCAAGTGATGTTCGCCAGCAATACGCCGCGTTTCCGTGCATTCAAACTCAAGCGGGCGCTCGATACCGTGCCCATGCGCGATGATGCGCGAGAAAGGCTCTACTGGGGTAATGCCCTGCGTTTTCTTGAAGGGGATGAGTGAACATGGTGACGCTCGAGACATTGAGCTATCTATCGACTGCTCCGGACCAGTTCATCGATATTACCGAGGACGTGCACGCTGCCATCGAACGCAGCTCAGTGACCAATGGCTTGGCAGCGATTATTTTGTCGCATACGACCTGTGGAATCGTGGTAAATGAGGGGCTGCCCTGCGTGGAGACGGATCTTATGGAGACGCTTGATCGCATCGCCCCACTCGATGCCCCCTACGCGCATGCACACTTCCTGCCGAGCTATGGAGCCACCGGCAACAACTCCTGTGGGCATATCAAGAGCATGATTTGTGGAAACAGTTGCTTCTTTCCCGTCCAAGATGGCCACATCGTGTGCGGAGGTGCCCAGAACATCTATCTTGCGGAGTTTGACGGTCCTCAGAAGCGAAAAGTGTACGTCGAGGTGCTGGGGGAATAACATTCCTGCAATAACCCTATGAAGGAGCATGTTATGTCGTTTCTAACCTCGATGTTCAAGACCGAAAAGCCGGTTATCGGAATGCTGCACCTGCGTCCTCTGCCGGGCGATCCACTGTATTACCCGGGCGGAAGCGTGTCGCAGGTCGTGGAAGCCGCCAAGCGCGATCTCGAGGCGTTGCAGCAGGGCGGTGTCGATGGCATTTTGATTACCAATGAGCTCTCGATGCCCTATGAGCAGCACGTTTCTCCCTCAACCCTTGCATCGATGGGCTATGTAATCGGGGCTCTGTCCCATGATCTGTCGACTCCTTGGGGAGCTGAGGCTATTTACGATGGTGATGCCACAATCGAGCTGTGCGCTGCCGTCGACGCGCAGTTCACGCGCTGCAATTTTTGCGGTGCCTGGGCCGGTGATCTCGGGCTGATTAACCGAGATTTCGCTCACACCATGCGTCGCAAGGCGGCGCTGCGCTTGGACGACCTCAAGCTTTTTCACTTCATCACGAGCGAGGGGGAGGTTTATCTCAACGACCGCACGACTGCGGACATTGCCGATTCACTTCTCTTTAATTGCCTTCCGGATGCGATGGTCATCGGCGGTTCGGCTGCCGGTCGTGGCGCTTCGGGCGAGCTTGCCGATGAAGTCCGCGAGCGTGTTGGCGAAGTACCCGTGGTATGCGGCACCGGTTGTCGCGAAAATACCGTGGCTGACGTATTTGCTCACTACGATGGCGCGTTTGTCGGCACCTGCTTAAAGCGCGACGGAAAGCTGGATGCCCCGGTTGATGTTGAGCGGGTAGCTCGTTTTATGGCTGCCGCTCGTACGGCGCGAGGGGAGTAGGCACCTATGGCGCTCTATCTGGGTATTGATATTGGGACAAGCGCCTCTAAAGGCGTTTTAATCGATGATCGATGCAGCATCGTTTGCCAAGCCTCTTGCGGACACGAGACGGACAACCCGTGTGATGGATGGTACCAGCATGATGCGGAGGCAGTTTGGTGGGGCGATTTTTGCCGCTTGTCGCGCGAGCTGGTGGTGCGATCGGGGGTTAACGCGGCGCAGATCGGATGCGTGGGCCTTTCCGCATTGGGTTGCGACTGCGTGCCGGTCGATACCGAGTGCAACGCGCTGGCGCCCGCGATTTTGTATGGAGTCGATGCGCGTTCGAAGCCGCAGATTGACGAGCTTCTTTCCGAATATGGGTCAGATCGCGCGCGCGAGCTTTTCGGGCACGATCCCTGTTCGTCAGATATTGCTCCCAAGATCTTGTGGTTTAAGGAGAATATGCCCGAGGTGCACGAACGTGCCGCGAAGTTCCTGACGGCGTCATCGTTTCTATGCGCAAAGTTGACGGGGCGTTTTACGGTGGACCGTTATTTGGCGGAGGATTTTCTTCCCCTATATGACCGCTACACTTGGAAGGTTGATGCTCGGGAATGTGCTCGTTTCTGCCGGCCTGACCAGATGGCGGAGGTAATGTCGGCTACCGATATTGCCGGGGTGATTACGCAGCGTGCGGCAGAGGCGACGGGGCTCGCGGCAGGGACACCTGTCTTAGTGGGAACGGGCGACTCTGGTGCCGAGGCCATTTCGACGGGTGTATTCCGTCCCGGCGATATGATGGTTCAGTTGGGGAGTACGGCGTATTTCATCTACCTAGCTGATCATATGATCGATGATGCCCGCCTGTGGCCAGGGACGTTTATCATTCCCGGAACTTACGGGATCTGCGCGGGGACCAATACGGCGGGTGCGCTCACATCGTGGCTGCGCCAAGAGCTGTATCGTGATGCCGTGGAGGCCGAGGACCACGGTGGCCCCGATGCATATTCGGTTATGGCGCATGATGCCGCCGACGTGGCGCCGGGTGCCGATGGGCTCCTGTGTCTGCCGTACTTTGCGGGGGAGCGTACTCCGCTCAATGATCCCGCGGCGCGTGGCGTCTTCTTTGGCCTGACCGGAAGGCATACGCGAGCCCATATGGTTCGCGCCGCCTTGGAAGGCGTCGCGTATACTGTTGCATCCCATGTCGACATTATCGAGCGAGAGCATGGTCTGCCAATTGGGCGCATTATGCTTGTCGGAGGTGGAACCAAGAATCCAGTTTGGATGCAGGCTATCGCCGACGTATGCGGGCGCGAGGTCTCGGTTGCCAAGGTTACGGTGGGCGCATGCTTCGGTGATGCCATCATGGCAGCTCTCGCAGGTGGCGCTTATGCATCATGGGATGATCTCGCCCGAGTCCTTGGCGTTGCGCAAACAATCGAGCCCGATATGGCTGCCCACGGGTTGTATGCGTCGCGTCGTCATATCTTTGACGAATTGTATGCACGCAACCGTGATCTCATGCACGAATTGGTGTGATGCTGCCGAATTGTACTGCCTTCCAATAGGGGCTGCGTTGTGCGATTCGCATGCCCCTTGGCATTTTTTGCCCACAGGGTTTAGCTAAGGCCAAAAACAGAGTGCGCATTTGCTAAAACTGCCGACTCAATGTGCTTTGCGTCGCAGTTTTTGAGCGAGGCGATGCGTTCTGAGGTCCTTGTGAGCGATCTGATGAGCGACTGCGCGCTTGTTTCTGTGTTTGGCTCGGCCGGCGCATCGGTCTCGAGCAGTAGACGGTCGAGTGGAATCTGTCGTGCGTATTCGCGACCGCGTTTGGCGGCGAGCATACGCTCGTTCACGGAAAAATAGCAGCCTACGTTTCGCGCGCGGGCGAGTTCGTCCGAAGTACCGCTAAACCAGTGGAAGATGATAACGGGGGAGTCGGGGTTTGGGATGAGTAGTCCATGCGATTCGAGGACGTCCAGTACGGCTCCTGCCGAACGAACGGCGTGAATTGATATCACGCGCCCGGTAAGAGGATGCTGCACGAGCGCATCGCAGAGCCGGTTAAGTGCCTGTATTTGTAGCGGCTCACTTCCAGCAAAGCGCGCGGAAAAGTCGAGTCCGACTTCGCCGATGTAGCGTTCTTGGGCAGCAACTTCGCAAAGCAGATTGACTTCGACAAAACCGCAGTGGCCATCGGCGAGCCACCAGGGGTGAAGCCCAACGCCGGCGATGATGCCTGGTTGGCGACAGGCGCGCTCGTTTGCGGCCGAAAAGTCGCGCGGATTGACGCCGCAGTCAAATAGACCCAAGCCCAGCGCCGTCGCCTCATCGGCAACGGCGTCCGGGTGAGCCATTAAATCAAGATGGCAGTGTGCATCAAATAACTGGGGCTCCATCTCGGTGCGCTCCGCTAGTCCAGACGTTGGCCATCGGAGCGTACGCGCTCAGTGCCGCGGCCGCTGATCTGGCGGATAACCTCGCCGGCAATCATCTGGCCCATGATGGGCGGCATAAAGCTGGCGGTTCCCAGCTCGGTGCGCTCGTGGATGTTGGAAGGGTCGCGGGGCTGTGTCTTAACCGATTCCTCGCAGCTAAACAGTACATGCAGGCTCTTGATTCCGCGCTTCTTGCATTCTTTGCGCATGATGCGGCTCATGGGGTCACGTACCGTATCGAAAATGTCGGCAAAGCGGAGGCACTCGGGATGGAGCTTGTTGGCCCCGCCCATGGAGCTAACCAAACGAATGTCGTGGTCCTGAGCATATTTGGCAATGGTGAGCTTGGCCGAGATGGTGTCGATGGCGTCGACGACGTAGTCGAGCTTGCCGTCCGTCTGCTCCAAAACGCTCGCGAAGAAATCATCGATGTTGTCGCTCAGCAAGTATTCAGTTCGCTTGATGACGGCAGCGGTGGGATTGATGTCGTTGATCATGGCTTCCATCACGTCAACCTTGCGCTTGCCGACGGTGCTGTGAAAGGCGATGGCCTGGCGATTGATATTGCTGGGCGCGATGATGTCCTTGTCCAGAATGACGAAATGACCGATGCCGCCGCGGGCGAGTGCCTCGCAGCAGTTGGAGCCCACACCTCCGCAGCCGAGCACCAGCACCGTAGCATCGGCGAGCTTATCGAGTGCCTCGCGGCCCATGATGATCTCGAGCTTGGTGTCGCGTGTCTCGATGGCGGCTGCGGCTGTGGTTTCGGTCATGGATATCCTCCGATGGGGAGTCAGTCGTGTTTTAGCTATCGCCATTATAGGTAATCGCCCATAGGTTGCGATGGCGTTTGCTTTGATGTGGTTTGAAGCATTGCGATTAGATAGTTAGACAAACATCTAAATATTGAGTATAGTGTGCGCGTCATGAGAGATGATGAGAGGAGGTCTTATGCCGGGAGAGGGTTTTAAGGCGCTTGCCGATCCAACGCGACGGCGCATTTTGGAGTTGCTGCGCGAGGGTAATTGCACGGCGGGGGAGCTTGCCGAGCATTTCGATATCAGTAAGCCGTCGCTGAGCCATCACTTGGCGACGCTCAAAAACGCCGGGTTGGTGACCGACGAGCGCCATGGCCAAAACATCGTATACGGCTTAAACACCACCGTCATGCAGGATTTAATTGGCTGGTTTATGGGCTTTACAAACACGGAAGGTGATAAGGATGAATAACGAAAACAAGGGCATTCACCCCACGGGGGTATCGTCGCGCGTGTGGATTGCGCTGGTCGCTCTGTGCGCCGCCAATGTCGTAGCGCACCTCATGGTGATGCCGAGCTTGCCTGCGCAGATTCCCACGCACTGGGGCGCGAACGGCGCCGTCGACGGTTGGGGTCCTAGCTGGATGGCCTCCGCGCTCGGCGTGCTGCCTCTGGCGCTCCTCGCAATGTTCTGCGTGGTGCCGCGCATCGACCCCAAAGGTGAGGCATATCGAACCTCGGGCAAGTTCTACCAGGGCTTCGTAATCGCCTTCACCTTGTTCATGTGTGCCATAAGCTGGCTGGGAGAGCTTACGGTCTGGGGCGTGGTGCCGGCGGTCGGTTCGGTTAACGTGCTGATTTCCGGTGTTGTCGGTTTGCTGTTCATCGGCGTAGGCAACTACTTGCCGCGTGTGAAGCAGAACTATACGCTCGGTATCAAGACACCTTGGGCGCTTGCCGATCCCGAGAACTGGCGCCGTACGCAGCGTTTTGGCGGAGCCTGCTTTATGGTGCTGGGTATTGGCCTGATTGTGATGGGCGTGGCAGGCAGCGTGCTTTCGAGTGAAGTCGTCGCCGCGGTGATTGCGGTTCTGGCGTTTGGTTCGGTTGGAGCCGTCTACCTCTACTCGTATCTGTTGTGGCGCAAATCGCAGCGAGGCGCTCGTTAAGGTTGCGGAAAACTAGCGTACGCAGTTCATAGTATGTTCCGGGGGACTTTTCCCAGGTAGTATTAGGGGGTGTGGGCAACCATGCCCCTTTTTCGTTACGTTTCAGAGCTGGTTCCCTCATTTTGTTTCCATTAAAGCGAAACAAAAATAGGGAAACAGCAGGTAGAAAGGATAAAAAAGGCAAATGGCAGAGTTTATCTACCAGATGTATCAGGCTCGCAAGGCCCATGGCGACAAGGTGATCCTTGACGACGTGACCCTGAGCTTCTACCCCGGTGCCAAGATCGGCGTCGTGGGTCCCAACGGCATGGGCAAGTCGACCCTGCTCAAGATCATGGCCGGCATCGAGGAGGTCTCCAACGGCGATGCCAGGCTCACCCCCGGCTACACCGTGGGCATCCTGCAGCAGGAGCCGCCGCTCGACGACGACAAGACCGTTATCGAGAACGTGCGCATGGCGTTTGGCGATATGATCGCCAAGGTCGATCGCTTCAATAAGATCGGCGAGGAGATGTGCGACCCGGATTGCGACATGGACGCCCTCATGGCCGAGATGGGAAAGCTCCAGGACGAGATCGACGCCGCCGACGGCTGGGATATCGATTCCAAGCTCGGCCAGGCCATGGACGCCCTGCAGCTGCCCGATTCCGACATGCCGGTCAACGTACTTTCCGGCGGCGAGCGCCGTCGCGTGGCCCTGTGCAAGCTGCTGCTCGAAGCTCCCGACCTGCTGCTGCTCGACGAGCCCACGAACCACCTGGACGCCGAGTCGATCCTGTGGCTCGAGCACTTTCTGCACAACTACCAGGGCGCGGTGCTTGCCGTCACGCACGATCGCTACTTCCTGGATAACGTTGCCGAGTGGATCTGCGAGGTCGACCGCGGTCACCTTTATCCCTACAAGGGCAACTACTCCACGTATCTGGAGACCAAGGCCGCCCGATTCGAGGCGCAGGGCAACCGCGACGCCAAGCTCGCCAAGCGCATGGAGGCCGAGCTCGAGTGGGTGCGCAGCTCGCCCAAGGCCCGTCAGGCCAAGAACAAGGCCCGTCTGGCTCGCTATGAGGAGATGGAGGCCGAGGCCCGCGCAAGCCAGAAGCTCGACTGGACCGACATCCGCATTCCCGTTGGACCGCGTCTGGGCAACAAGGTTCTCGAGGCCCATCACCTGCACAAGGAATTCGACGGTCGCGTGCTCATCGACGACCTATCGTTCACCCTGCCGCGCAACGGCATTGTGGGCGTCATCGGCCCCAACGGTGTGGGCAAGACCACGCTGTTCAAGACCATCGTGGGCCTGGAGCCGCTGACTTCGGGCGAGCTCGAGGTGGGCGAGACCGTCAAGATCTCCTATGTCGATCAGAACCGTTCTGGCATCGACCCCGATAAGAACCTGTGGGAGGTCGTCTCGGACGGCCTGGACCACATGATGGTCGGCGAGACCGAGGTTCCGAGCCGCGCGTACGTGGCGAGCTTTGGCTTTAAGGGCCAGGACCAGCAGAAGCGCGCCGGCGTACTCTCCGGTGGCGAGCGCAACCGTCTGAACCTGGCTCTTACGCTCAAGCAGGGCGGCAACCTGCTGCTCCTCGACGAGCCCACGAACGACCTCGACGTCGAGACGCTGTCCTCGCTCGAAGCGGCGCTGCTCGAGTTCCCGGGCTGCTCGGTGGTCATTAGCCACGACCGCATGTTCCTGGACCGCGTCGCCACGCACATTCTGGCGTGGGAGGGCACCGACGAGAATCCGGGCAACTGGTATTGGTTTGAGGGCAACTTTGAGGCCTATCAGGCCAACCGCATCGAGCGCCTGGGCGAGGACGCAGCCCAGCCGCATCGTATTCACCGTAAGCTGACGCGCGACTAGATCGTTACGCGGTTTTCCAAACCGCGTAACTGCTCGACGCTGCGCGGGTCGCAAGCACCCCATCTTGCCGTTCAAGCCGTCGCTCGCGTACCAAAGTACGCGTCGCTCCTCTTTCACGGCAACCTGGGGCACTTGCGGCCCGCTCGCTGTTGGTTACGCAACATCAACAAATAAAAACGGCTCAAATCCTGATTTGGATTTGAGCCGTTTGTCGTTACTGCTCGGGTTCTTCGACTTTATCGATGGTCCAGGTGGCTCCGAGACCGCCGGTGGTGTTGCGGCGGATGCGCACGGCAACCTCGTGGCGCTCGCCGTCCTGCGTGTAGCGCAGGGGGAAGCTTGCGCGGTTTCGCGCGGCCTCGATGGTACCGCGCTCGCGGGCGATCCAGTAGTACTCGCCGATGATGCCGAGCGTGTCGGCGCCGTAGGGGAGATAGGTCGACAGCTGGTGTAGCAACGGGCCGGGGCAGAAGACCTCGGTTGCGAAATCGACGGGGAAGTCCTCGGGGATGGTCGGTGTTGCGGGTGCGGGGGCCGGTACCATCGCCGGTGCGGAGGCCTGCTCATTGACGGGCGTCACCTCGACGACGGGCACGGGTTCGGTGCCGAGCACTGATTCGATGCCCACTTTCGGCATCGCCGCGGAATCTGCAGTCTCGACGATAGCGGGTGCGTTTGCGGTCGCGGTGTCGAGCTCAACCTGCGTCGCGTTCTCGTTCTCGACGCTCGACTTTGCCTCGATGGGCGTGGAAGCCATGGTGGTGATGCCGGCGTTGGCGTTCTCGGGGTCATAGACGACCGTAAGCGAGATGGCAGGCCGCGGCGTCTCGGGCTCCGGCGTCGACTCAGTAGCGTCTTGATCGTCGGGCTCGTCGGGCTGTTCGTCCTCGGCCTCGTCGCCAAAGATATCGCTGTTTTGGAACGCAGACGTCTCGGGTTGGTTAGCGGCTTCTTCGGTTGTCGACTTGGGAGCCTCGTTGAGCCCCGCAGTGGCTTCCTGCTCTGACATAACTTCGGGATCGGTCGTGGCGGCGATTTCGGTTCTGGCTTCTGCCGTCACCTCGATAGCGACTTCGATCTCTGTCTCGGGCTCGGGCTCGGGCTCCGGCACAGCTTCAGCCACGGGTTCGGGTTCGGGCTCAGGACGTTTAACGTGCTTGGGGCGCACGGCCTTGAGGTCCTTCTCACCGCGCTTTTTCTTTTTGTAGGACTGCTTGGCGCCCTTGGCGGTCTTGGGCTTGTCCTCGCCCTTGGCAAGCGCAGCATCCCAGGCCTCGTTGGCGATGACGGTGGCATACAGGCGGCCGCCTTTAAAGACGGTCAGCTTAATGCAGTCGTTAAGTTCCTCGAGCAGCTCGCGCGTGGACTCAAAGCCCAGGTCATAAGCAGTCATGTCGCCTGCGGCGAGCGCCTCCTCGACCTGCGTCATAAACGTTTGCTTGCCGCATCCAATCGCATCGCGTAGCAGGCGATACAGATAGATGTGGTTGCCCAGCGAAAGCGTGGGCCTAACTATTGTCTTGCTCATGGCAAATCTCCTCTTTACACATGTAAAGCATCTTACCATCGCATAGCGTTCGCCATGGCGGCGCCCAAGGCAAACGGGCGCGAACCGCTTTCGATTCGCGCCCGTTGTACAGGTCGGTTATCTATGAGAGGCAAACGTGCTTAGTTGCCCGATGCCGTGCCTTGGCTCGAGTTGTCAGATGCCGTGCCGGACGCAGTTTCGCTTGAGCTGTTTGAGCCGTTGCTGTTGCTGCTGTTTGCTGTGCCCGTGCTCGATGCATTGCCGCTCGTCTGGTCGCTCGTGCTTGCCTGCGAGCTGTCAGTCGTTTGGCTTGAGTCGGTCGTGTCGGACGGCGTGCCACTGTTGGCCGTAGAGGAATCGGTGCCCTGCGATTGGTTTTGGGTGTTCGAGGACGAATCGGCAGAGGTAGAACTGTCTTGCGTGCCGTCCGCCTGTGCCTGCTGATCTTGCGACTGGGTGTTGCCATTTGCATCGCTCTCGGTCGTGCGCGACGAAAGGATTGACTCGGGACGCTCGCCCAGACCCTCGCCGGCAGTGGTGATAAGGATGGCGCCAGCGCAGGCGATGACTGCGACGATGGCGATGGCGATCGAGAAGACGATGACCTTCTTTTGCGTCTGGCTGCGCTCTGCCGCCGCCTTGGCGCGTAGGTTGTTAGGGGCGACGCGCGCCGTGGTCGCGCGTCCCGCAACCTGGCGCATTTCCTGCGTGGTCGCGGCGCCACCTAGGTGCTCCTCGACATCGGGCTCAACGGGCTCGTAGGCGCCGGCAGGGTAGTCGACAGCGGCATGCGTGCCCTTGATTGCTTCGGCGCTGGCAGAGATAAAGTGGCGGTAGACCTGCGAGGACACAACGGTGATGACCGAGCTCACGGCGGCGCCAATTACTGAACCAGCGATACCAATCTTGGAGGCAAGCGCGACGCTCGTGGCAGCAGCTGCGGCGCCGGCGATGATCTGGGGAATGGAAATGTCATCGAACAGGCCCTTTTTGGGCGCGATGGCCATGGTCTGTCCGATGGAATGGTTCTCGTGCACGCCGTTGTTGAGCGATGCCGGCGTCATGACGCGCGTGCGCGGCGCGTCGGTGTACTTGGTTGTCATACGGGGTCCTCCCGGTGTAAATCTGCTTCGTTTCGTGTAGCCATCAGGGTACCCACCAGATGTGAATCGTACGTGACATTTAACAGATACCATCAACTCATCAATTGCTCACCAAGTTGGTGGGATGCGGTTACACCCGGCGGTTGAACTACAATAGGACTTGCTAATTGTTGTGAATGGCGTCTACGCACGGGAGCATTCTTATGAATCTTCACCTTTCTCAGTCTGATGGCTTTTTGCGTGTGGCGGCGGCATCGCCGCAGATTCGCGTTGCCGATGTCGAGGGCAATGCCGAGGTTGCGTTGGCAGCTGTTCGCGAGGCTGCCGAGCGCGGCGTTCGTGCTCTGGTGCTGCCCGAGTTTAACCTGACCGGCTATACCGCGGCCGACCTGTTCCATAACCGCACGCTGCTGCATGCCTGCGAGACCGCGCTGGCACATGTTCTCGATGAAACCCGTGAGCTGCCGATTGTCTTTACCATCGGTCTTCCCGTTGCAGTTGCCGAGAATATTTACAACTGTGCCGCCGTGTGCTGTGCGGGCGAGCTTTTGGGCCTCACGGCCAAGAAGTATCTGCCCAACTATGGCGAGTTCTACGAGCGCCGCTGGTTTGCTCCGGCGCCCGCAGATCCCGTGTGGGTCGAGTTTGCCGGTCAGGGTCCGGTTCCGCTGGGCTCGGGGCTTATCTACCGTTGCTGTGATGAGGGTGCCGAGGATATGGTGCTGGGCGTTGAGGTCTGTGAGGACCTGTGGGTGCCGGCGCCGCCTTCGACCGAGATGGCGCTTGCCGGTGCGACGGTGATTCTCAACCCGTCGGCTTCGGACGAAATCATCGGTAAGGCAGACTATCGCCGCAGCCTCATCTCTAACCAGAGCGCACGCCTGTACTGCGCCTATGCCTACGCGGACGCGAGCGAGGGCGAGTCCACGACCGACATGGTCTTTGCGGGCGAGAACCTTATCTACGAAAATGGCTCCAAGCTCGCCGCCACCAAACTGCTTACCTGCGATATGGCCATCGCCGACGTTGACCTTGACCGCCTGGTTGCCGAGCGCCGTCGCTCGACGACGTGGGCGCGCACCGACGATGCGCCGGAGGCCACGACCGTTGAGTTTTCGTTTGAGGGCGTGCTGGCCGAAGAACCTGTCCTGCGCGATGCCTGCGATATCGACCGTGTCTTCCCCCGCGCGCCCTTCGTGCCTGCCGACCATGGTGACCTGGCTGAGCGCTGCGAGACCATCCTCGACCTGCAGACCGCGGGCCTCAAGACCCGCCTTGCCCATACGGGCACCAAGGCGGCCGTTATCGGCCTTTCGGGCGGTCTCGATTCCACGCTGGCGCTGCTTGTGACCGTGCGTGCCTTCGATGCCTTGGGCCTGCCGCGCACCGGTATCACGGCCGTGTCCATGCCCGGCTTTGGCACGACGCGCCGCACCAAGTCCAATGCCGAGTCGCTCGCTCGCGACCTAGGCGTGAGCTTTCGCGAAGTCTCGATCCATGCAGCCGTGGAGCAGCATTTTAAGGACATCGAGCACGACCCGACCGTCCAGGACGTGACCTACGAGAACAGCCAGGCGCGCGAGCGTACGCAGATTCTGATGGATCTGGCCAACCAGGCTGGCGGTTTTGTCATTGGCACGGGCGACCTGTCGGAGCTGGCGCTCGGCTGGGCTACCTATAACGGCGACCACATGAGCATGTACGCCGTCAACGCGAGCGTGCCCAAGACGCTTGTGCGCCATCTGGTACGCTATGCTGCCGATGTCTTTGGTGGGCGCATTGCC
>OHMW01001279.1_pt1 | contig 12413 bp, 8 predicted proteins | sample 1569391 | NCBI WGS metagenome assembly OHMW01 (sample SAMEA3879557, study PRJEB24766) | human gut metagenome | biome: human-associated habitat; feature: feces | place: USA | collected 1985/1987 | reverse complement strand
TGATGTTCTTCGGGGCGTTGGCACTTTCTACTGTCACCTATGTAGGTTGTAAGGACTACGATGATGACATCGACAATCTGCAAACACAGATTGACGCTGTAAAGGTGTCACTCGAGGAGTTGCAGACAAAGGTTAACAGCGGTTCCGTTATAACAAATGTTGTGAAAGGAGAGAACGGAATTACTGTGACGCTTAGTGACGGCAAAAGCTATGAACTGACTAATGGTAAAAATGGTGCGGATGCTGATGTTTGGACGATTGGTGAGAAAGATGGCTATTGGTACAAAAATGGTGTGAAAACCGAATATAAAGCTGTCGGAGTAGATGGAGCACCCGGTGCTGCCGGACCGGCTGGTGGAGAAGGTACACCCGGTGAAAACGGTAAGTACTATGTACCTAACAAAGAAACTGGCTGTTTTGATATTTATCAGGATGGTAAATTGGTAGAAGCAACAGATATTAGTTGGAAAACCGCAGCATCTGAAGGTGGAGTTACTGCTGTTCTTAATGGTAATGTATTGACACTTCAAGGAGTTGAAGGAGCACCGGATGGTATAGCAATAGACATCACTTCAGGCATTGCTTTATCTTCTATCGCATTCATTCCTGATGTAGTAAGTACAGATGTTCCTTATGCAACTACTAGTAAGCCTTTCTATCATATCGAGAGTTATTTAAATGAAGCTAAGTTTAATACTACTAGTGGCGAATTCATTGCACAGAAAGATTGGGGTAAATCAAATGTTGTGGCATTGAATTATCGCTTGAATCCGGAAGATGCAAATGTTGACGGAAAAACTGTATTCGGCTTTATCGATCGTAAAGTGAAAACCCGTGCAGTTGGTGACAAGAAAGTGTTGCTGAATGTTGACGAGACGAAGGTGGCGGATGGTGTTGTAACTATCGGAACAACAATTAATCCGAATGCATTGGCTCAAAATGCTGAATATAATATTGCTGCTTTACAGGCATGGTATGGTCAAAAACCAATGACATCTGATTATGTATATGCTACATCTAGCGAGATTGACTTGGTACTTGCTGATAGCGTAAAAACTAAGGAAGGTGACGATGCTGCTATTACTTTCTATGAGCGTACAAAATCTATCAATAAAGATGGTGAATCAGATGATTTCATCAAACAGTTTGTTGCATTGGACGCTGCTGCAAACGCTACATTTAAATATGATGCTACTATTAATTTGAAAGATTATGTAGGATTGTATTCTAATGATAAAGATAATTGGTTGGCAGCATTGGGATTCAAAGGCATGAGTTATGAATTCTCAATACCTGAGAACTATTTGGCTGAAGATGACGAAAAGACAAATCAACAATGGTTTATCGTAAAAGAAGGAGAAAACATTGCCGGTAACGGTGTTATTAAAGTTAATCCTGAAGTGAAAAACGGAACTCCGGCTATCGGACGTACTCCTGTTGTTAGAGTAGACGCTTTCTTAACTAGCAATGCAGGTGAAAAGAAACTCGTAGCTTCATCTTATATCAAATTGGAGATTACAGAAACATCTCAGGCTCCGGACGAAAAACCTGATTATGGAATTATTGATATGTCTGCTGATAAAGCAGCTGATTATCATAAGTTAGAAGGTGGTGAAAAAGCATTCACTAATGACTATAATCTTGATAATGTCAGCATGGACTATCAGGCTATCAACAATAAGATTTACGGTACTGCAAAATTGACTTCTACTACATTCTGGAATTATTATGGTGGTGATGATCATAAATATAATGTATTGGTTACTGTAACTGACAAAAATGGTCAGGAACTGACTATTATTGATCAAGAGGCAGAACAGAGTACAGATGTAGTGATAAATGATGAATCAGGTCTTCTTCTGAATATTAAATTGAACGATGATGCAACCAAGACCTCTGCTATCAAAGTGGGTATCAATAATCTGATCAAGACTCAGAATACTTACAAAGACGTAGACGGTAAGGGTGCTAAATACTCAGTTAAGATTATTATTCCTTCTAATGATACATCTCATGGTGATATTGTACTTCAACAAGTATTCTATGTGAAGGAAGAATGTGTTGCTTATACTTATAATCCTTTGTATTATAACGAGACATATAAGTCTCTTGCTGATGGAAAGACTTATAAGGATTGTATTGTAGTCAAAGGACAGGAAAACTCCGGTTGGGAAATGTCTTCTGTAGTGAGCGAGCATTTTGAAAATAATGAAGCAGGTGAGAATATCTTCACATACTATAATAAAGTTAATAATGTAAAAGCACTTCAGTTCCAATGGGCTTCTGGTGTAACAGGTGTATCTCCGTCTCCTCTGGCTTCATTCTCAACAGATCAGACAGTTAAGTTGACTGAGCCGATGACCGAACGTGATGATGTTAAGAACATGACTTATCAGGTAACTTTGGAAAATGGTGAAACATGTGATTTTGCATATAACATCGTATTCATTAATCCGTTTGTTGCTACAAAAGCTACCGGCATAAAGATCTTTGGTAATGGAATTGGTGTAAACACCGGAGCCACTATGCCTGAAGTTCTTGTGAAGGATAACGAAGGAAGCGCTATTTACTCTTATAGCTCTACTGCTACTGTATTAGTGTTGAGTGATAAAGCTACAAATACTTATAAACTGAATGCTGACATGGTAAGTGTTGAATATGCTTTCGTTGAAGAAGGTGATTGGGCTATACTTGACAAGAATATGTCTGCAAATTCAGAGTTAAAGGTTAATGCTACTACAGGTGTAGTTACTTGGAAAAACGAAGGTTCTACTTTGACTAGAGATTACAACCTTACGGTAATTGCAACTGTGACATTCAAAGATTTGTCAGTTGTAAAATGTGAGATTCCTGTAACATTGACAGAAAAAGCAATTAAATAACAAAGTCATGATTCTCTTATAAAGAAACTTGATTTGTAGATAAATTACGGAGGACGTTCCAGTAAACAAACGGGGCGTCCTCTGTTTTGAGTTGAATTATATAATAAATATGAAGATTAAATATCACATTCTGTTGGTTCTATTCCTGACGTACGTTAATGTTGCCTTTGCTTGGCAGTCTGGTTACACAAAAGAACAGTTTTCCGGAAAAGAGGAAGGAAAAACTGAGTTCAATCCACATTGGTTTCTGTCTCTGCAAGGAGGAGGTGCCTATACTTTAGGTGAAGCGATTTTCGGAGATTTGGTATCTCCGTCCGTAGCGGTAGCTTTGGGATATAAGTTTACTCCGTTGTTTGCAGTTCGGGCAGAAGCAAGTGGCTGGCAGGCTAAAGGAGGTTGGGTAAATCCGGCAATTACTTATAAATATAAATATTTGCAGGGTGGCCTAGATGCTATGTTTGATCTAAGTAACTTGTGTTATGGTTTCCATTCAAAACGTATATTCAATGCATATCTTTTTCTGGGTATAGGCTTGAATGGCGCTTTTGACAATGATGAGGCTGTAGCTTTGAACGCAAGCGGGTACAATTTGCAACGTTTGTGGACAGGTAAGAAACTGTATGCTTCAGGACGTATCGGGCTGGGGACAAATCTTCGTCTGAATGATCATGTGGCTATCAACTTTGAGTTGAATACAAATATGTTGTCTGACAAGTTTAACTCTAAGAAAGGTGTGAATGCTGATTGGCAATTCAATGGATTGGTTGGGCTCTCTTTCACATTAGGAAAAAGCTCCAGGAAGGTGGCTCCTGTTTCTTATGAACCCGAACAACCTGTTTCTGTTACGACAGTGGAGCAGCGTCCTGAACCGATTCCGGTAGTGGAGCAATCGAAGCCGAAGGAAGACAAAATAGTTGTAGAACCTATGAAGCAGAATATTTTCTTCGCTTTGAACTCTGCTCGTATTCAGGATGAGCAACAGCAAAAAATTAGCTCTTTGGTTGAGTATCTGGAGAAAAATCCTGCGGCAAAGATTTGCATAACAGGTTATGCAGATGTAAATACAGGTAATGCAACAATAAACTTTAAGTTGTCCGAGGCTCGTGCCAAGAATGTTGCTGAAGCATTGAAATCTAAAGGCATTGCGGCAGACAGAATAAAAGTTGACTTCAAAGGAGATACAGTACAACCTTATTCTACTCCGAAAGAAAATCGTGTAAGTATTTGTATTACAGAATGAAATACTATAAAAGGAAACAGCTGAATGGAGATGCTTGTGAAAGTGTACCATTCAAATCACTGTTCCTTGGAAGGGATGCCTCCCTTATTTCCCACGGGCATCCCTTTTCTGCTCTTAATGCATCTCACTTATCGTACTAGAAAGCAATTTACTAGTCCCTTATTTCCCCAAGACAAGGAGATGTTTTTAAGAATATAAATGCTCGGGCTTGTGAAAGTCCGTGCTTTTATTTATACAACTATAATGTCTGTAGTTAACTAATGTCTTTATATTTTCGACATGGGATTAGATATCCACCACTTATGCTTTTAGAAATATAAAAATAATCAATTATGAAAAGTGTATATTATTATCTGTCAGTGCTGATTATATTTCTTTCAGCATGTCATACCAATAAATCAGAATTAGAAACAATTAAAGTTGCACAGTTTGGAGATGTATTCATATATATACCTCTATATTTGGCAAATACCAAAGGATTTTTCAAAGAAGAAGGTTTGAAAGTTGATCTGATAAACACTGGAGGGGACGATAAAACCTATGCAGCGGTAATTGGTGGTTCCGCTTTATTTGGTATTGCAGATCCTACTTTTGTTGCTATTGCTAAGGAACAAGGAATAGATGGATGTGTGATAGGAAGTATTGTCAACAGTGTTCCCTTTTGGGCTCTGACAAAAAATCCCAATGTTCCTCAAATTACGAATGCCGCGATGTTAGCTCCTTACAGCGTAGCTACTTTCTCTGCTCCTTCTACAGCATATACAGTTCAAACTGAAATGTTCAAAGAAGCTAATTTGCCTACAAATATCAGACAAGGTGCATTTGGAACTTTATTACCTATGCTTGATACCGGCAATGCTGATATCGCCCTTGAATTGGAACCGAATGTTTCAATAGCGGTAGCCAATGGAGCAAAGGTCGTTTATTCTTTTGCTGATAAATATCCGGATTTTACCTTCACAGGTATCACAACAAGTAAAAAGACTATCGATGAAAAACCTGAAATAGTCCAGCATTTTATCAATGCTATTACCAAAGCTGAAAAATTTGCACATGAGTATCCTGATAGTGCCGCTTACTATATGGCAGAACTATACCCTGATGTGAATAAGAATATAATAGCACAGGCCATCAAACGCATGGTAGACTCAAACACATTACCTCAAAACGCAGTAATCTCACCGGAAGCTTGGAAACAAGCCGTTGCATTACGTCACCGTATGGGAGATTTAAAATCATTGGATAATATAGAAAGTGTATTAGATATGAATTTCGCTGAAAAAGCACGTTGACAAAAAAGTTATTGAATATGAAAATCATATTTATGTTAGCCGCAAAAACATATATGTACCTTCCTCTTTTTCTGGCAAAAGAAAAAGGTATTTTTAAATCTGTATTTGAGGCAAAGAGAATAAAGGATGATATAGAGTTTCGCATTTGTGATGGCGATGATGACGCTATTGACAGCATGTTGGATTTTAACAGGAATGCACGTAAATGCAAATTAGACGAAATAGCAATTGCTATTTCAGACCCGACTTCTATATTGCGGCAACATAAAAGTTTTGATAACAAAACAGATATAAAAGTTATAGGCAAATTGATAAACAAATTGCCTTTTTGGGTTATTTGTCCCTATAATGAGGAATTAGATAATAATTCGCATAATGGGTTTATGGATATTAAGGAATTAAAAGCCAAACGTCTTTATACACCTAATAGTTCATACATTACTGCCAACTCTTGCTGTTCTCAACTATTAAATAAAAACAATTATAAAATCAAACCTGTTGATTTTTCCGAAGAAATAGAGAAATGCATTAATGATTCCGAATCCATAGCTCTGACGGGTGACTTAAATTTAATGGCAAGAAAATATATTGAGAACAAAATTTGTATTTACAGCCATATGGCGAATAATAATGATGAAAGCATAGCTACAACTATTATAACCAGCAGATATATATGTAAGCAGTACGAGGACATGCTGGCACTTGTCTTGGAGGCTATTCAGAAAGCCATTTTTATTATATATTCATCACCTGAAATAGCCACAGAAGTATGTTATAAAATCAGTGATGAGATTGATAGTTATCGGATGCCTGACGAAAATATTCAAAAAGAAAAAACAGAAATCATTATATCAATTATTAACAGTGATCATCTATATCCGATGACTACCGATATCTCATTTTCTGATTGGAAAAAAACAGTAAATTATTACCTTTCGCATGGGATAAATATATTTGAATATATGAGGGAGCACAACTCGCCAACCAGACCCAATGAGAATGAAGCATATGTTGCAGGTATATATCAAAAAATGTTCTTCAAAAATCCTGCACACACTGCAGAAAGAAAGATTGTTGAGGATTTTGGAGTAGATTGCAATACTTTTGACAAAGAAATACCATATCATTTGATCAGAAAACTGAAGAATAAGATTTTGTTTTTCATGAAAAAGGATTTTTGGTATATCCTGTGCTTTATTTTATTTGTATGTGTTGTAGGGTATGTGGTATACCAGACTTTTTATAACAATAATCATGATTACATATCGAATGTCGGTTTAATATTTGGTGCATTATCTTTAATATGGGGTATCCTAACTAGTCTGGGGGTATTCCCTAAGTTGAAAAAAACGAGTCGTTATGATGATTGAACTACAAAATGTAGGGTTTGCCTACAATAACAAACATACAGTATTTTCTAATTTAAATCTTTATATTGATAGAGGAGATATTGTATCTATTGTCGGCAATAGCGGTTGCGGAAAAACGACATTGCTGAATCTTATTGCCGGAGTTTTACTACCTTCTAAAGGAGAAATCAAGAAATCGGATAAGAATATAGCCTATTTGATGCAGGATGTCACATTATTGCCTTATAGGACAGCGTGGGAAAACACTTTTCTTGCTTGTGAACTACGGGGAATACCTGTTGACAACATACAGAAGCAGGCTGCCAAAGAAATACTAGACTTATTCAACATAGAAACGGAAGCTCTAAACAAGTTCCCCAAAGAACTCTCCGGAGGAATGAAACAACGGATCGGATTGTTACAAACTCTACTCACCGACGCTTCATTATTTCTGCTTGATGAACCTTTTAACGCCATTGATATTAATGCACTGAACAGTATTAAACTCTATATATGGGAATACCTCATCAAGAGTAATAAAACAATGATCTTTATCACCCATAATATTGATCAGGCATTGCTTTTAAGCGACCGTATTCTAATTATGAGAAGTCCAACTGAGTTATTAGAAATAAAGCCCGCTAAAGAATATTGCTCACTTTCCCCTGACGAAAGAATAGACACAAGCGAATATAAAAAACTTTTTTTTGAAATCGTTGAGAATTTGAAATATGAGAAATAAAATATTACAATGGGTACCATTGGCTGTTTTACTGATTGCTTGGGAAGCATATGCTAAATTTCAGTCAGGCTTTTCAACCATGTTTTCTTCCCCTGTGAGAATAATAACATTGTTATATGAGAAAACGGTATCTGGCGACCTGCCATATCATACATTCATAACTGCTTATGAATCATTTGTCGGATTGCTGTTTGGGCTATTCATTGGATGTATTATAGGTTTTATTTTAGTCTATTTTCCAAAATGCTCGAAAATAGCTCATCCTTATATAATAGCACTTAGTTCAATTCCTACTTTCGCATTGGCTCCTCTAATGATTATTTGGTTTGGAACCGGATTGAAAATGAAAATTGTATTGGCATTCCTCTCTACTGTTTTTATTACTGCTTTTCAAACCTATGAAGGAGCAAGCAAAATCTCTGAAAGTGACGATACTTTTTTCAAAATCAATCATGCTACCAACAAACAACGCTTTTGGATGCTCTCATTCCCAGCCTCACTGGATTGGGTTATCCAATCACTCAAACTGAATGCCGGCTTCTGTGTTTTGGGAGCATTCATTGGCGAATTTATAGCCTCTGAAGCTGGTTTAGGATATATCATTCTAAAAGCAAGTGGCTTATACGATACCACCTATGTCTTTGCCGCTATTATATGTATTATCTTACTTTCTATGTTTTTTAATTTGTTGGCCGTATTCGTAAACAAATATAAATTGAGGATAATTCGTTTTGCAACAATGAAATATGGTAAATAAAAAACTCTTCATAAAACTAAATGTTTTTCAAATGCTTATCTCCTGAAAGGAACGTAAACGCATTTTCCTATGGCTTATATAACTTTGGACGGAAAGGAATATAAAGCGTATAGTTACTATCCGTCGGCTTTCCTCCCGCCAGTGCCGGCGACCATTTCGGCATTCCCTTTACAATACGAAGAGCCTCCTCGGCAAACTCGGAATGAGTAGCTTTCAAAATATGAGGACGCAGAATCACTCCTTCCTTATCAATCGTAAACTCACACAAAGCATATCCCGATATATTCTTGGCTAAAAGATTTGCCGGATAAACCATTTGATCTGCAATATATTCTTCCGGAGTAGTGCCGGACAAATGAGCAAGTTCTTCTATCTGTTTACCGGAAAGCGACCTCTGCTGAGGCCCCACCTGATAAATTCCGACATACATCGGTTTCTTATAAGCATCCGGTTGCTCCTTAGTGCGCTGCTGCAACTCCTTCAATAAAGCAGCAGCTTCTTCCGCCACCGCCTGTTCCGAAATATCTTCTCCTCTGGATAACATATAAGCCGACTGACAGACCAACACAAGACGATCCATTAAAGAACCTTTTTTCGGGGACCACTTACGTCCCATCTGATTTGTACCTTTCGCATCCGTCGAAGTGAAATAATAAACGACTCCGTCCAAACCTGCCGTAGAACCGTCCAAATCCTGCACCTGACTCGTCACCGTACGAAAAATGGCACCCAAAGACTGATAAAGGGACGAACTGATAACCACCGATCTCGTATCTACCGTCACTGTTCCTTTCTCTGCTTGCCAATAGGTACGCGACAATGTGTTCGAAACCAAACAATAACGCCCACCCTTCTTCTCTACCGACATGGCATACTCGGGCGAGAAAGAAGGAATTGCTACAAAACGAGCATACGGTTGTTGCTGAAAGCCTGTGTTCAATAAAGAAAATACATTGCGATAATATTCGCCCAATTCGCCTGTGTAAGTAGTGAAAGGTTTCACCGGCTCCAGATAATCAATCTGTGCCGTAAGACGAAAAGATAAGGTCAAAAGTAGAATAAAGAAAACAATCTTTTTCATAAGTTGCCGGATTTTCAATGCGTATCGGCAACAAAGATACAAATTATTTCGATGGTTCGTGATAAAATTATATCTTTGCACGGTTTTTACTAAGAAACTGAATAACAATACATCAAAAATATGATAGCTAAGATTGAACAACTTCTGAAAGAGGTGGAAGCCTTACACGCCTCCAATGCCGAAGAACTCGAAGCTCTCCGCATCAAATACCTGAGTAAGAAGGGAGCCATTAACGATTTGATGGCGGATTTCCGTAACGTAGCTGCCGAACAGAAAAAAGAAGTCGGCATGAGACTGAATGAACTGAAAACAAAAGCGCAGGACAAAATCAACGCGCTGAAAGAATTGTTTGAAAGTCAGGACAATGATTGTGACGGATTGGATTTGACGCGTTCGGCTTATCCCGTGGAACTTGGTACACGCCACCCGCTCACCATTGTAAAGAACGAAATCATCGATATCTTTGCCCGCCTGGGATTCAGCATCGCCGAAGGTCCGGAAATTGAAGATGACTGGCATGTATTCTCGGCACTGAACTTTGCCGAAGATCATCCGGCACGCGATATGCAGGACACTTTCTTTATCGAAGCTCACCCGGACGTAGTATTGCGTACGCATACTTCTTCCGTACAAACCCGTGTGATGGAAACTTCACAACCTCCTATCCGCATCATCTGTCCGGGACGTGTGTATCGTAACGAAGCAATCAGCTATCGCGCACACTGTTTCTTCCATCAGGTAGAAGCGTTGTATGTAGACAAAAACGTATCGTTCACCGACTTGAAACAAGTATTGTTACTTTTCGCTAAAGAAATGTTCGGCGCTGATACAAAGATTCGTCTGCGTCCGTCTTACTTCCCGTTCACTGAACCTAGTGCGGAAATGGACATCAGCTGTAATATCTGCGGCGGTAAAGGTTGTCCGTTCTGTAAACACACCGGCTGGGTAGAAATTCTCGGTTGCGGTATGGTAGACCCGAACGTACTTGAATCTAACGGTATAGACAGCAAAGTATACAGCGGTTATGCTCTCGGTATGGGTATCGAACGTATCACAAACCTGAAATATCAGGTGAAAGATCTCCGTATGTTCTCCGAAAACGACACACGCTTCTTGAAAGAATTCGAGAGCGCATACTAAAAACAGGTTGAGAGTTGAGAGTTGAGAATTGAGAGTGGCTATGCAGAATAATGTAGCTAACCCCTTAACTCTCAACTCTCCATTCTTAACTTCTCCAATTATGAAGGATAGACTCACTACTTCCAGTTATTGTTTCATCTTGGCAGCCAACTTTTTGCTCTACTTCGGTTTTTGGTTGCTAATCCCTGTTTTGCCGTTCTATCTGTCCGAGTTCTTCCAGGCGGGAAATTCTACTATTGGTATTGTTCTTTCCTGCTATACGGTAGCAGCACTCTGTATCCGCCCATTTTCCGGTTATCTGCTCGATACCTTTGCCCGTAAACCTCTCTATCTTTTCGCATATTTCATATTTATGATGATGTTCGGCGGATATCTGATTGCAGGTTCTCTTACCTTATTTATTATGTTCCGCATCATTCACGGTGTCTCTTTCGGAATGGTTACCGTAGGCGGAAATACAGTAGTAATCGACATTATGCCTTCTTCGCGCAGAGGGGAAGGATTGGGATATTATGGTTTAACCAATAATACGGCAATGTCTATCGGACCGATGTTCGGACTTTTTCTGCATGACGCCGGAGTCTCATTTGCAACAATATTCTGTTACGCATTCGGAGCATGTATATTAGGATTTTTATCAGCCAGTCTGGTAAAGACACCTTATAAGCCTCCTGTAAAGCGTGAGCCGATTTCGCTCGATCGTTTTATCTTGCTGAAAGGAATGCCTGCGGGACTTAGCTTGTTGCTACTTTCCATTCCTTATGGGATGACAACCAACTATGTCGCTATGTATGCCCGACAGATAGGACTACACACACAAACCGGATTCTTCTTTACCTTTATGGCAGTCGGCATGGCTATCTCCCGTATCTTTTCGGGAAAGCTGGTAGATCGAGGAAGAATCACACAAGTGATAGCAGCGGGATTATATTTAGTAGTGTTCAGCTTCTTCCTGCTCGCAGGCTGCGTGTATCTGATTCAATGGAGCGACACAGCCTGTACGATTCTGTTTTTCGGAATCGCTTTATTAATGGGCATCGGATTCGGAATCATGTTTCCGGCTTTCAATACCTTGTTCGTCAACCTTGCCCCCAACAGTCAGCGAGGAACAGCAACTTCCACTTACCTGACCTCCTGGGATGTGGGAATCGGTATCGGTATGCTGACGGGAGGATATATCGCCGAAATCAGCACGTTTGACAAAGCCTACCTTTTCGGTGCCTGTCTGACGGTAGTCTCCGCCATTTATTTCAAAATTAAAGTAACGCCTCATTATCATAAAAACAAATTACGATGAGAAAGAAAGAACGTTATGAGAAAGTAATCGCTTGGTTTCAGGAAAATGTGCCAGTAGCCGAAACAGAACTGCATTACAACAATCCGTACGAACTACTGATTGCTGTTATCCTTTCCGCACAATGTACGGATAAACGGGTGAATATCATCACTCCGCCTTTGTATCGGGATTTTCCTACTCCGGAAGCGTTGGCGGCTACCACCCCGGAAGTGGTATTCGAATATATCCGGAGTGTATCTTATCCGAACAATAAAGCTAAACATTTGGTCGGCATGGCTAAAATGTTGGTAAATGAGTTTAATAGTCAAGTTCCCGACAATATGGAAGATTTAATAAAATTGCCCGGTGTAGGAAGGAAAACAGCCAATGTAATACAATCGGTTGTATTTCATAAAGCGGCAATGGCAGTGGATACCCATGTGTTCCGCGTCAGTCACCGCATCGGACTAGTGCCGGACAGTTGTACCACCCCGTTCAGTGTGGAAAAGGAACTGATGAAGAATATCCCGGAGAAACTGGTTCCCATAGCACACCACTGGCTTATCCTGCACGGCCGTTATGTTTGCCAGGCACGCACCCCAAAATGTGACACCTGCGGTTTGCAAATGATGTGCAAATATTTCTGTAACACCT
>OHMW01001270.1_pt1 | contig 12504 bp, 7 predicted proteins | sample 1569391 | NCBI WGS metagenome assembly OHMW01 (sample SAMEA3879557, study PRJEB24766) | human gut metagenome | biome: human-associated habitat; feature: feces | place: USA | collected 1985/1987 | reverse complement strand
GCTGATAACGGTATTTATACGCGTACCAGCAGTGGTGCTGCTTACAGTAATTTTGTTTCTTATAGTAAATTGTTTCCGTTGCTGCGTACAGGCGAAGCAGGCCGTTTACTGACGGTATATGGATTGACTCGTGCTGTTGAGGATAAGGTCGTAACTATGAAGGCCGGAGAGCTGCTGGCTTTACAGTTGGAATCCAATCGTACAACGGGTTATTCCTGGTTTGTAGAGGGTAATGGTTATGCTGGTCAGTTTTATGAACTGGGACGTTCTTATGTTTTGCCTGGTAATGCTGCCAACAACCGGACCGGAATGCCTGGATTAGAAATAATTGTTTTCGGTGCCCAGGAGCCGGGCGAATACAAGGTGAATATGGAATATAAGCGTGCCTGGGAAAAAGGCAGCGGCTTTGACAAATTCAGCTTTACTGTTAAAGTATTGTGATAACGGAGGTCTGAGATGGAAAAAACTGCCGTTACCGTGAAAATTTTTAATGATGAATATACTTTAAAGACTGATTTGCCGCGTACTGATGTGGACGCGATTGCGGCAATGGTCGATAAAAAAATGCAGAAACTGGCGACAAGCCAGCATTTGGTCACAACTTCCAAAGTCGCTGTATGGGCGGCGTTGGATCTGGCGGGAGAGTTATATACCTTACGTCGTGAATATGAAGCCTTGCTGAAAGCGGCGAAGGATATTTAGAGAAGAGGTTTTTAGTTAATGAAAAAGCAAACCATCGAACTGCTCGCTCCTGCCGGGAGCTGGGAAGCGTTGGAAGCGGCGGTGAATGCCGGTGCTGATGCTGTATATATGGGCGGCAAAGCTTTTGGCGCACGTCAGTATGCCAGTAATTTTGACCGTGAAGAAATGCAGAAGGCTGTTTACTTTGCTCATATGCACCGTGTGCGACTGTATATCACTGTCAACACGCTGGTCGATGACAGTGAGCTGGGCGAATTGGCTGATTATCTGCTGTTTTTGAGTAATGTGGGCATCGACGGTATTATCGTACAGGATCTGGGTGTGATCCGTCTGGCCCGGCAAATAGTGCCGGACCTGCCTTTGCATGCCAGTACGCAGATGACGGTTACTAATTCCGAGGGTGTTAAGCTTGCTGCTGAAGCCGGTATGGAACGTGTTGTTCTGGCGCGCGAGTTGAGTCTGGAAGAAATAAATACGATCTGTCATGGCACAGATACAGAAATAGAAGTTTTTATTCATGGAGCTTTGTGCGTATGTTATTCAGGTCAATGTTTGATGAGCAGCCTGATCGGCGGCCGCAGCGGCAATCGCGGACGTTGTGCTCAGCCGTGCCGTCTGCCTTATAAGCTGGTCAATGAAGCAGGAGAAGATCTGCTGAGCGGCAAAGACGCAGGGCAATATCTTTTGAGTCCTAAGGACTTGAATACTTTGGATATTTTACCGCAGCTGATCGAAGCCGGTGTAACATCCTATAAAATCGAAGGACGTATGAAGCGTCCTGAATATGTAGCCGTAGTTGTCGATGCTTATCGCAGGGCTATCGACAGTTATCTTGGCGGTGATTACCAGGTGCCGGAAGAAGATTTTGCCAATATTGAACAGATCTTTAATCGTGATTTTACAACTGCTTATCTGCTGGAGCGGCCCGGCAGGGAAATGATGAGCGACCGCCGGCCAAACAATCGCGGTGTTTTGGTGGGGCGTGTTGTTAAGCTTGATAAAGCAGCTAACAAAGCGACACTGAAACTTGATAAAGAATTGCATTTGGATGATGGCTTAGAGTTTTGGGTCAGCGTGGGTGGTCGTGTTGGCACTACTGTGACATCACTTTTGCAGAACGGACAGGAAGTAGCTGTGGCTGCCGCAGGTTCTCAGGTCACTATCGATGTGCCGCATGGCATTAAAATGAATGACCGTGTTTTCAGAACCTTTGATAACCGTCTGATGACATATGCCGCACAGTTCTTTGGTGAGAAGGCCAAACGCCGTATCCCTGTAAGTGCTTTAGTAACAGCAAGAGCAGGCAATCCAATGACGGTGCTGCTGACTGATGACGAGGGCAATACAGGCTATGGTGAAACGCAGTTTATTGTAGAAGCTGCCCGCAAGCATGCTTTAAATGAGGAAACTGTGCGTAAACAGGTAGATCGACTGGGCACGACTGAATATGAGCTGTCAGACTTGGTGCTGGAATGTGATGAAAACGTGATGGTGCCGATGAGCGAGATCAACGAGGCTCGCCGTTTAGCTGTCGAAGCTTTAGATACTGCACGTCTGGAGGCTTTTGCGCCGATGCGTGTACAACGTCATAAAGTTCCGCGTGATCTGGTTCCTGCAGAAAAAATCAGCCGCAGTAAACATGCGCTTTTGACTGTGCATGCCGATACTGTTGCTAAAGCACAGACTGCTTTGGCAGGAGGCGCTGATTATATTATTTTTGGCGGGGATATTTTCAGCAGCAGGCAGCTGCCGAGGCAGTCTTATGCCGAAGTTGCCGGTCTTGCTCAAAATTATGGTAAAAAATGGGCCATAGCGACACCGCGTATTGTTAAAGAAGGACAGCTGCCTTATTTTGCAGAGCTGTTTGCCTATTGGCAGCAGTTGAAGCCCGATGCTGTTTATATCAGCAACAACGGCTTGTGGCAGCTGGCGCAGCAATACAGCGGGCTGTCTTTGTGGGCCGATATGTCTTTGAATATTTATAACGATCAGAATTTGGAATTCTGGCGTGAACAGGGCGCCGTGGGAGCAACCCTGTCAGCCGAGCTGACAATGGCGCAGGTAGAACATTTAGCCGCAGTCAGCCCCGTTCCTGTGGAATGTATGGTGCAGGGTCGGATTGAAATGATGGTTTCGGAATACTGTGTAGGCGGCAGCTTTTTAGGTGATCTGCATCAGGGCGCCTGTAAATTTAACTGCCGGGAGCAGTTGTTTTTGAGCGACCGCAAGGATGCGAAGTTTCCTATAGTTACCGATCAGAACTGCCGAATGCATATTTTAAATGCGCATGACCTGTCGATGCTGACCAATATCAAGCATATGGAAAGTATCGGCGTTGGCCGGCTGCGTTTAGACGCGCGTAATTATACTAATGAAGAAACTGCATCATTGGTAACGCTGTATAAGGAAGTGCTGCGAGGTGACCGCGAAGTTGCGGAAAACCTGCCGCATACGACCAGGGGGCATTATTTCCGCGGCGTATTATAAGGAGTAATTATGGCAAGATTTGCTGTTAAGACATTAGAATTTGATAAAGTAAAAGCGCTGCTGGCCAGCAAAACTGCTACCTCGCTGGGGAAGGCGCAGGCTTTAGCGATACGCACAGAAAGTGAGTTCAGTATCGTTAAGCGCTTGCAGGAGGAAACAGCCGAGGCACTGCGCCTGCTGGATGAAGGGAAAAGATTCCCCTTTGGCGGCGCGCATAATATTGTGGCTGCTGTTAAGCATGCCCAATTAGGGGCTGTGCTGGAAGCTGAAACCTTAATGGAGATCGGCAGTACGGCTGCGGCGATCCGTCAGATCAAGACCTTTTTACAGGAGGAGAGTGAGCTGGCACCGACTTTGGCAGCCTATGCCGAAGCTTTGCAGCCGCTGCCGCGTCTGGAAAAACAACTGGAGAATGCTATTTCTGAAAAAGGCGAGATCAAAGACAGTGCTTCGACAAAGCTTGGCGGCTTACGGACTGGCATTCAGATAGCGAAAAACCGTGTGCGTGAACAGCTGGAAAAAGTCCTGCACGATCCTAATAATCAAAAATATTTCCAGGACGCGCTGGTAACTATGCGCGGAGACAGATATGTCATTCCGATCAAACAGGAATATAAACTCAATTTTCCGGGCGTCGTTCACGACCAGTCCGGCAGTGGAGCAACCCTGTTTATTGAGCCGATGGCCGTTGTCAACCTGAATAATGATATCAAAAAATATATGGCCGAAGAAAAAGAGGAAATAGAACGGATTCTGAGGCAGCTGTCCGGCAGCGTCGGGGCAGACGGTGATCTGCTCACTGCCGGCGTCGAGACTCTTACAAATCTTGACGTTATCTGTGCCCGTGCTTATTTGGCGCAGGCTCAGAAAGCCGTAAGGCCAATGCTGCATTTAGGCGGCAAAGTCGAGATCGTGCAGGGACGTCATCCGCTGCTGGATCAAAGTCAAGTAGTGCCCCTGGATATAGAATTGGGCGGAGGCTTTAATACGCTTTTGATCACCGGTCCAAATACCGGCGGTAAAACCGTAGCTCTAAAAGCGGTCGGGCTGTTTGCGTTAATGGCGCAGGCCGGCTTGTTTTTACCTGCCCGCAGTGCTAAAATGCCGGTTTTCAGAGCTATTTATGCCGATATTGGTGATGAGCAGAGCATTGAGCAGAGCCTGAGTACTTTTTCCGGACATATGACCAATCTGGTAGAGATTTTAAATGAAGTGCGCAGCGGTGATCTGGTACTGGTGGATGAAATCTGTGCCGGTACTGACCCTAACGAAGGTGCTGCCCTGGCTATGGCGATGTTAGAGCATTTGCATGAACAGGGCGTGCTGACAATGATCACGACACACTACAGCGAATTGAAAACATTTGCTTATGGACATACGGGAATGGAAAATGCCAGCGTGGAATTTGATCCTGTCAGTCTGCGGCCGACCTACAGATTGCTGATGGGTGTTCCGGGCAGCAGCAATGCTTTCAATATCAGCAGAAGGCTGGGACTGTCGGAAGAGATTGTTGAAAATGCCGGTAAACTGCTGGATCAGGAACATGTGCATATGGAAGATGTATTGCACGAGCTGGAAGGCGAACGCCGCCAATATGAATCGCAGAACAAAGAAATACAAATGCTGCGTTTGGAAAGCGAGCGGATTAAGCAGGAGCTGCACAAGCAGAAACAGGAGCTTGACCGCCGCAAGAACGAAATGCTGCGTAAAGCCCGTGAACAGGCTGATGAGATTTACCGCAGCAGCCGTAGGGAATCGGAAGCTATTTTAAAAGAGCTGCGCTCAATGAAGGCTGACTTTGATGCGAAAAAACTGGAAGCTGCTGCAGAAGCCGCGCGCAAACAGTTAAATAAACAGTTCAGTGAAGATGCGCCATTGCCGGAAGGTACGCCGTTGTCAAAAGAAACTGCCAAAGTCGGGCAGACTGTCTTTTTACCTTCACTGCGTCAAAATGGTACGATTGTTGCTGTTAACGGCGGCGATGTGACAGTGCAGGTAGGTATATTAAAAACTAACGTGCCTGCTAAAAATTGCCTGCTGGTAAAAGGGAAGACCAAAGTGAGCGAAGATCTGCGTCCTAAAAAACGCAAGGGTTATGCCCATGATATGCTGGTCACACGTACTGCTTCTACTAGACAGGAACTGGATGTTCGTGGTATGACGATCGAAGAAGCGATACCGACCGTAGATAAAGGCATCGACGATGCACTGCTGGCAGGTTTGCCGGAGCTGCGTATCATTCACGGCAAGGGAACAGGTGCTTTACGTGCCGGACTGACTGCCTATTTATCCGCGCACCGTGCGGTCAAAAGACTGGAGCTGGCTTCGCTGCATGAAGGCGGTGCCGGTGCGACGGTAATTTATCTGTAAAAGGCAGTTTTGTGTAAAAATGTAATACAATCAAGAAAATTTTGTAGAAGATATTGACCGAAAGACTAAATAATGTGATAATAGTTAGTGAAAATATATGCTTTCTGTGCGCTTGGAATGGATTTTTCCGGGTGGCAAGTTAACAAACGGGGGGAAGTAAATGGCTACACTAGTGAAAAAGTTTGGCGGCAGCTCGGTTGCGACACCTGAGAAGATGCATGGTATCGTTGACCGGATTCTGCGCGAACGTCAACCGGACGACAGAATCGTCTTAGTTGTTTCCGCTATGGGCGACCATACTGATGATTTGCTGACTTTAGCTGCTAAAGTCAATCCCGAAATGCCGAAAAGAGAACTGGATATGCTGCTGGCGACAGGCGAGCAGGTCTCCATTGCCCTGATGGCCAGTGCGTTCTGTGCCAAAGGACAGCCCGCAGTATCCTTTACCGGTGCTCAGGCTGGTATCAAAACGAACGATAAGCATTCTAAAGCCAGTATTTTAGACGTACAGGCCTGTCAGGTCAAGCAGGCTCTGGACGAAGGCAAGATAGTTATCGTTGCCGGGTTCCAGGGCATTACTGACTTGGGACAGATCACAACTTTGGGCCGCGGCGGCAGCGATACCTCTGCCGTGGCACTGGCGGCTGCCCTGCATGCAGACCGCTGCCAGATCTTCACCGATGTGGACGGTGTTTATACCGCTGATCCACGTATCGTACCGGGAGCGCAGAAGCTGGACGAGATCACTTTTGTGGAAATGCTGGAACTGGCCCGCCTGGGTGCAGGCGTTATGCAGCCGCGCGCCGTAGAGTATGGTGAGCACAACGGCGTTGCCATCCATGTACGTTCTACCTTTAACGACGTACCCGGAACTATTATTAGGGAGGAATACACAGTGCAAGAGAAAAACTTTGTTATTCGCGGTGTAGCGCACGATACTAATGTCGCAAAAATCGCCGTTCGCGGTGTCAGCGACGAACCGGGCATTGCCTATAAAATCTTCTCGGCTCTGGCTGAAGCCAATATCGATGTCGATATGATCGTTCAAAGCGCAAGCGCTACCGACCATAAAAATGACATCCTGTTTACCGTTACCCAAACCGATATGGTAGAAGCGATGAGCGTTATTGAAAGCCTGAAGGAAACGATGCATTTTGATAAAGCTGACATTGAAGTCAATGTTGCCAAGGTATCTATCGTTGGTGCAGGTATGCTGGGTAGCCCCGGTATTGCCGCAGGTATGTTCGGTGCGCTTGCCAAAGCCAACGTCAATATCGACGTTATCAGTACTTCCGAAATCAGCGTTTCCTGCCTGGTGCCGGAAAAGGACGTTAAAACCGCTGTGAACGCTATCCACGAACATTTCTTCCCGGAAGGCGCAAAATAAAAAGCAAGCAAAGTTACTTATATAAATTAAGGAGGCCTTTTACCAATGATCACTAGTATTGCAGCTAATCATGCTAAAGGAAAATCTGCCCAGGATAAAATTTTCGGCGCTAATGCCGCTGCCGTTGCCGCAGCAGCTAAATACGGTGCTGACAAAGTAACCAATGCCACTATCGGCGCTATTTTAGACGAAGATGAAAAACTTGTTTGTCTGCCGACTATCGAAAAGGTTTACCGTGGTCTTGCGACAAACGAGCTGATCGCCTACGCTCCTATTTCCGGACTGCCTGATTATCTTGAAAAAGTTATTACTGCTGCTTTCGGCACTTCCAGGCCTGAAGGCTATATCGCCGCTGTTGCTACTGCCGGTGGTACAGGCGTTATCCATCATACTATCTGGAACTATATGGATGCAGGTGAAACCGCGCTGACATCCGACTGGTACTGGGGACCGTATAAGGTTTTGTGTCAGGATATGGGACGTAAGCTGGATACCTATAAAATGCTGGATGAAAATAATAAATACAATCTTCCGGCTTTAAAAGCCAAAGTCAACGAGATTTTGGGCAAACAGAAAAGCCTGCTGCTCATGATCAACACTCCGGCTCATAACCCTACTGGCTACAGCCTCAGTGAAGAAGACTTGCAGGGCGTTATCGACATCATCAAAGAAGCGACTGCAGGTACTGATAAAACTGTAACGCTGCTTTTAGACGTAGCATATATTGATTATGCCGGAGAAAAAGAAGAAGTTCGTAAGATCTTCAAAAAGCTTTCTAATCTGCCTGCTAACATTCTCAGTATTGTGGCATACAGTATGTCTAAAGGCTTTACACTTTATGGCCAGCGCACCGGCGCTATGATCGGCGTTTCTTCTTCTAAGGAAATCATTGAAGAATTTGCCGCCATCAACCAATATACAAGCCGTGCGACCTGGTCCAACATCAACCGTCCGGCAATGAAAACTCTGGCTAATATTTACAGTGACCCGGAACTGCTTGCAGCTACCGAAAAAGAGCGTGACGATTATTATCAAATGATCAAAGCACGTGCCGACCTGTTCACAAAAGAAGCCGAAGAATGCGGCTTGCCGATGCTGCCTTATGTAGCAGGCTTCTTCCTGTCCATTCCGGCAAAAAATCCCGATGCTATCTGTGATAAACTGCACGAAGACAATATTTTTGCTGTTCCTTTGGCTGCAGGTGTACGTATTGCCGTTTGCGCAGTACCGCTTAAAAAGATCGCCGGTATGGCTGCAAAAGTACAGGCTGCAATGCAGGCTGTAGAAAAATAAGCATTGATAACAATCAAAGACCGGAGCTAAAAAAGTTCCGGTCTTTTTTCCCATAAGGAGTATTTATGAAAATTAAATTGACATTACCCAACAATATTATCAGAGAGTATCCTGCAGGAACGACGCTGTTGGAAGTCAGCAGAGACTTTGCTGCTAACTATCAAAGCCCGATCGTGGAAGGTATTTTCAATGGCATTGGCACTGATCTGCAAAAGCCTGTTTTTGAAAATGGTACAGTTGATTTTATAACGCTGGATACGGAGGAGGGGATGCGCGTTTATGTGCGCAGCCTGCTGTTCCTTTTTCTGGTAGCTATCAAAGAGCTGCGGCCGGAAGTAAAAATTGAGGCCCGTAATTCCCTGGGCAGCGCTTTATTTTGCGAAATCACTAACGATATCGTACTCAGCAACTACGATTTAAAGGCCTTGGAAGACTATATGAAAGAGCTGGCAGCTAAGTCTGAACCGATCATTTATAAACATATAAATAAAAAAGAAGCTGAAAAAATTTTATGCGAGCGGAACGAAGCTGACCGCTTGGAGCTGCTGCACGCTATTGATGATGATTTACTGCTGACCTGTTATACTTTGAAGGGCCATATGGAATACTTTTTCGGGCCGATGCTGCCGGATTGCGGTTATTTGAAGCTGTTTGAACTGATAAACTACGAAAACGGCATCGTTATCAATTATCCGGAAACGGGTCAGAACGAACTGGATGTTTTTGTTGACAGCCCCAAACTCAATAAAATGTTCCACGAGATGGAAGAATGGTCAACTATGCTGCAATGCAATACTGTTGCCAAGCTGAACCGCATTATAAAAGAGGACCATGCCGGAGTGATCATTCAGGTGGCTGAGGCGCTGCATGAAAAAAAGATCGCTGCCATAGCTGATGAAATCACTGATAAAGGTAAAGACGTACATCTTGTGTTGATCGCCGGTCCTTCTTCCTCGGGGAAAACGACCTTTGCACAAAGATTGAGCATCCAGCTGGTAGTCAATGGTCTCAGACCTGTGCCGATATCAATGGACGATTATTATAAAGAACGTTTGAATACACCGCGCAAAGCGGATGGATCTTATGATTTTGAAAGCGTCGAAGCGATCGATCTGGAATTATTCAACGACCATTTAAAGCGTCTGCTGGCAGGTGAAACAGTTAAAATACCCAAATACAATTTCCGTACCGGACTGCGCGAATACCGTGGCCGTGAGCTGACTTTGAGCGATAACTCTGTGCTGATCGTCGAAGGTATCCACGGCTTGAACGAACGTATTTCTGCCGTTGTGGTTCAGGCAAATGCAATTCAGGCCGCCGCTGACGCTTTCGAGGCTGAGACTGGCGCACACGTCAACATCGAGTGGAAAGGCCGCGATGTCAACACCCTGATTTCTGCCGCGCTGGAATCTGGCGAAAAACTGGACATCTTCGAGGATGATTACAACCGTATCCAGACTACCGATATGCGTCTGCTGCGCCGGCTGGTGCGTGATTCGCAGTTCCGTTCGCATGATGCGCTGATGACTTTGAAGCTGTGGGACGATGTACGCCGTGGGGAAGAAAAATATATTTTCCCATTCCAGGAAGAAGCAGATATTATTTTTAATACCACACTGGTGTATGAGTTTGCAGTATTGAAAAAGTATGCCGAGCCTTTGCTGCAAGGTGTACCGGAAACAGAAGCGGTCTATACTAACGCGCAAAGACTGCTTGGACTGCTTAGCCATGTGACACCACTGGATAAAGAGCTGATTCCCAAAAACTCTATTTTACGTGAATTTGTGGGCGGCAGCGCCTTTAAAGAAGCCCTGTAATTGAATAAAAGCATCACCAACGGCAGCTTTTTAAAAAAGCTGCCGTTTTTATATGTATCCATAGAGATTTGGTAAAATCCTGTTTTTACTTATCCTTGATATTTTGTAATTTATTAATCCGACAAATGGAGTATTTTTGTTGATTTTTGTTGCCGAAACCATTGATAATACCAGTTAAAGAGGTATATAATTATAAAAAAGCTGCCTTTTATTGAATTAAGTAACAGAAATAAATATGCCTATAGCTGCTTTGCAAATGATTGCTTATACAGGGGATAAAGCGCAGAAACAGCGGGCTTAAAGCAGGTTTGTAACCATTGGGGACTTTGACTTTAAGTTTTGTGGCTACAGGAAGAGACGCTGCTTCCTGACAGGGGGATTTTATATGCAGAAGATGATTTATCATTTAGGGGTCGATATTGGTTCGACTACGATCAAATTTGTGGTCTTAGATGAAAAGGAGCGAATAATTTTTAAAGATTATTTTCGCCATTTGTCAGATCCCAGCACTGCATTTTTACAAGAGATTCAGAAAATTCTCGCTATTATTGACGGCAGGGAATTTTCGTTGATATTGACCGGTTCGGCTGGTTTTGGATTTGCCGAACGTATGGGGGTGCCGCATGTACAAGAGGTTATTGCTTGTCGCGCGGCGCTTCGTTCTTTGCTGCCCGAAGCGGAAACAGCAGTTGAATTAGGCGGTGAGGATGCCAAGATAACCTGGCTGGGCAGTTCGCCGGAACAGCGTATGAACGGTGTCTGTGCCGGCGGTACAGGCGCGTTTATCGACCATATGGCGTCGCTTTTGGGTACTGACGCTGCCGGACTTGGCAGTATGGCAGAAAGCTGCAAGCGTATTTATCCGATCGCCTCACGCTGTGGTGTTTTTGCTAAAACTGATGTGCAGGCCCTGATCAACGACGGTGCTTCTAAAGAAGATATTGCCGGCTCGGTTTTGCAGGCGGTAGTTCATCAGACGATCGGCAATTTGTCGCAGGGACGTCCAATCAGCGGCAAAGTTGCTTTCCTGGGTGGCCCGCTGCACTTTTTACCGCAGCTGCGCAAGCAGTTTATTGCTACTTTAAAATTGCAGGCTGACGCAGCTTTGATAACTGAAGATGCGGATTGCTTCGTCGCTATCGGTGCTGCTTTGGCAGGTAAGGACGGCGAGATTTTTAACGAAGAAAAGCTGTTGCAGGCCCTGGCAAAAGTGAACGATGCGCCGCTGGACGCAGTGGCAAAACTGCCGCCGCTGTTTGCAGATGAAGCTGATTATGAAAAATTCTGCTGCAGACATGCCCAGCATCAGGTAGAGCGTGAAGCTTTGGCCGCATATAACGGTAAATGTTATCTGGGTATCGATTCCGGTTCGACAACTTTAAAAATGGCATTGCTTTCAGAGGATAACAAACTGCTGTGGTCTTATTACAGCGGTAATAACGGCAATCCGGTACAGATCGCCGCTGCTGCCTTAAAGGATCTGTACGGAAAAATGCCTGCCGGGGCTGTGATCGGCGGAGCGGCTGTTACCGGCTACGGTGAAGAAATGATGAAGGTCGCTTTTGGCGCTGACTTCGGCGAAGTTGAGACCGTAGCACATTTACGGGCGGCACAGTTTTTTGCGCCGCAGGTTTCCTTTTTGATCGATATCGGAGGACAGGATATCAAATGCTTTTTTGTGAAAAATGGTTTATGTTTGTCGGACACTTACAATAAAGTTACCTACAAAGTAACTCCACAAAAATCAGCGATTTAACCCTCAAAAGATCGTTTGGCATAACCGATAATACTTAAATTTGTTTCATCCAGTTTCTTTATATTGAATGGTTTCAGATAAGTCTCTGTTACTTTGATAGACGAGTGCCCCATCGCCTCCCGGATAATACCCGGGTGCACTTCCAAATAATAGGCTAAAGTGGCCCAGGTATGGCGGGCTGTATATGAAGTCAATTCGGTAGTCAGTCCCAACAGTTCTCCCAATTTTGTCAGTTGATAATTGAAGATGCGCAATGCCTGCTGATACTCCCGATAGATGGTATCCTCTCCTCCCTCTGCACTCAGAATAGGGAATAAATAGGGAGACTCTGTAGTAGTATCCATATATTCCCGAATGATATTCATGGCATCTTTAGTAACTGTAATGGTGATCTGACGTCCGGTTTTCCTGCGATGATAGGTCAGGATATTCCCATTCAGGTCCTTCTTTTGTATATAAGCCAAGTCGACAAAAGGAAGCCCCCTTAAAAGAAACATCAGCACGAACAGGTGATGAGTTTTCTGCAATAGTTCCGATTGCTTCCGGGTGCACTTCGTGTCGAGCAACTGCCCCATTTCTTCGGCTTTCAAAGCTCGTTTGATATCGGCCTGAGTACCGGTATATACAGCTTTGAACAGATGTGGCACGTGAGGTGCCAGACGCCGGTCGACCGCCCGGTTATAGACAGCCCT
>OHMW01001266.1_pt1 | contig 12510 bp, 8 predicted proteins | sample 1569391 | NCBI WGS metagenome assembly OHMW01 (sample SAMEA3879557, study PRJEB24766) | human gut metagenome | biome: human-associated habitat; feature: feces | place: USA | collected 1985/1987 | reverse complement strand
GGGACGGCTTCTTTGATCCGGCCTGTATTTCTTTCACTAACCGCCTATGTTCCTTCTGTTTACAGCCCATGTTTCTTCCGCTGACAAGCGATGTTTTGACATGTCCACAGCCGTGGTTTACGTGCTTCACGATTGTGAAGCAGCACATCCACAATTGTGAAGCACGTAAACCACAGCTGTAGACATACAAAATCAAAGCATTCGAAGGTAAACAAAGCGCTATGTAAGAGTAAGTTAAAGGGTATGTAAAGCAGAAGGAAGCGTAAAGTTAAAGGGGATGTAAGCAGAGGAAAGCGTAAAGTAAAAGGAGACGCAAAGCAGAAGGGGCATAAAAGCAGAAGAGGCACGTAAAATATAGGGCAACTATAATTACAAAACAAATCTTTCAGGTCAATGTTTAATCATTGATTATCAGAAGAGTACAAGAAGTGCATTTTCTGTCGACAAGAAGTTAAGAGTTTGTTGACAAGGAGTTAACTTCCTGTTTACAAACTCTTGACTTCCTGTAAGTAGAGAATATAAGATTTTTCCATTACTTTACAAAAAAGTACTAAAATACACTTTTCAAAGGGGACTCATTCTTAGATAATTATAGTTCAAAGTAACCGATCATAATAAGTTTATATTATCAATAGTTCGTTAAGTTTTGAATTAACATAAAAAAGTAGGTCAAGTCATGCTTGATAGAATCAGGTACGAAGATAAACAAATGGCGTGAGAAATTTATGCTTGAAGTGCTACTTTTATATTTGATTATTCCCGGTCGGGTTAATTTCCTTCAATAGGGTCGCTATGGTAAGTATGGTGAGCAACGTTATCGTCAGCAATTTCAAGTTTTTTTTGACTGGCTTTCCTTCAATTCCTCATTAGTGGAATCGCACTTGGGCTCTCGTCTTGCTCTCGCCTTTGACCCTCGTTATATCAGTAAGTCTGGTAAAAGCACGCCCTATCCGAGCCGTTTTTGGTCTGGCTGTGCGGGAAAAGCGAAACGAATGAATATTTAAAAACGATTTCAACAGTCGTTTTACAAATAATTATTTATACCTTTGCCGTCGACAAAACAAACAAGCTATAACTAAAATGAAAATAACATCAGCATTGCTTAGCTTATCATTGCTACTCTTTTCCTGTTCACACAACAATGAGACAGAAGCCTTATTCTTAAAAGCAGATTCACTAATGGATGAATATCCTGACAGCGTACTCCAATTATTGAACATTCAGCCGGAAGAAATAGATGATTTTTCAGACAAAGAATGCGCACGCTATGCACTGCTTCTTGCACGTGCCACGGATAAGTGCAAACAATCTTTGCTGCCTTGCGACTCGCTGCTGAACGTGGCATTAGAGTATTATGACGATGATGAAAAAGAAAAAGAAAAAGCAATAGCACTGCTTTATAAAGGAAGGCTGGCGGTGGAAATGGAAGAGGAAAAAGAAGCCATTTCATATCTTCAAAAAGGATTGACCATCATACAAAACTTTCCAAAAGAACTTAAAACCAAAAGTTTGTTCCTCAGCTCGTTAGGGAATCTCTACTTTGACGCCGGGTATTATGACGAATCCATAGAAATATACGAAGCTATGTATCAATGTTCTATCACAGATCTGGATAAATCAATAGCCCTCAACAGTATCAGTACATATTATTGCTTAATAGATGAAAAAGACTCCACACTCATGTTCCAGCGTAAAGCACTACATTATGCTATCGCTTCGGGAGATCCTCTACAGATTGCAATGTCTAAGCACAATTTAAGTCTGGAATTTGATAGTTTTGATGAGCTTGATTCCGCCTTATATTATGCACAAAGTGCCCTTAAAAGACTGCCTCAAAAGGAGAACCATGGAAATTATTATAGTAATCTAGGATATTTAATTTTGAAAACAGGAGGAAATAAAGACTCAGCGCGCTATTATATGAATAAAAGCTTAGAAGAGCTATCGATTGAAGGTAAGTCTACTACTTTAAAGAATTTATATGATCTTGAAAAAGAAAACGGAGATTATAAAACAGCAAATATTTATTTAGAAGAACATGCCGCCATCATAGATTCTCTATATTGCATGGAACAGTCAACCGAAATACAACAACTGATTTATGAATACAATACTAAAATGAGGGTAAGAGAGGAACAATTAAAAGGAAAACGCATCATATATTGTACCATTGCAGGCTTTGTTTCGATTTGCTTTCTAATCATACTTGGCTATCAAAACTATATAAACCGAAAGAAACGTGTCCAACTTCAATACAAACAATCATTAGAACAAACACAGAATAAATTATCTTCTTTACAAGGTACAATTGAAAATAATCAATTAATAATTGACTTATTACACCAAGAGCAGAGTAACTTAAAGAAAGAACAAGAAAATATTAAAAGGCAAATAGAAGAAAGAGAACAAAGTATAGCTAACTTAAAGAAAGAAAAGCAACGACTACTTAACTGGTTATTGGAGCAAAGCAATATTTATAAAAGAGTGATTACTCTTTCGAAACAAACTGTTTCGAATAAAAAAGCAATGAAAGTGTTGACCACAGCTGAGCAAGATCAATTAAAAAAGACCATATTTGAAATATACCATGATTACATATCTTTCCTTCAAAAAAAATATTCCAAATTGACAGAAAGTGATTTATTATACCTCTGTTTGCAGGAAACCTCTCTTGATTCACAATCCATCGCTATTTGCTTTGGTTATAGCGACACGCATCCTCTCAGTCAGAAAAAATATAGAATAAAAGAGAGAATGATTGAAGAAGAAAGCAAGATGTGATTGCCTCTTTCGCTATCCACCTATTTACCAACACATTACATTTCTATAGTGTGATTACAAAAATGCATTCATCCTAATTGTTTGCCCTAACTTTGCAACCGTAAACAATTAATTAAATATAGAAATGAAAACAAAAGTATTATTTATTCTATTATCGGTATTATTCATTATACCAGTGAATGCAATGCCATACAAAAGACATCGACACAAAGTGAAGGCCCAAGTTATTAGCCTTCAAGAAAAAGCTACCACTCGCAGCCCCTTATTTTTTGACCTGACCGCCGATGAAATAGACAGTAACTTAATTATTACTTTCCAATCGTTTTTAGATGAAGCAGACATTACTGTGATTGATAAAAATGGAGTAACTGTTGCTTTCGAATCAAAAGCCTCCATTCATGAAGGAAAGACAGTAAATGTTCCTGCTCCAGAAGCTGATTTCTACACAATAAAAATAACCTCACCCACCATAGACGTAACGGGAGAAATCACACTTGAAGAAATATAAATTATCAATGCTATTTAATTAATAGGCATCTACTAAAGAACAGAATATTATTTATATACATTAACCGATTAAATAACTAAAAATGAAAATTAAAAGTATTATTTCTATTGCATTACTACTATTATGCATTTCGTGTTCTAACGATGAAACATTAGAGAATACAAAGAATTCCAAAGATCTGGAAGTGGTGAACTTAAACGACTTTGTCGACAATGGCAACACGACAAGATCTGGTAACGTAGAGAACCAAGCAGTTTTGAGATTTAAAGATTACAATGTCTACCAAGAGACTTTGAACAAACTGCAAGAAATGAGTCTGGAACAGAAGGAAGCTTTCTTCAACGGCTTAGGATTTAAAGGCGCATACTCTTCTTTAAAAGAAGCTGATGACGAACTCGACAAAATCTTCGATATTGAAGATGACAATGCTTTTCTTGAGGCATACAAAGAATTCAAAGATAAATACGAGGATACATACCTCTTTAATACAGAAAATACGTATGATTTATCTCCGTATCTTCCTTTTACAGATGCTGAACTCGAACTTCTGGGTAGTAATCAAGGCTATCTGATTATAGGTAATGAAGTTATTGCACCGAATAACGATGTGCCAAACTACAAGTATACTGCAACAAATGTGAACACACGTGCCGAAGGGTTTCCATACGATCCTCAATGGCAAGCACTTGCAGGAGATGTACTTGGAGTGACAATCAAAAAAGGAAAATACAGAAGTGACATTACTCTTGGTATAGACAAATCTGGCAATATTTTTATGGTAAGAACAGCTTCACAAAAGAAAAAGAAATTATGGAGCAGAAGGCATCCTACAAACTACGAAGCAGACTTATGGGTAGAGGGAGGTCATGTCCATATCTCAATTGGAAATGACGGTAATAGTAGTGCAAGAGAATGGCCAGTTGCAATAAATGCAAGACAATACAGCAAGAGAAATGTAAAATGTGCATTCAGAAATTTCACAACCGGATGTTGCGAAGGAGAAGTTGGAAACGTAGATTTTACTGTATATATACCATAAATAAAACTCACTTCAGGAAATAAATGAGAATATAATCATAGATTTCCGAAAACATACTCAATACTATGGTTTTTACGGAGCAAAATTCGTAAAAACCATGATATTTTTAATTTATTAGTAAACCTGGCGAACAAAGAGAGTTAAAAATGAAAGCTTAACTAACGAAAGTAAAGAAAAAAGTCTAATTAAATATATTTCTAGACTATTTTATTACTCTACCTTTGCCGCCATAAACCAATAAAACAAGTTCAAGATGAAAACAAAAACTTTATTCATGATGAGAAAACTATTCGCTACAATTTGCCTACTGTGTATGATATCTTCATTATCGTACGCACAAAATTTTAGATACGGCTTCACCGGCGGTGTCAACTTAAGTAAACCTATGGGAGACATAGAACCCCAATGCCAAGCAGGACTTCTCTTGGGAGCCAAAGGAGAACTGGGAATACCATCCGTAACAAAAGGATTTTACACAGAATTTGGTTTACAATTATCTGCAAAAGGTTATAAAATGCAATACGCAACGCCAGTAAACGGTGACGAAAGACATTACACAGAGAATCTCAACTATTTAGTTGTTCCTGTCCATATAGGATACAAAATAGAATGCAGTAAATCGGTTTCACTTTTCGCCAATGTAGGTCCATATGCCGGAGTAGCACTGTGGGGCAAGCATAAATCTTATAGAAACGAAAAGAAGTTTCACACGGAAAGTGACATTTTTAGCGGTGAATATGGGTATAAAAGATTCGATTGGGGATGCGGATTCAATGTCGGTGTAGAATATGCAAAGCATTTTCAACTCTCATTTGGAGCTGATTGGAGTTTAATGAACGTATCTAAAGCTAACGACTATACATACAAAAACAGAAGCTTCACTTTCTCTTTGGGATATTTATACTAAAACAAACCGAACAAAGAGCAACTGAAAAACACCATCTTCAGATTATACAATAGTTACATTTCCAAAAATATCATGTTTTTTACGGATTTCATTCCGTAAAAAACATGATATTTTTGGATTTGCGTTTATTATCTGTTATCTTTGCTTTCAGAAAAAAGCAATAAGAGTATGATAACAAGAGTATTAGAAGAAAGCATACGAAATAAATTGGGACAAGATAAAGCCATTGTCATCATGGGGGCACGCCAAGTAGGTAAGACTACCCTATTGAAACATCTGTTCAAAGAAAAAGAAGGTATATTGTGGCTCAATGGAGACGAACAGGATACTCGTGCACTTTTTGAAAACATCTCAGCAACGCGTTTGAAGTATATCTTCGGCAATAATAAAACTGTTATCATAGATGAAGCACAACGAATTGAAGACATTGGGATAAGACTTAAACTCATCACAGACCAACTGCCGGACATTCAGCTGATAGCAACCGGAAGCTCTTCCTTCGATCTTGCCAACAAAATCAATGAACCACTGACCGGAAGGAAATGGGAATATAAAATGTATCCCCTCTCCTTTGAAGAGATGGTTAATCATCATGGACTTATGGATGAGAAAAGACTACTTCCCCACCGACTGGTATATGGCTATTATCCGGACGTAGTGAACCATCCCGGCTCAGAGGTTGAAATTCTGAAACAACTTTCCGACAGTTATTTATATAAGGATATCCTTGATTGGGAACATATAAAGAAAGCCGACAAAATAGTAAAACTTTTACAAGCTCTTGCTTTCCAAGTAGGTTCCGAAGTTTCATATAATGAATTAGGGCAACTGTGTGATTTAGATCCAAAGACAGTGGAACGTTATGTCATTTTATTGGAGCAATCATATATCATCTTCCGCTTAGGATCTTTCAGCCGTAATTTACGAAATGAGCTAAAGAGTAGCCGGAAAATATATTTCTATGACAACGGCATCCGCAATGCGGTTATCGCCAACTTTGCATTAGCCGAAACCCGCCCTGATATTGGAGCATTATTCGAAAACTTTATAGTATCGGAACGAATGAAGTTTTTGCATTACCACTGCCTATGGTATAATACATGGTTCTGGCGCACCACTGCCATGCAAGAAATTGACTTCATTGAAGAAGGCAACGGGCAACTGGCAGCTTATGAGTTTAAATGGAATCCAAAGAGAATTGCCAAAGTTCCAAAAACATTCACTAACAGTTACCCGAACGCTACATTCAAGGTTATCACGCGAGATAATATAGAGGAATTTCTATTATAATATCACCGACCGCCGGTTATTACAGAAGTAACTACCGGAAAAATCTTTGGCATGCGCACCCTCCTTCAACCGCCCGTAAATAAACTTCCGGTTCTCTTTCGAGAGTTGGGCAGCAATAGATTTCCATACCATACGGATGCGTGGAAGCTCGGGAAAGTCGTCCTTATTTTTGTTATAACTATCCGAAAGCTTCACATAGAAAGGGGGGAAGGACTTTCCAATATGAAGCCCTTCTCCCCCTTTTTATTCTTATCGGAGAACTTACTTTATCCTCTCTTTTTCTTCCGTTTTTTTGCAGACTCCACTGCCTCGGCAACCACCGGTTTATTTTCAAATCGTTTGGTGTAGCCGGTGTAATCCGGAATAGTGCGTTCATACATCGGATCAACAAATAGCGGGCTTGAAATAATATGGTCTGCCGTACTACGGTTACAGCAAAAAACGATATTCTCAACACCGGCAAGACGAGTCAGCGCTTTCACATCCGTATCGTGCGGCTGCAACGTCATAGGATCAGTGAAGAAGAAAAGATAATCAATCTCGCCATCCACAATGCGAGACCCCATTTGCTGGTCACCACCCAAAGGACCGGATTTCAAAATGGTAAAATCCCACTCAACATCAGGATGCTTTTCCTTAAGAGCCTCAAGAATAAGAGTTCCCGTAGTACCTGTACAGTAAAACTTGTGCCCCATGAGCAATTCTGAGTTCCAGAGAACCCACTCTATGAGGTCTTTCTTCATGGCGTCGTGCGCCACCAGTCCAATCTTTCTAACTAATTTTGTCATAAGGCAATACGTTTAAATAATAAACAATCGGTAAAAAGAAAAAGCTATAATTGCGAGAAAAATTTCTTTCCACGTAAATAATACTGTGCCAAGATACTGCTTTTTGTCCATTCCGGTATCACGGAAAGGGAAGTTTTTTTCAGGTTCTCTTCACGTGCAGGAGTAAAAGAAGAACGTAACAAACGATATTCACGCCGTGCGCGAAGAACTGCCAATGCATTGGGGAACTGTAGTTTAAATATAAAACTCAATGCAGCTATATAGTCAAGAACTGCACGGGTACGCATCACGGAAGCAAAATCCCGGGATGGCAGGTTCTTATAAAGCATGACAAGATTATTACGAAAATTGAGAAAAGTCTTTCGGGGATTTTCTTTCTTCAGCGTAGCACCGCCTACATGATAAACCACACTTTGCGGAACACAGACAATCTGGCGGCCACGTGCACGAAGCCGCCAGCAAAGATCGATCTCTTCCATGTGGGCAAAGAAACGCCCATCCAATCCACCGGCTTCACGATAATCTTTCAGGCGGATAAACAAAGCTGCACCTGTAGCCCAAAAGACGGGAATGATAGTGTCATATTGTCCCTTATCCTCTTCTACCACACCCATAATCCGACCACGACAGAACGGATAGCCGTAACGATCAAGAAAACCACCCGCCGCACCGGCATACTCGAACATCTCCTTCTGCCTCCAACTGCGTATCTTCGGCTGGCAAGCTGCCGCTTCAGGATGAGCATCCATATAGTCTGCCAGTGGCTGAAGCCAATCCTCCGTCACTTCCACATCTGAATTGAGAAGTACTACATACTCGGCATCGACCTCTTGCAATGCCATATTATAACCATCAGCAAAACCCTGATTTTCTTCCAACAGAATCAACCGAACGGTAGGAAATTCACGACAAAGCATATTCACAGATGCATCTGTAGAACCATTATCAGCAACATATACCGCCACTCCGTCCGCCTCGGAAAAGCGCACCACAGAAGGAAGAAACGAACGGAGCATATCGCACCCGTTCCAGTTTAATATGACAACTGCTATCTTATTCATGTTGTTTCTTCAAATCTTCCCGTGTGAGTTTCCACCGTTTATGCGACCAGAACCAATAAGCAGGAGCACGGCGAATGGTCTGCTCCAAGCGACGCACAAATAGTTCGGTTATTTCTCCCTCGGCAGTTTGCTTCGGAGTTTCAGTCAACAGATCAAAGTATGCTTTGCAATATCCTCTACCCCGTTTTTCCAATTCACAATAAAAAACAGGATAATTCATCATTCTGGCAATACGTTCACCACCATCCATAAATACGGTATCCTGATTCAGGAAAGTTGTCCAGTGATGGGCTTCATTACGATTGGGAGACTGATCGGTAATCAGTCCGATCACCACATGCTTCCCTTCACGGCGCAACCGGATCACTTCGCGGGCAGTGGAATGTTTCGGTACATTATAGCCGCCATGACGGGCACGGATGATTTTAAACATTTCATCCATATACTTGTTTCGCAAGGGTTTATACACTTGCAATGGCACGTCTTCCGGCTTCATGAAGGCTCCCATCGCCGTCAGCCACTCAAAATTGGCATAATGGGGAATGAGTACAACGATGCCTCCATGTTTTTCGAGCATGGCAAGATATTCTTCAGTATTACCATACTCCATACGACGGGAAAGATCTTCGAACGACATACGCATCATCTTTATTTCTTCCAGCATATAGTCGCAGATATAGCGATAAAACTCACGCTCAATCTCGCGCAGTTCAGCCTCGGATTTTTCAGGAAAAGAATTCTTCAGATTCTTACGAACTACCTTACGACGATAATGCACCACATGACGCATCAAAAAACAAACCCCATCGGACAATATATAAAGTGCCCGGAAAGGAAGCAGAGCCAGAAGCCACATGCCTGCGTAAGTCAGCCAGTAGACAAGTTTCGATTTCATACTTTTCTTATACCTTATTATAATAGCACCATTCCCTGCAACGCCGTTCCGTCTTCATTAAAATCGCCCAAACGAACAGGCACCACCTGATTATCCAATGTATCATTGTGGGGAACCTCCACGCGGATATAGTTAGCAGTGAAGCCATGCATAGGAGCTCCCGGCTTGGAACGTTCCAACAACACAGGCAGGGTTTGTCCGATATGACGGGCATAGAATGCATGCGTCTTTTCGTCCGACAGTTCCAACAGGCGCTGACTCCGACGGTGTTTTACCTCGGGAGTTACCACATGGTCTATCTTTAATGCCTGCGTACCCGGACGTTCGGAGTAGCTAAACACATGAAGCTGGGTCACATCCAGACTTTTGATAAATTCGTAGGCCTGCTCAAAGTATTCATCCGTTTCACCACGTGTGCCCACAATCACATCCACGCCGATAAAAGCGTCGGGCATCACTTCTTTCACTTTCCGCACTTTGGAAGCGAAAAGTTCCGTATCATATCGCCGGCGCATCAGCTTCAGCACTTCGTCACTACCGGACTGCAACGGAATATGGAAATGAGGCATGAAACTGCGGGAATGAGAAACGAATTCTATGATCTCGTCAGTCAGCAAATTGGGCTCTATGGAGGAAATTCGATAGCGTTCAATGCCTTCCACTTCATCCAGCGACTTCACCAGATCGAAGAAAGTTTCTCCGGTAGTTTTACCGAAATCCCCGATATTGACACCCGTCAGCACAATTTCCTTTCCTCCCTCGGCCGCTGCCTGACGTGCTTGTTCCACCATGGATGCAATTGTTCCGTTGCGACTCCGTCCACGGGCGAAAGGAATGGTGCAATAGGAGCAGAAATAATCGCAACCATCCTGTACTTTCAGGAAATAACGGGTACGGTCGCCACGTGAGCACGATGGTGCAAACGAATGGATATCTTTCAACGCCGAAGCATAAGCTTCTCCCGACTCATTCTTTTGCAGGTTGCCGAGATATTGAAGCAAATCTTTTTTCTGTTCGGCACCAAGTACCACATCCACCCCTTCAATCTTTGCAACGGTTTCGGGTTTCAACTGTGCATAACATCCGGTCACAACCACGAAAGCCCCCGGGTGCTGCTTCACCAGGCGATGGATAGCCTGTCGGCATTTCTTGTCCGCCACTTCCGTCACCGAACAAGTGTTCACCACACAGATGTCCGCTTTCTCCCCCTTGCGTGCCGTACGCACACCTGCATCCCGCAAAATCTTACCGATAGTAGAGGTTTCCGAAAAGTTCAACTTACACCCTAATGTATAGTAAACCGCTGTCTTATCTTGAAATATATTGGTATCAATCATATCTATTATAAACACATTTCTGCTACAAAGTTACATATAATTATTAGATTTTTCCTACTTTTGCACAAATCATCAATTTTCGTGCAATGATACAAGAGAACTTTATCAAGCTCTACGAACAGAGTTTCCGTGAAAACTGGGACCTTCCCTGCTACACCGATTACGGTGAAGACGAGAGTTATTCCTATGGACAAGTGGCGCAAGAGATAGCTAAATTGCACTTGCTATTCAAACATTGCAGTCTGCGCCGGGGCGACAAAATTGCTATTATCGGTAAGAACAATGCCCGTTGGTGCATCGCTTATATGGCCACCATCACTTACGGAGCTATCGTTGTTCCCATTCTTCAAGATTTTAATCCGAATGATGTACATCATATCGTCAACCACTCCGAGTCTGTTTTCCTCTTTACGAGCGATTCCATCTGGGAACATCTGGAAGAAGAACGCCTGACCGGATTGCGTGCCGTATTCTCCCTTTCCGATTTCCGTTGCCTGCATCAGCGTGACGGTGAAACAATCAATCGTTTCCTCAAACACCTGGACGAAGAAATGCACATAACTTACCCGAAAGGTTTCCGCCGGGAAGATGTGCAGTATACCACTCTTTCCAATGATAAGGTAATGCTGCTGAACTACACCTCGGGCACCACCGGTTTCAGTAAGGGCGTGATGCTGACAGGAAACAATCTCGCAGGAAATGTCACTTTCGGCGTCCGCACCGAGTTGTTAAAGAAGGGAGATAAAGTACTATCTTTCTTGCCATTAGCTCACGCCTACGGCTGCGCTTTCGACTTCCTTACAGCTACCGCTGTGGGTACTCACGTCACACTTTTGGGCAAAGTCCCCTCTCCAAAGATTCTGATGAAAGCCTTCGAAGAGGTAAAACCCAGCTTAATTATTACCGTGCCACTCGTTATCGAAAAAATCTATAAGAATGTCATTCAGCCCATCATAAATAAAAAGACTATGAAATGGGCGCTCAGCATTCCTCTGCTCGACGGACAAATCTATGGGCAAATCCGGAAGAAACTGATAGATGCTCTGGGTGGACGTTTCAAAGAAGTCATTATCGGCGGCGCTGCCATGAACCCGGAAGTGGAAGAATTCTTCCACCGTATCAAGTTCCCCTTCACCATCGGTTATGGCATGACGGAGTGTGCGCCGTTAATCAGTTATGCTCCTTGGAACGAATTCATTCCGACTTCTTCCGGCCGCGTGCTCGACATCATGGAGGCCCGGATCTACAAAGAAAATCCGGAAGCCGAAATCGGTGAAATCCAAGTACGCGGTGAAAATGTGATGGCAGGTTATTATAAAAACCCGGAAGCTACAAAGGAAGTCTTCACCGAAGACGGCTGGCTACGTACCGGTGACCTGGGTAAACTGGATGAAAAAGGAAACCTTTATATTCGTGGCCGCAGTAAGACCATGATCCTGAGTTCCAGCGGACAAAACATCTTCCCCGAAGAAATTGAGGCACGTCTCAACAATCTGCCCTTCGTACTGGAAAGTCTTGTCATAGAACGCAATAAAAAACTGGTCGCTTTAGTCTATGCAGATTACGAAGCTTTGGATTCCCTGGGACTGAACCAAGAGGAAAACCTCAAAACCATCATGGACGAAAACTTGAAGAACCTGAATAGCAGTGTAGCCAGTTACGAGAAAGTCAGCCAAATTCAGCTCTATCCTACCGAATTTGAGAAAACTCCTAAAAGGAGCATCAAACGCTACTTATATAACAGTATTGCAGAAGATTAGTATGTTATTAAACATACAAAAAGTAGCTAAAAGGGGCTAACCTCCAAAAAAAACATAAAAAAAGTTGGGATTTGGAGAACAACGTATTGAAAAAGTACATACCTTTGCAACGTTTTAATAAAGCAATTGATTGTATTACGTTTT
>OHMW01001261.1_pt1 | contig 12572 bp, 12 predicted proteins | sample 1569391 | NCBI WGS metagenome assembly OHMW01 (sample SAMEA3879557, study PRJEB24766) | human gut metagenome | biome: human-associated habitat; feature: feces | place: USA | collected 1985/1987 | reverse complement strand
GCAGTCTCCAAAAAGTTCAGGCAGCGCAGCAGGGTGGTCTTGCCGGAGCCGGACGAGCCGATGATGGCCAGTGCCTCGCCCTGCTCTAAGGTAAGGGAAATGTCCTTTAAGACCTTTGTATCTCCGAAATTTTTGCCAATGCCGGAGGCTTCCAGTAATGCCATATTCTTAAAACCCTCCTCAGCAGCGGAAATAATCCAGTTTCTTTTCAGCCCAGTTGAACAACAGGGTGAGCGCGCCTACAAACACAAGGAAGAACAGCGCCGTGGAGAACAGCGGCCAGATCAAGCCCTTTGCGCTGTACTCCTTGGCCATCATGATGATCTCCTTGTTGGCGATGGTGTTTGCCAGCGAGGTATCCTTGACGAGGGTGATGACCTCGTTGCCCATGGGGGCCAGAATGCGCTTGACCACCTGCTGTTCAAATTTTTCCTGCGTGACCGGGCAGCAGATGACCACGAACTCGTCCCCGCCGATGCGGCAGGCTTCACCGGGGAACACATCGTTCAGCGCGTCAGCTGCACGGCAGATCAGGGCGTCGCCCGCCGCATGGCCGAAGCAGTCGTTGCAGCGCTTCAAGCCGTTGAGATCCATGTAAATGCCGCCCACCTGTTTCAGCGCGTTCTCCTTCCCTGCCTCCAGCAGCTCCATATACCGGTTGCGGTTGTCCAGCCCGGTCAGGGTAAACTGATCCAATTGCTCAAGGGACTGCATGGAGAAGATGGCTTGGGTTGCGAAAGTGAACCGCTTTGTAAGGAGATCTCGAGTCAGCCCACATCGGCGGCGAGCGCCTGCTCGATGAGCTTTTGCAGCGTCTCCGCCTGCTTCTTTTCTGTGATGGCTCCTACGATGGGTTCACCCACGATATTGCCGCTGCGGTCGACCACATAGGTGGTGGGATAAGCAAAGATGTTGGTAGTAAACTTTCCCGCCTCACCATCTGAGTCAAAATACACATTCTGATAGGTGGCGCCCTTCTTGGCCAGCACGTCCTTCGCCTCGGAAATCGCTGCCTCGTCGCCGTCCAGCGTGAAGGTGTTGACGCCGATGAGGGAGCCGCCCTTCTCCGCGAGTTCCTTATTCAGTGCGTCCAGCTCGGCAAGCTCTCCCACGCAGGGATTGCAGGTGGTGAACCAGAAATTCACTACGGTGACGGTGTTGCCGGAGAACAACTCGTCGCTCTTCACCGTGTTGCCATCCAGGTCTTTACCCTCAAAGGCGGGGAACTTCTGCATACTGCCGTCGTCGGGAGGGGTGCTCGTGTCGCTGCCCGCTGGCATACTCATATCGCCGTCCATGGATTTCTGCATGATCTCGGGATACTTCTCTTCCAACTCGGTCAGCTTGTTTTCAATATTGCTGATCTCCGTGGCCGACTCCTTCAGCCACGCATATTCCTTGTCGGTGAACTGCTCTTTAGCGGCCTCGACGGTATCCAGCAGGAAGTCGCCGTAGTTTTTGCCGTCCTCCTGCATGGTCATGCCCTTATCGGCCGCCATGAACACCTTCTCCCAGAGTTCGGCATTTTCCGACAGGAGCGCGTTTTCCCGCTCCAGCAGCTCCTTGTGCAGAGCGAGCGCCTCCTCGGCGGTTTTCGGCTCGCCGGTCATGGCGGAGCTGTCTCCGCTCATATCCGCCTGCTTGTCGTTGTCCTTTGCGCCGCAGGCTGCAAGGGAGAGCAGCATCATCGCGCACAGCATCAGAGCCAGTATCTTCTTTACGTTCATATTCGTTTCTCCTTAAGCTTTGTTGTTGTTTTCTCGCAGTGTCGCTGCGTTTTCTTTCTCTTTTCCATCGCCGAAGCCGTAGCGGAAGCACACGGCGTTCGTCGGACAGGCACGGATACACATCCCGCAGCGGATGCACTCGGTATGGTTGGGCGTTTTCGTCACATCCACGTCCATCTTGCAGGCTCTGGCGCATTTCCCACAGGAGACGCACTTACTCTTGTCCACCTTCATCTGGAAAAGGGACACCCGGTTGAACAGGGCGTAGAACGCGCCCAGCGGGCATAGCCACTTGCAGAAGGGACGGTAGAACAGTACGCTCAGCACGATCACCGACAGCAGGATGCTGAACTTCCATGTAAACAGCTTGCCCAGCGCCGCCCGGATGCCGGAATTGGCGAGTGACAGCGGGATGGCTCCCTCCAGCACGCCCTGGGGGCAGAGGTATTTGCAGAAGAAGGGGTCGCCCATGCCAACGTCGTTCACAAGGAACGCCGGCAGCAGGAAAACCATCACCAGCAGTACAGCGTACTTGAGATAGGTCAGTGGTCTGAGCTTCTTTGTGGAGAGCTTCTTCGTCGGAATCTTATGCAGCAGCTCCTGAAACCAGCCGAAGGGACACAGAAAACCACAGATAAAGCGTCCCAGCAGGACTCCCAGCAAAATGAGAAAGCCTGTGATATAATAGGAGAAGCTGAACTTGGAAGACCCCACCACCGTCTGAACTGCCCCGATAGGACAGGCTCCGGAGGCCGCTGGACAGGAGTAGCAGTTCAGCCCCGGCACGCAAACGGTTTTCCCTGTGCCTTGGTACAGTCCTCCTTTGAAGAAGTTCGGCAGGTGCAGGTTGGTCAGCAGCGTCGCCCCCGCCTGAATCCAGCCCCGGAAGCGGGACATGGTCTGTGAAACGCCTGAAAACTTTTTACCCAATGCCCACACACTCCAGACATAATTTGATTGCTTTGCTCAGCACTGTCGCCGCCTCGCCCCGCCAGACGCCGAAGCACAGCATGGCGACTCCGGCCATCAGCAGCGCGATCTGCGCCGCGGCCTTTTTCCCGCAGCTCATTTTTCATCACCCTTTCCGATTTTCTGCCCCCATCATAGCGCGGGAGAGTTAAAGTCTCTGTTAAGAACGAAAACTTAACGCAAACCTTATCTATTTTTGCTATAATAAAAACAACACAAAAACGGAGAAATAAAAAGGAGGGCTCTCATGCACCTTTTAGTAATTGAAGACGAACGCGCTCTGTGTGAAACAATCGTCCGCAGCCTGCGGCGGCTGGCCTACAGCGTGGACTACTGCTACGACGGGGAGAAGGCTCTGGAGTTGCTGGGCGTGGAGCGCTACGATCTGGTACTTCTTGATCTGAATCTGCCGAAAAAGGACGGCATGACAGTGCTGCGCGCCCTGCGGCAGACCGACCGAGAGACGCGGGTGCTGATCCTCTCCGCCCGCAGCGAGGTGGAGGACAAGGTGCAGGGGCTGGACGCCGGGGCAAACGACTATCTTGCAAAGCCCTTTCATCTTGCCGAGCTGGAGGCCCGCATCCGCAGCCTGACATTGAGGCAGTTCACCCAGCAGGATGTGCTGCTAAGCTGCGGAGGCCTGAGCTTCGACACCCGCTCCCGCACCGCCGCCGTCAATGGGCAGACGCTGACGCTCACCCGCAAGGAAACGGGGATACTCGAATACCTGATGGTGCATCAGGGGCGGCCCGTGAGTCAGGAGGAGCTGATGGATCACGTTTGGGATAACAGCGTGGACAGCTTCAGCAATTCCATTCGCGTCCACATCTCAGCCCTGCGCAAAAAGCTCCGCGCCGTGCTGGGCTATGACCCCATCCGCAACCGCATCGGCGAGGGCTATCTGATGGGAGGCGAGGAGGAATGAAGCGGCTTTCCTTGCAGTGGCGCATCACGCTGATGTCCGTCCTGCTCATCGGCATCACCTGCGTGGCCATGAATCTGCTGCTGTGCTCCTCCGGTGTGTACTATATGGACACCATTGCGGACAGCTTACAGGGCGGCGGCACGGTGATTCTGAATGATAGCGGAGCGGCGAGCTTTGACCCGCAGCTCATAGCGCCCAACGAGGAGTTGACCATCGTCGTCGATGGGGTGCAGGGGCGCTTCCGCACCACCAACTGGTACATCACAGCGGCGGTAACGCTGCTCAGCGGTTTCCTCGCCTATTTTGTCAGTGGACGCGCTCTCAAGCCCCTTCGCTGCTTTGCCTCGCAGGTAGAGCAGGTGCAGCTGAACAATCTTGCCGATATGAGGATCGATGAAGACTCCATTTCGGAGTTCCGGCAGCTGAGCCGCTCGTTCAACCAGATGCTGGAGCGGCTGAACAACGCCTTTGCCGCCCAGCGGCAGTTCACCGGCAACGCCGCCCACGAGCTGCGCACGCCGCTGGCGCTGATGCAGGCGCAGCTGGAGCTGTTTTCCGCGGAGCATCCCGATGTGCGGCCGGAGACGGCGGAACTCCTCACGCTTTTGCGCGAGCAGACGGAGCGGCTGACGCAGATGACCAAGACGCTGCTGGAGATGAGCAATTTGCAGCAGGTGGCGCGGAACGAGCGGATCCAGCTCGCTCCCATGATCGAGGAGATCTTCACAGATCTTGCGCCACTCTCAGATAAGCTCGGCGTCACGCTGACGGCGGAGGGCGACGGCATTATGACCGGCAGCGATGCACTGATCTACCGGCTGATCTTCAACCTGACGGAGAATGCTGTCAAGTACAACCGGCCGGGTGGCTCGGTACGGGTTTCTGTCACTCAGGAGTTGGAAAAGCTCCTGCTCCGCGTCTCCGACACCGGCTGCGGCATCCCGGAGGTGTATCAGCGCAGTATCTTCCAGCCCTTCTTCCGGGTGGACAAGTCTCGCAGCCGGGAATACGGTGGCGCAGGACTGGGACTCTCACTGGTATGGGAGATCGCCAATCTCCACGGCGGCTCCGTTTGGGTGGAGGAAAGCTCGGACAAGGGCACGACCATCGCGGTGGAGCTGCCGGCAGGGGCGAAAAACGATTTCTCCGGCGCGGATATCCCATAATAGTCCTCGGCGGTTTCATGATGATCGTTTTTCAACCTCCACAATGTTATCGCAGCAGCTCTCGATCAGCTCCCTGTCGTGGGTGATCACGAGAATGGTTCTGCCGTTCCGCGCTTCGCTTTTCAGTCTTCCCGCGATCAGGCGCATATTCTGCCCGTCAAGGCCGCTGGTGGGCTCGTCAAGGATCAATATCCTGCGGCCGGAAAAGATGGCGCAGGCAATGGCAAGCCGCTGCTTCTGCCCGCCGGACAGGGCGGACGGGTGCGTGTCCCTGTACTCGTAAAGGCCAAATTCCTTCAGCAAGTGTCTGGCACGGTCTTTGTTTTCTTCTGTCAATTCGGTATTCAGCAGCAGCTCCTCCGCCACGCTTGCCGTAAAAAACTGCGTTGACGTGTCGTTGCCGCAGTAATAGATCTCCCTGCGCCGGACTGCCGCTCTTGCCTTTTTCCCGTCTATCAGGATATGTCCTCTTGTCTGCCTTGCCAGCCCGCAGAGGATCTGCGCAAGGGTGGTTTTCCCCGCGCCGTTTTGCCCCGTTATGGCGGTCACGCCGCCCTCTGGAACGGACAGCGAAATATCCTCAAAAATAGCTTCTCTGCTTATTCTTTTCGAGAGCCCTGCTGTCTTCAAGACGGCAGGGCTTTCGTCCAATACGGAGGGAGCGGGAGGGCACTTTCCCTCGTGCGGAGAGCGCAGGCCCATACCTAAGATGTCCGCTTCCGGCAGAAGGAGTAAATTCTCCGGTGTATACTCGGCCGCTATTCTGCCATCCCGCAGATATAAAAACCGGTCTGCGATCCCCATCAGCCAGTCGATCCGATGCTCCGCGAGGAGTAGGGTAAATCCCTGTGCCTTGAGCTGCAGAAGGGTCTGCGCAAGCTGCCGCGTCCCGGCGGCATCGAGGTTGGCCGTCGGCTCGTCGCACACAAAGGCCTTTGGCTTCAGGGCATATACGGACGCAATGGCCGCCCGCTGCTTTTCTCCACTTGAGAGGACGTCAACTGCCCTGTCCCTCAAACGGGACAGCTTCAATGCCTCTATGGCGGCGTCCGTCCTCTCCCGTATCTCCCGGGCGGACAGGCCGTAATTCTCGCAGGGAAAGGCGACCTCTCCGGCGAGCTCGGAGGAAAAGAACTGGCTTTTGGGGTCCTGAAAAACGCTTCCCACCAAGCGTCCGATCTCCCACGTGGAAAGGCTGGGTATGTCCTTGCCGTCTATTCTCACACTTCCGCTGAAGGCTCCGGGATAATAGGACGGCGCAAGCCCGTTGACAAGCCTTGTCACGGTGGTCTTGCCGCAGCCCGAAAGCCCCGTCAGCACGACGCATTCGCCGCTTTTTACCGAAAGGGAAATGTCCCGCACGCCTCTGTCCGAGTTTTCGTATTGAAAAGAAGCGCGTGTAAGCTCGATCATGCCATGCTCCTTTCCAAAACCAAATAGGAAGCCGTGACCAGCGCACATGCGGCTGCCGCGATGTGATCACGCGCCCCGGCCCTTTTCTCATAATAGCTGCCGCGCACACCCGGGCGCTCCGCGCCTCTTGCAACAGCGGAAACGGAAAGCTGATCGGCAAGCTGCAACACCCGAAGGAGAAACGGAACCAGCACATACTCCATGCTCTGCACGGGATGCGCGAGCAGCTGCCCCGCCGCGGTAAGCCCTCGGTTTTTCATGGACCTGCCTACGCCTTTCAGCTCCGTCCGCATGGTGGGGAAGAAGCGAAAGACCACAAGAAGCCCGAGAATGAACGGGGTGGGCATACGGAGGCGGGATAAAAACGCGGAGAGCATCCCCGGCGGCGTGGTGATCAGATCCCATGACACCAGAAAGATCGGTGACAGATTCCAGAACATCAGAACATAAAACTCCGAAAAGACCGGCATGCGCAGCCCGTGGAAGCGGATACCGTACAGCAGCAGCGCCAGCAGCAGATAAAAGCAGCCATAGGACGCGGCAAGGCGGAAGTTCCGCTGCAGGACGAGATAAAGAAGCGCCCCGCCGGTCAGGATGCAGGTGAGCAGCACATTCCCGCCGATGGTTACTCCGGCAAAGACGCACAGCAGCGCCCACAGCTTGACCGGCACCGCGAAGGATGCGTCCGCCCTCATAGAACGCCGGCCTTCTTAAAATGCCTGCGGATCAGCCGACTGCCCACCATGCAGCCCAAAAAGCCCATCAGCGTCGTAAACAGCAGAATAAAGGCCAGCCAGCTGGGAGAGGTGTAGTAACGCACATAGGAATCGATATAGCTCTGCTCCATGCCGCTTGCCAGCGCAAAATCGTAGTAGGTGTCCCAGAAGAACCAGATGGGGAGCAGATTGACCCCGTTGTACAGCAGGCTCGCCACCGTCCAGGCGGCAGTCAGCCGTTTCGGCTTTTGGCAGGAGCCTTCCTTCCAGAGAATCGCCTCGCAGATGATGCCTGTAACGATAAAGTAGGGAAGCAAAAACCAGTTTCCCATCAGCAGGAAAATCACGCCAAGCAGCGTCATATAGATCAGCGTCACAAAACGCTTTCCGATCCGGCTGACCATGAGCATATAGACCGGCGCGCAGAGGAACATGGTGATCCCCACCGACAGCACCATGCTGACAAAGTCGTTGGCCATGCAGACCATATTGACGACGAGCTGGATCACGATCAGCACCGCCGAAAGCAGCACTGTGGTGATCACATCCCTGACAGACCATTTATTTGTTTCTTTCATAAACTCCTCCTTGTTTTCGACACTTCGTTTTCCAATATTGCATTCGGAATCCTGTTTATCTCGCAACTTTCTACGCCGTCCACTCCATGCTCTCGCTCTGGAGCTGCGCCATGTGGTGGAACAGGCCGTTCTTTTTCAGCAGCTCTGCCGGAGAACCCATCTCAACCACGCGGCCGCCGGAGAGCAGGACGATCTGGTCGGCGTTCATGACGGTACGCATGCGGTGCGCGATGATGAGCACCGTCTTATCCTTGATCAATCCGGACAGTGCCGCCTGCACCGCCGTTTCGTTCTCCACGTCCAGCGAGGCCGTGGCCTCATCCAGCAAAATCACCGGCGCGTCCTTCAAGATGGCGCGGGCAATGGAGATGCGCTGCCGCTCACCGCCGGAGAGCCGGGAGCCGTTTTCCCCGATCAGGGTATGGTAGCCCTCCGGCAGCCTGGATACAAAGGCGTCGCACTGCGCCGCCTTCGCCGCCGCTAGCACCTCCTCGTCGGTGGCGTCCCGCTTGCCGAGGCGAATGTTTTCCATCACGGTATCGGCAAACAGCACCACATCCTGAAATACGATGGCGTAGTTTTCCAGCAGCACCTCGCCGTCCACCGTGGACACGTCCACGCCGCCCAGCCGCACCGTTCCCTCTGCAGGGTCCCAGAAACGGGCTGCCAGCTTGGCCGCCGTGGACTTGCCGCCGCCGGAGGGGCCCACCAGCGCCGTCACCTGCCCCTGCTTCGCTATAAAGGAAACATCTCTTAGCACATCCTCTTTTTCCCGGTAGGCAAAGGTCACATGCTCAAAGCGGATGTCGCAGCCGTCGGGATCATATTCGGTCATGCCGGTCATGCGCTTTTCGTTCTCGATCTCCTGCATACGCTCGATGCGTACCTCGCAGGCGAAAACCGCGGCCATGTTGGCAAACATGGAACCGATGGGGTCATATACCCGAGTGGCGGCGATAAGGAACATCAGAAACGGGATCAGCGCCAGGTCGCCGCGGCTCATGAGTGTCACCCCCGTGAGGACGGTGGTGGCGATGCCCAGCTTTAGGAAGGACTGTGCCGCCGTGACTACGGAGCCTGTGAACAGCTCGCCCCGGATGGTGTCCTGCTCCGCCTCGTCCAGCCTGCGGTCCAGGTCGGCGATATACCGCGCCTTCTGGTTGCACGCCTTGATCTCCGGCGCGCACTCCAGCACCTCCTGCATGGCGTCGGTGGCCGCACGCCGGGTGACGAGGCCCTTCTTTATATGCCGCTTTTCCATGCGCCGGGAGAGATAGACCATCAGCAGCGACGCAGGCACCACCCACAAAAGAGCCAACGCCATCCGCCAGTCGTAAAGCAGCATGCCTGCGGAAATCAGCGCCGTGGAGATGAGCGCGCCGTGCATGGCGGGGTAAAAGTGGGAGAAGGCCTTTTCCAGCGTCTCCGTATCCCCCATGATAGTGGTGGTCAGGTCGGTCAGGTTACGGTTTCCGAAGAAGGACAGCGGGAGCTGGCGCAGCACCTCCGCCAGCCGGATGCGGCGGTTGGCACTCTCCCGGTAGGTGGCTTCGTATAAGGCTTTGTATTGGATCAGGAAGGTCACAAAGAGCGCGGCGAGGGCAAGGACGCCCGCGGCCAGAAAGCGCGTAAGCCCCGCCCTTGGGTCGGTGCCGTTTGTCAGCGCCTCTACGATGCCGGAGAGTGCCGTGGCCAGCACGCCCACCGGCAGCATTTTGCTGATGTTGACCAGTACGGACCAGAACACGGCGGCCACATAGTCCCTTGCGCCCTTCTCCGTCATGGCGTATTTTTTGCGGATGCGTTCGATCATGCGGCACCTCCTACCTTCCACTGCGCAGCCTTTTGGTACTCCTCCCACATGGCGGTGTATACGCCGCCCTTTTCAAGAAGCTCGTCGTGCTTTCCTTCCTCGGCGATCTCGCCGTCCCGGATGACGAAGATGCGATCCATGTTCCGCACCGTGGACAGGCGGTGGGCGATCATCAGCACGGTCTTGCCCTTCATCAGCGCCTCGAACGCCTTCTGTATCTTCGCCTCGTTCTCCGGGTCTGCAAAGGAACTGGCCTCATCCAGCACCACGATTGGCGCGTCCTTTAAGATCGCCCGGGCCAGCGCGATGCGCTGCATCTCGCCGCCGGAGAGGTACACGCCCTTGGCACCGATCACGGCGTCCAGCCCGCCCGGCGTCTTTTCCAGAATATCGCTGCACTGGGCAAGCTGCGCCGCGTGTAATATCTCCGCCTCGGTGGCGTCCGGCCGGGCGGCGCGGATGTTGTCGCGGATGCTTTTCTTAAAGAGCCGCACCTCCTGAAAGACAAAGGAGATCTGCTCCATCAGCTCCGCGGTGGGGATGCTTCGCACATCCCGTCCGCCCAGGAGCACCGCCCCTGCCTGCACATCGAAAAAGCGCGGGATCAGCCGGGCGATGGTGGTTTTGCCGCCGCCGGAGGGGCCCACCAACGCCCACGCCTCCCCCTGCGGCAGATGGAAGCTCACATTCGTCAGCGTGGGCCTGTCCGCGCCGTCATAGGAAAAGGTGACATTCTCAAAGGAAATGCCGCTACCCGCGGGCTTGCTTCCGCTGTCCGCCGCAGGCTCGGGAAGGGGCGACTCCTTCAATATCGCCTCCAGCTTATTCACTGCCTCGGCGGCCTCCATCTGTGCGTTGACCGCGTACATCAGCCGCTCCATCATAAAGGCAAGCTGGGGCGCGAAGAAGATGTAAAACACCAGATCGGCCAGCACTGCCCAGCCGTCTGCCGCGCCGCCGATGAGAACCATTCCCAAGGGCATGAGAAGCAGGAACATGGCGTTCAGCACCACCGTAAGCAGGGTGTAGGGCATACGGCACATCATGGCGTAGCCGCTGGCAAGGTCGCGGTAGCTGAGGATGGCGGCATGAAAGCTCTTGAAGGAGTAAACCGTCTGCTGGAACACCTTCACCACCGGGATGCCCCGGACATACTCCGTGGCCTCAGCGGAAATGCGCTCTCCTGCCCGCTGGTATTCCTCAAAGAACTTCATGCCTCTCCCGGTCATCATGCTCATCAGGCAGACAAGCCCGATAATCATGGGAATCAGGCAGGCAAGCCCCATGCGCCAGTCAAAGACGAAGAGCAGTCCCACCGCCAGTAACGGCGTTACGATCCCGCCCACCGCGTCGGGGATGGTGTGGGCAAGTAGCGTTTCTGTCAGTGCCGCGTTGTCGTCGATCTGCTTGCGCAGCCGTCCCGTGAGGTTGGCGTTAAAGTACCCCAGCGGCAGGTCAATGAGATGGGCGGCCGCCGCCTTTCGCATATTCGTCGCCACCCGGAAGGCCGCAAGGTGCGTACACATGAGGCCAGCGAAATAGATCGCCGCGCTCAGAAGTGCCGCCGCCAGCGCATACCAGCCGTAGCGGGCAAGCCCTGCCGGAACGCCGCCTCCCGGCGTCAAAATGCCCCGGGCTGCGTACCAGACAAAGACGAACGGGAAAATACCGACCGCCGCCGAAACGCCGGACAGCCCGCAGCCCAAGACGGACAGCCACTTATGCCCTCCGGCGTATTCCAGCAGCCTGCCCAGCACCGGCGGCTGCTTTTCTTTTTTCTGTTTGCTCATATTCCGTGTTCCTTTCTTAAAATATATAGGTTTGTTGGAGGATGCGCCGCGCCAGTTAGAGATGACTAACCGACAGTTATTTTTTAAGGCTCATTCGAGCCTTAAAAGTCCGCTCCAGCCGGAGTGGAAAAAGATAGCCAGTTCATCGACATATTTCATGGCTTCCTCTCTCGGCATATCGTGGACGATGGTTTCACACACCGCCGTAAAGTAAGCTCTTGTGATCATGTGATGAAGCTGACGGGTCATGCTCCCGGAGAGCATGCCGTTTTTTCTGAGGAGGGCGTAGTATTCTTCGGATCGATCGACCTCCAGCTCTACCAGCACCTCGATGAAATCCGCGTAGCCCGTTCCCTCCGCCCGGCAGAGGATCAGCTTGAATTCGTCAAAATGGTCGTACATGAACGCGACAAGCTCGTGCAGGTGCTGGGTGGAAAGCTCCAGACTGTCTTTTGCTCTTCCCTCTGGGATAAGGTCAAAATAATCATCCTGTGCCGCCTTGAAGCGGGTGAGCAGTTCCTTTGCGGTCTCGCCCACAAGGTCTTCAAACAGAGCGGTCTTATCCGGGTAGTAGCCGTAGAAGGCACCCTTCGTGAAGCCCGCCTCCGCGACGATTTTATTCAGAGATGCGTCCTTGAAGCCTTTTTCCAAGAACTCTCTTTTCCCAATCTCAAGGATCTTCTTTTGGGTTTCCGCTCGTTCCATCTCCTACGCCTCCTGATATACCGATGGTATATACCGCTGGTATATTATAACTGAGCATATTGGGTTTGTCAATGAGAGTGACGCATTTTATACTAAGCACATATACCTTTGCTTGGAGGATTCGCGATATTCTTTTGCGCATAGAAGGGAGTTCATACAGCCATATATGGAATCTCCAGCGAAATGCCTGCGGCACTTCGCTGGAAAAGCACTTAAAACAGCAGCTATGGCTGATTTTTTGACTTGCCCTTTATCTCACCCATTCTATCACCGCAAAATATCCTTTGCGACGCAAATGCTTCATCGGAGCGCCGCCTGCGCAAGGCAATCTCTGACCGCTTCACGAATGGCATCGCTGGTAAATGTTGCGGAAGAAACGGCATCCACATCCCAGGTCTGCGCCTCCACGATCCGGGAAGGGATCTCATCTATTGCGAGGTCTGAGATATTTACTGTTTCGCTGTGAGATAGGACATGAACAGACAATATGCTGCTCCCGTCAAACTCTACTTCTACGGTAACCGGACCGGAATAACCTTCAGCGGAAGCCGTATAAACGCCCGCCGTGTAGATGTCTCCCGATTTGCCGCATCCTGCGCACAGCAGCAGCGCACCCACCAGCACGGAGAACAGCACGACGTTGCGCACGATGCTGCCGTCTGCAAGGGACGTAGCGGTGAGCGCCATGCCGAGCGCCACGCCGGCCTGCGGCAGAAGCGTGATGCCGAGATGCTTTTTGATGTGGTCACTGCACTTTGTCATAGCGCAGC
>OHMW01001247.1_pt1 | contig 12723 bp, 10 predicted proteins | sample 1569391 | NCBI WGS metagenome assembly OHMW01 (sample SAMEA3879557, study PRJEB24766) | human gut metagenome | biome: human-associated habitat; feature: feces | place: USA | collected 1985/1987 | reverse complement strand
CCCGCCCGTTTATAAACAGCTTCGATCTCGGCCACCAGCCCCGCCGGTGCCAAGTCGATTTTATTAAGGCAGATAACGGCCGGGATACCAGCCTGCTCTGCCAGTACCAGCAGCTTATCGGCCAGCAGGTAGCTGAAATCGGGGTTGATACAGGCAAATGCGACGATGATCAGATCGACGTTGGCGATAGTCGGCCGCAGCATAAAATTGCGTCGCGGCAGAATCCTGGTAATCATACTTTCGCCGTTATGATTGGTTTCAAATTCAACTATGTCGCCAGTGCAGAGTGAAAACCTGATCTGCTTAAGCTTGCCTTTGACCTTGCAGGTGACAAGCTCGTCGGTACCGCTGTCGACATAGTAATAACCGTTATAGGTTTTGATGATTCTTCCCTGGCCGATACTCACAGATTTTTCTCCTCGACCATTTTATTGTTACAGAAGAACTGCACTTTGCCGCTGCCGGTAACTTCCACTTTTTGGCGTATACGTACGCCGGCTTTCTGCGCGCCCTGATAAACAGTTCTCTGTCCGTTGGCATCGATCAGGATGATCTGCACATCCTGGGTACCGCTGCCCTGGGGCACGACGAATTCGGCATATTTATTGACGCTTTGCGGATGACTGCCGGATGATACCTGCAATACAACTTTACCGTCGGCGGCAAACTTAGAGCCTGCAGGCGGTTCCATACCTACTATGCTGCCCTCACTGCTGCCGCTTTCAACATAACGTACGGTAATATCCATGATACCTAACTCGGTCAGGGCTTTTTTAGCATCATTCAAGCTGCTGCCCATTACGTCCGGCATCGACAGGTCTTTGGGATCGCGGCATACAACCAGATCTACCTTCGATCCCTTCGGTGTCTTGTTTTTAGCCTTTGGGGCCTGTTCCAAAACAGAATCGGCCGGTTTGCCTGCCACAAATTTATAAGTTACAACACCAGTTTCGTAACCCAGGTCACTTAAAAACTTTTTGGCATTGTCCAGCTTTCTTCCAATCAAATCAGGCATTTCCAGCATTTCCAGGCCTTTGCTTACTACCAAAGTGATCTCGCTGCCTTCCTTACGCTTACTGATGCCTTCCGGTTCTTGTTTGATAACGTAGCCCGGAGTCACCTTCTCGTCATATTCTTCGTCCAGTTTTACAGTAAAGCCCGATTTTTCCAAGGTTTTCTGCGCTTCCACTACCGATTTACCAACTACGTTAGGCACATCAACTGTTTTGCGGCTGAACACGTTACCGACCATTAAAAAGACAGCGGATAATATAGCGACCAGTGCAAACAGCTTGATGTATTTGTTCCGGCGTTCCCGCCTGTTGATAGCGGCAGCTTCCTGCACTATCTCGTCAGTACTTTTGTTGAAGGCCGGTTTCATGATAATGGTTTCTTCAGGAGCGCCTTCCTCGTTATCGTTGGCCCAGTCGTAAATTTTTCCGGTAGGCTCGGCCAGCTCGTTTTTCGAGATCGCTGTAATACCCAGCATTTCGGCATAATCTTCTTCAACGCTTTCCTGCAGCATTTTAGTTTTGATATTATAAAGGTCTTGCCACATTTCTTCGGCGGTCGCATAGCGGTCGGCCGGGTCTTTGGCAAGCGCTTTGTCAATTACTTCCTGCAGCGAATCAGGCAAGTCTGGATCATAGCTTTTCAGCGGCGGCGGCGTTTTTTCGAGGTGCATCATCGCCACAGCAACGGCAGTTTTGCCGTCAAAAGGCACGTGTCCCGTCAGCATTTCATACAAAACGATGCCCAGTGAATAGATGTCGGACTGAGCCGTTACGGGACAGCCGCCAGCCTGTTCTGGCGACAGATAATGCACCGAACCTATCACAGACGATGTATAGACCATCGTCTGACTGGTGACCATACGCGCGATACCGAAATCGGCGATTTTAGGCGTCATGCTTTTATTGATAAGGACATTATGCGGTTTGATGTCGCAGTGAATAATATTGCGGTTATGGGCATGCTGCAAAGCGGCAGCCAGCTCACAGGCAATATGCACGGCCCAGAAAGGTTTGAGTGGGCCCTGCTCCTCTAAAATACTTTTCAATGTTCTACCATCTACGTATTCCATAACGATAAAATACAAACTGTTTTCTTCGCAAACGTCAAAAATATTGACAATTGAAGGGTGGATCAGCCTTGCGGCGGACTGAGCCTCGCGGCGGAACTGTTCGAGCAGGCTTTTATCGTTATTGAACTGAGCGCGCAGTATTTTTACGGCGACTTCCCGGTCCAGCAGCATATCCTGTGCCAGGTAAACTTCCGCCATACCACCGACGCCGACAGGACGCAGGATCTTATAACGGTTATGTAAAATTTTTCCTACCATATCTGTCATGATCTGTTATCCTCCTCGGTCGGGGTCAAGTCTATCAGGATCAGCGAAATATTATCTCTGCCGCCGTTGTCTAAGGCAGCTTCCAGCAGCACTTCGGCAGCTTCGGCCGTCTGATGTGCCTGCAGAATCTCGCTGATCTGTCTGTCATCCACCATATCACTTAAACCGTCACTGCATAAAAGCAGCTTGGTATCTGCTGTCAGCTCCAGAGTAAAGCAATCTACTTCCAGCTCGTCTTCGGCTCCAACAGCGCGCAGAATGATATTTTTCTGCGGATGCTTAAAAGCCTCCTGTGCAGTGATCTCGCCGTTGGCCAATAACTCTGCGACGTAAGAATGATCGCGGGTGACCTGCTGTAAAGTGCCGGCACTCCATGTATAAAGTCTGCTGTCACCTACGTTGACCGCATAAGCTTTACCGTCTGCCGCCAGATATACTGCCACGAGCGTCGTGCCCATATCATGATACTGTATTTCATTTTGAGCCATCTGCCTGATATGCTTATTAGCCTGCTGCACTGTTTCACGCATGGCGGTGCATAACTCGGTGCCAGTAAGCTCCTTAAATTTTTCCGCTTCCTGCTGCAAAACCTGTAAGGCTTCCCTGCTGGCGGTTTCTCCGGCTGCATAGCCGCCCATACCGTCAGCCAGCGCAAAAAGCTCAGGTCCTGTTGTCAACAAAGCATCTTCGTTGACAGTTCTTACCATGCCCACATGGGTTTTACTGATAACGAACATTGACGAACCTCCTAACTTTATAGCTTATGTCTGTTTTTGTCACTAATAACGCCGCTGCTTTCAGTCCTGCTGCTCTTGGGCAAACCTGGCGCGCAGCTGTCCACAGGCGGCATCGATGTCTTTGCCCATTTCCCTGCGGACGGTGGCATTGATTTTATGTTTCTGCAGTACCTTTAAAAATGCTTCAACCACTTTTTTTGATGGGCGTTCAAAGCCTTTTTCTGGCACTGGATTGGCCGGAATCAAATTGACGCTGGCATGTTTGAACCGCAAATGATTAGCCAGCAGCTCGGCTGCTACAGGGCTGTCATTTTTGCCGGCAATCAGAATATATTCATAAGTCACCTGCCTGCCGGTATAACCGACATAAGCTTCAGCAGCCTGGATGACGTCCTGAAAAGGAAAACCTTTGTTGACCGGCATCAGCTCGGTTCTGAGCTCAGGCTCGGCTGCGTGCAACGAAATTGCCAGATTGATCGGCAGTCCCAGCTGCGTCAGCTTTTCGATACCTTGGATAATACCGCAGGTAGAAATCGTCATGTTCCGGTAACTCATATACAGCGTATTTTCCTGATGCAGGAACTGCAGTGCGCCGATAACGGCGTCAAAATTAAGCATCGGTTCGCCGCTGCCCATAACGACAATACGGCTGACCTTCTTACCTTCTCTGACCAGCATACTGTTAAAAATATAAACCTGTGCTAAAATTTCAGCGGCGGTCAGATTACGAATGCAGCCGCTGAGGCCGCTGGCACAGAAAGCACACCCCATATCGCAGCCGACCTGGCTGGATACGCAGACGCTGTAACCATAATCATGGCGCATCAGCACGGTCTCGACCGAATTGCCATCCGAAAATTCGAGCAGCACCTTGCGGGTCAGATCGTCCTGCGATACCTGCTCGCGCAGGATTTTAAGCTGCTGCGGCAGGAGCGTAAAGTTTGCTTCTAAGATCGCGATATCCGCTTTGGAAAGATTGCGCATCTGATCAAAAGCAGTTACGGATTTTTGGTATAACCATTGATAAACCTGAGCCGCGCGGAATTTCTTCAATCCAGCAGCCACCAAAAGTTCCTGTAATTCAATTAAAGATAAGCCAAAAAGCTCTTTTTTCACAGCCTACTCCTTACGCACCAAAGCGCAGATATAGAAACCATCGGTACCATCGCGCTGCGGCAGCAGCTGCAATTCGTCCACTGTTTCACCTGTCAGCGGGTGCTGAAAACCGGCATACTGCCAGTTGGGATTATTTTCTAAAAATTCAGCGGGGATGTAATGATTTTCGGCCTGCTCTAAAGTGCAGGTACTATAGACCAGCCTGCCGCCAGGTTTGACATAACGGGCAGCATTGCGCAGAATATCGCGCTGCAGCGGCGGGAAAGTTTTCAGATCAAGCTTATTTTTCTTCCAGCGTGCTTCGGCACGACGGCGCAGTACGCCCAGCCCCGAACAGGGAGCGTCTACCAGCACGCAGTCTGCCATTGACGCCCACTCAGGCTTAAACTCTGCCGCATCCTGCAGCGACGGCTCAATGATCGTAATGCCCAGCCGCCTGCTGTTTTCTTCGATCAGCTTGATTTTATGCTCGTGGATATCAGTAGCGTAGATAACGCCTTTGTTTTGCATCAGCTGCGCTAAATGGGTCGTTTTACCGCCCGGCGCACTGCAAACGTCGATAACTGTCTGCCCGGGCTGAGGTGCTAAAACCGGCGCTACCAGCATCGAGCTTTCGTCCTGCACATAAAACATATCGTTGTATTTACTGAACAAAACACTGAGCGCCGGGATCTTGGTACAGACGATACCATCTTCGCACCATTTGGAAGGTTCGGCCTCAAAGCCATCCTCCTGCAGACTCGCCAGAAGTGTTTTGCGGTCACTCACCAAAGTGTTTACACGCAGTGTCAGAGGCGGTGGCTCGTTATCAAAGCGGCACAAAGCCTGCGCCCCTTCAAAACCGAATTGTTTGAGCCAACGTTTTACCAGCCAGTCCGGATGAAATTCTTTAAGTGCTAAATACTGCCTGGGATCTTTTTCTGCATCCGGATAAACGATACTTTCCTTACTGCGCACCGCTCCGCGCAGCACGCCGTTCACAAATTTTACGATGCCTTCATGCCCGAACTTCTTCGCCAGATTAACGGACTCGTTACAAGCAGCAGAGGCCGGTATGCGTTCCAAAAAATAAATTTGGAAAACACCCAGCCGTAATATATTTAAAATCATCGGTTCGATTTTGCCAAGAGGACGTGATACCAGCTGCTGCAACAGCCAGTCTATAGTGCCTTTGGCCTTCACCGTGCCGTAAACCAGCTCGGTAATGAACCTTCTGTCCTGTTCGCTATGATTTTGTTTGCTCAGCGCCTTGCCGAGCGCTATATTGGCGTAAGCCCCATCTTTGAAAACGCTGTTGATCACCTGAGCCGCTGTTAAGCGGGCATTTGGCAGCATGTTCACAGCAGTGGCTTGTTCTTTAATCTTCGCCATGCTTTTCCTCAACTTCTAAAAAGTCTAATACTGCGGCCTCCACACGTTTGATATCGACGCGGGTATTGAAGCAGGGCCCGAAGGGGCGTTCATTGAGCACGCCGACTACCGGCAGCGGAAACACGTCCTGGATACCGCTGGTCAGATCACGTTCACAGGCCACAGCCACAATAGCTTTCGGTCTGATCTGTTTGACCATTTGCCGGGCCAAAGTTCCGCCTGTGGCTACTGCCATGTGGATACCGTATTTATGGGCCAGCCCCAGCATATCGCCAACGCTGCAGCCACCGCATTGACGGCAGTTTTCGATATTACGGGTGATCTTATGTACGCAGGTATCCAGCTGGATACAGTGCGGGGTCAGGATCATAATGCGGTCGGCAGGAACTTTGACGCGATGCTGCTTGACCAAATGATTACTGACTTCGATAAAAGACTGCTCTATCTTACTGCGCGGGATATCAAAAATTCTGCCTAAAACAACGGCGAAGGGGAATAAGATATTCACAGCCTTCCAGGCCCAGAAGTAAAAGATCTTCATGATGGGCACACCTAAGATAGCCAGTACGATACCGGCAACACCGGCCAGCAATGCTAAAGCAATAGCGATACCGATGCCGCCGAACACCACAGGCAGCTTGGCGTTGATTTGTTCCAAACCAGGCAGAGCTACGCGCCAGGCCATATAAATGACCATCGCGCCAATAACGGCGCTGGCCAGAGTCAGTGAAACAAAGACCCTCTTTTTAGGCTTAAAAACATTTTCAAGTTCAATCATTACTTACCCCTCGATATTACCTAATACAGTGCCGGGCTCTACACCGCGGCCATTGCAGAAAACTTTGGCTTCCATACGTTTTTTCGATTCCGGCTGCACTTCCAGCACTTCCAAGGCACCGCTGCCGCAGGCAACTATAAAACCTTTTTTCGTTACAGACGTAACTGTCCCTGCTGGTGCCGTCTGCCCCTCTGCCGGAACTGTTTTCCATATTTTCAGGTTTTTGCCGTCCGGCAATCTGGTAAATGCGCCGGGAGCCGGATTAAAGCCCCGCACCAAATCGTGTATTTTAGCGGCCGGATTATTCCAGTCGATTTTTTCCATTGCCCGGTCCAGCAGCTTGGCATAGGTTGCTTCAGTCTCATTTTGTTTTTCAGGCTTTGCCGCACCTGAGGCAAGCTCGTCTAACGTTCGCACCAGAAGCTCAGCCCCTTTGACCTTCAATTCGTCATGCAGCTCTCCCATCGTCATTTCACTGCCTATAGGAACGATAACTTTACTGAGCATATCGCCAGTGTCCATGCCGATATCCATCTGCATAATCGTTACGCCGGATTCTTTTTCACCCTGCAAAATCGCATAATGGATCGGTGCCGCACCGCGATATTTCGGCAGCAGCGAAGCGTGTACATTGACGCATCCTAAAGGCGGCAGTGCCAAAAGCTCCTGATTGAGCAGCTGCCCAAAAGCGGCAACGACGATGATCTCTGGCCGCAACTCACGCAGCTGGGCAATAACCTCAGGTGTTTTGACCTTCGCCGGCTGATACACAGGTAAACCCTGCGATAAAGCGTATTCTTTAACAGGCGTCATCAGCATTTTCTGCCCGCGCCCTTTAGGACGGTCGGGTTGCGTAACAACGGCAGCGATTTCGTGCTTACCTGATTCCACCAAAGCCTGTAAAGTTCCTACGGCAAAATCTGGTGTACCCATAAATACAATTCTCATTTTGATCTCCTTTAGCTTGCCGCCTATTCTATGCCGACAGGCACTGTTTCTTTAGGTGTCAGTACGGTAGCTTTATCAATAAACAGGATACCGTCCAAATGATCCAGCTCGTGCTGTACAGCGATCGCCAGAATGCCGTCGCTGGCAAGCTTCATACGTTTGCCTTTACGGTCAAAAAACTCACATTCGATATATTCGGCGCGTTCTACTTCGCCTTCAAAATTAGGCACCGACAGACAGCCTTCGCCGCCGACAACGGAACCTTCCCTTTTGGTGATAACCGGATTGATAAGCTCGATCAGGCCTTCGCCAACGTCGATAACTACTATTCGTCTGGAAACACCTACCTGAGGCGCTGCCAGGCCTACGCCGTCTGCCGCGTACATGGTTTCCGCCATATCGTTCAGCAAACGGACTGTTTTTTTATCTATACGTTCTACTTCTTTTGCCTTTAACCGCAGCACTGGGTTACCGGCAACAATGATATCTAATTTAGCCACGGTCGGACCTCCTTAATTTTTCGCACCTTATATTATACCATAAAATTCAAACTGCAGGCAATTTCTAAACTACGCTGACAGGGTCGACGTCAAAAAAGACATTGCGGCATTCTTTAAATTCAGAATTCCACAAAGCACGCTTGACCAGCTTCATCTGCGGACATTTTACAAGAATGTTCATGCGGTACAGGTCACGTACCTTGGCAACAATAGCAGGGAACGGCCCCAATACCAACAGTTCCTGTTCAGGATGTTCCAGCTGCAGCGTCTGCAGAAAATTAACGATCCGCTGGGCCAGACTGCTGCCACGCACTTCTTCCTTATCCAATACCGTAATTTTCAAAATTTCGGTATAAGGCGGATATCCCAGCTCCTGCCTGATTTCCAGTTCGCTGGCGGCAAAAGCGTCGTAATCCTGCGTCGCCGCCAGCTTGATAACTGGATTATCCGGGTCATAGGTCTGCAGGACCACATGGCCGACCCTGTCACCGCGCCCGGCTCTGCCTGCAGCCTGTGTCAGCAGAGCAAAGGTTCGTTCCGAAGCTCTGAAATCAGGCAGATTCAACGTCGAATCTGCCGAAAGGATACCCACCAGTGTTACGTTAGGTATATCATGTCCTTTTGCTACCATCTGCGTACCTAAAAGCACATTATATTCACCGCTGCTGAAAGATTTAAGAATATCCTCATGCGCGAATTTTTTGACAGTCGAATCCTGATCCATCCGCAAAATCCTGATTTCCGGCAGTTCGGCAATTTCTGCTTCTGCTTTCTGGGTGCCAGTACCAAAAAATCTGATTCGGCGACTATGACAGTTAGGACATTCGTCCGGGATCGGGGCGGTATTCCCGCAGTAATGGCAGCGCATTGCTTCACCGGCACTATGATAAACCAGCGCAACAGCACAATGCGGGCATACAATACTTTCACCGCAGTCACGACACATCACAAAGGTTGAAAAACCACGCCTGTTCAGCAGTACTATAGCCTGCTCTCCCTGTACCGCCGTCTGCAGCAATGCATCGTTTAGCGCCGCCGAGAGCACAGATTTATTCCCCCGCTGCAATTCCAGCCTCATATCGGCAATTTCAACATGCGGCAGCATACTGCCGTTGGCACGCTGCAGCAAACGCAGATGTGTATATGTTCCCTGGCGCGCTTTATAAAAACTTTCCAAATCAGGTGTCGCACTTCCCAAAACTACCGGAATACCGCTCAGCTGCGCCCTTTTCAGGGCTACTGTCCTCGCATGATAATTGGGCCGCTCGTCCTGCTTGTAACTGCTCTCATGTTCTTCATCAATAATTATCAGGCCCAGATCGCTGAAGGGAGCAAAAACAGCTGAGCGTACACCGATCAGCAGCTTGGCACTGTTAGTACGCATTTTATACCACACATCGGCACGTTCATTCTGTGACAGTTTGCTGTGGGCAACCGCAACTTCATCGCCGAACCAGGCCTGAAAACGTTTAACGATCTGTGCCGTCAATGCTATCTCTGGTACCAGCAGCAGAACCTGCTTGCCTGCTTCCATTGCCTGAGCTGCCGCCCGCAGATAAACCTCTGTCTTACCGCTGCCGGTTATGCCCTGCAGCAAAAAAGTTTCCTGATGCGGCTCTGTAATAGCACTGCCGATAGCCTCAACAGCCTGACGCTGCTCGTCTGTCAAATGCAGACTTTCCTTCAGCTCCGTCCTGTTGGCATAGCTGTTGCGCAAAACACGTTGCTCACTCCGTTCGCTCCAGCCTTTCTCACATAAGATACGCAGTGTCGCAGCACTCACCTGCACTGACGCCAGTTCCTCCCCGCTTAGAGGGCGTTCGGCTTCTGCCAGCACTTCCAAGGCATGCATCTGTGCACGCAGACGTTTATTATATGCTACCAGAGCCTCACGTCCTGCCTTAGTCACAACAAAGCAGATACGGGTCTTGATTTTCAGTTTATTTTCGTAATCATAAGCGATCAGCTTACCTTCATCGTTATAAACAGCCTGCCGCTTGATGCTGGTTTTACCTGGAATAAACAGCCGCATCGCCTCAGCCGGCGAACACAGATAATATTCGGACAGCCAATTTGCCGTTGCCAGCATTTCCGCATCAAACCAGGGGCGCGTATCCAGTGTCGCCAAAATTTCTTTACATTCGTATTCTGCCGGAGCAGCCGCGGCCAACGATGTCACAAACCCCTCCACTGTCTGATACCCAAACGGCACCACAACACGCCAGCCCACATCAACGTGGTCCAGCTGCGGCGGTACGTAAATTGTTTGAACAAGTTTTTTACAGGCAGGTTGATTGCCACATTTATATATTTCATGTAATGCTCCATTACTGTAAACTTTAACTTATTATACTTCTACTATTTAAATGAAAATTCCTTTATTTTTCCTACGGACAACAGTTTTTATACTAAGATAAAGAAAGTCACAGCTCCCGCAGAAGCTGTGACTTTACCAATATTTTAAATTACAAGCCTGCCTGTTCTTTCAAGGAAGCGGCTTTATCCGTACGCTCCCATGGCAGATCAATATCAGTACGTCCCATATGGCCGTAAGCAGCCGTTTGTTTATAGATCGGACGGCGCAGGTCCAAAGCTTTGATGATCGCAGCCGGACTCAGCGAGAAGTTTTTGCGCACCAGGTCAGCGATCTTATCATCGTCGATCTTACCGGTACCAAAGGTATCTACCAAAACAGATACAGGCTGTGCCACGCCGATAGCATAAGCCAGCTGAATCTCACATTTATCAGCCAGTCCGGCGGCAACGATATTTTTAGCAACGTAACGTGCGGCGTAAGCAGCGCTGCGGTCTACCTTTGTGGGGTCTTTACCCGAGAAAGCTCCGCCGCCATGACGTGCCATACCGCCGTAGGTATCGACAATGATCTTACGTCCGGTCAGACCGGAGTCACCCTGCGGGCCGCCGATAACAAAACGGCCGGTAGGATTGATATAGTATTTGGTATCAGCGTCCAGCATTTCTGCAGGTACGATCGGTTTAATAACATGCTCCATAATATCAGCGCGGATCTGCTCCATCGGAATTTCAGGCGCATGCTGAGAAGAAACGACTATAGCGTCGATACGTACGGGCTTACCGTCGTCGTATTCAACTGTAACCTGAGTTTTGCCATCAGGACGCAGATACGGTAAGGTACCGTTTTTACGAACTTCCGACAACCGACGGGCCAGCTTATGAGCCAGACAGATAGGCAGCGGCATATATTCTTCGGTTTCGTTAGTAGCGTAACCAAACATCATCCCCTGGTCGCCGGCGCCTACCTCAGTTTCCTCTGCTTTGCCTTCTTTAGCTTCCAGCGCTTTATCAACACCTAAAGCGATATCGGCAGACTGCTCGTCGATAGAGATCAGCACGCCGCAGGTATTACCGTCAAAACCATATTTAGCACGGTCATAGCCAATATTGACTACAGTTTCACGGGCGATTTTCGGAATATCCACATAACAGTTTGTGGAAATCTCACCGACAACATGGATCTGACCGGTTGCCACCAAAGTTTCACACGCAACACGTCCCATCGGGTCCTGTTCTAAGATAGCGTCTAAAACCGCATCAGAAATCTGATCGGCGATCTTATCCGGATGTCCTTCTGTTACAGACTCAGAAGTAAATAATTTTCTCATAATTAGCCTCCTTTAGATAAAGTACACATCATCAATCTGCCTGCTTACTAAAAAAGCGCTCTCATAATGAGAGCGCTGCGTATTATTGTTCAGCATTCTCATCTCACGAATTATCGCAGGACTTAGCACCGTTTTGCAAGACTTTCACCTTACAATGGTTGCTGCGGTTTCACAGGGCCATTCCCTCCACCAGCTCTTGATGAGTAATATTCAATTACAATGCTTATTATAGCGGAACAACTTTCAAATTGCAACAGATTTTACAAAAATCTTTCATTTTTACATCCCGAGGCCTACAAAAGCTTATTTCTACGCCCTTTGAACGAGTTATACTATTTACGATTTGCGCAAACGCAGAACAGTATTCAAAAGCTCTTCTGCAACTTCTGCTTTGGTCATTTGCTCCAGCTCGCGCACTTCGCCGTCCGGAAACAGGAATTTAACGATATTGGTATCAGAGTTAAATCCTGCCCCCTGCAAAGTAACATCGTTAGCAACGATCATATCCAAATTCTTTTTGCAGATTTTTTCTTTTGCATTAGCAATCAGATTTTGAGTTTCGGCGGCAAAGCCTACCAAAAACTGTTTTTCTTTACGTTCGCCCAGAGCTTTTAGAATATCAGGGTTTTTATCCATTACGACAGTTAAAGCGTCGTCAGTTTTCTTTTTGATTTTCTGTTCGGCAACATCATGGGGTCTGTAATCAGCCACAGCAGCAGCTTTGATCACTATATCCATGTCGTTGTAAGCTGCCAGACAGGCGTCCATCATCTGCTGCGTAGTTTCAACCTGCACCGTTTTGACATTAGCAGGCGGATTCAGCACCGACGGCCCCGAAACAAGCGTCACCTCGGTCAGCAGCGGCCTGCGCGATAGCATAACCCATCTTACCGCTGGAGCGGTTGCCGACATACCGTACCGGGTCGATCGGCTCGCGGGTACCGGCAGCAGTTACCAAAACACGCAGATTTTTCATATCGCCACAACTTCTGGCAAAGAAAGCTTTGACAAATTCCACGATCTCACAAGGCTCAGGCAGACGTCCCGCACCAGAAGTACCACAGGCCAAAAAGCCTGTCGCCGGGGCCATCACAGTTACGCCATGCTTTTTCAGGCAGGTAATATTTTCCTGCGTCAAAGCATTTTCATACATACCTGTATTCATCGCCGGACAGACGATGATCGGTGCCTGAGCGGCCAGTAAAGTTGTAGAAAGCAGATCGTCGGCAAGACCGTGCGCCATTTTCGCAATGATATTGGCAGTAGCCGGAGCTACTAC
>OHMW01001244.1_pt1 | contig 12766 bp, 9 predicted proteins | sample 1569391 | NCBI WGS metagenome assembly OHMW01 (sample SAMEA3879557, study PRJEB24766) | human gut metagenome | biome: human-associated habitat; feature: feces | place: USA | collected 1985/1987 | reverse complement strand
TCTCATTTTTGCAAGTTAATTTTTTCTTTCTTTCATTTTTTGTTTTTTATTACACAGTATGGATTTTTTCCTTTTATTATGGTAATCTGGTTGCAGAGAGGTGTTATATGTATGAAGACATTTTTTAAAAATCTGACCTTTACTTTCCTTTGCCTTGGTATCTCCACGATACTGGCATTTTTCTTTTTTAACCTAGGACAAAAAAATTCTGTCAACACTGCCCTGATTTATATTCTGGCTCTGATCCTGATCGCTCAGAATACGACCAGTTACTGGTATGGTGCTGCCGCCTCCGTTTTTTGTGTCATCGCAGCAAACTATTTTTTTACATATCCCTATTTCAAACTAAACTTCATACTGGACGGATATCCGGTCACATTTATCGGCATGCTGGCTATTTCTCTTATCACCAGCGCGACCGCCAGTATGCTCAAAAAACAAAAAGCCATTGCCTCCGAACGGGAACGAAAGCTTGCAGAAGCAGAGCGCGAGAAAATTCATGCCAATCTTCTGCGCGCCGTATCACATGATCTGCGTACCCCTCTGACGAGCATAATCGGCTCTTCTGCCTCTTATCTGGACGATGCCCAGAATATGTCCGAGCAAGAACGTATGGAGCTGATTTCGAATATTAACGAGGATGCACAGTGGCTGCTGAATATGGTGGAAAACCTGCTCTCTGTAACGAAGATTCAAAATGAATCCAGCAAAGTCAAAAAGTCGCAGGAAATTGTGGAAGAAGTCGTCTCCGAATCAATTGTCCGACTTCAGAAACGCCTTCCTAAAATCCAGATCCGGGTTTCTATGCCGGAAGATTTTCTGATGATCCCAATGGATGCTACTTTGATCGAACAGGTGCTGATCAACTTGATGGAAAATGCCTATGTCCATTCCTCGAGCTCTGATCCCATCGACCTTTTGATCACCGATCAGCCGGACTGTGTCACATTTGCAGTCCGGGACTATGGAATCGGACTGGATCCCGACCAGATTCCTTTTATTTTTGACGGACAGTACAGCTCTGATACCGCTGACGGACACAAAGGAATCGGCATCGGACTGTCTATCTGCCGGACGATCATTCATGCTCACGACGGCGTGATCCACGCTGCCAATCTGGATAAAGGAGCCGAATTCTCCTTTACCCTTCCAAAAGAAAAGGAGAACGCAAACTATGCCTAAATTCACTGTATTGATTATAGAAGACGAAAAAAATATTCAGACCTTTGTAGGAAAGATCCTGAAAAAACAGGATTACCGTGTACTGTATGCGGACTGCGGGAAAGAAGGACTGAATCTGATCCATTCCCAATGTCCAGACGTAATTATTTTAGACCTTGGTCTGCCTGATATGAATGGAAATGATATTATCCAGGAAGTCCGGACCTGGACCAGTACCCCGATCATTGTCATCTCCGCACGAAGTGCCGAAAAGGAAAAGGTTCTCGCATTGGATCAGGGAGCGGATGATTACATTACCAAGCCATTCGGAACCTCAGAACTGCTTGCCCGCATCCGTACCTCCTTAAGACACAGCAACCGCTTATATACTACAGATTCTCTTTATATCCGGCCCTATCGCTACGAAGATCTGGTATTGGATTTTTCCAAACGGGAACTGACCTTAGACAAACAGCCGGTTCATCTGACCCCTATTGAATACAAAATTGTATCCTATCTGGCACAGAATTCCGGAAAAGTCATGACATACGCCGCCATCATTTCCAATGTCTGGGGACCATACGCAGACGACGACAATAAAATCCTGCGCGTCAATATGGCAAATATCCGAAGAAAGCTGGAAAAAGACCCTGCACAGCCTAAATATATCTTTACAGAAGTAGGCGTTGGATACCGAATGCAGGAGGATTCATCAGAAAACGATTAGCAGTAATCTCTTATGCTAAGATTGCGCTAAAAAGGCCTCAAATCTCTTTTCTTTTTATGCCTTTGTCACTAAAATAGAATCTGGTCCGATACAAGGGCAATTTCATTCAAAGGAGTGACAGTAATGGGCAATAATATCGTAATGATACTTTTGATGATCATCGGTGGTTCTGCAGGAATTTTTTCCACACTGTTCATTTTGATCAGTCTGCCGGTAACCATTATCCAAAAATTTATCCGCAAAGCACGTTACGGATATAAATTAACCGATTAACTAATTTTATTAAACCTCTTACCTTATAAAAACAACGACCGTAAAATTCCCGAGAATCTTACAGTCGTTGTTTTTCGCTTTATTCTACTGCTATTTTTTTTACCCGTCCAAGTGCTTTCTGTACTGCCGGAATGGAGATGATCACGATTGTAATCAGTCCTTCTGCCAGAAGGAAACTGTAGTTATATGCGATCGGATATACGGCTGCAAGTGATTTCGGGAAATCGTCCGGCATGTAGTCCATCCAGTACAAATATCCTCCCAGCGCATGAAACGCTCCCCTGGCGAGAACAGCTACGATATAGCCTTTGAGCAGTCCATTCTTTTGCTTTGCAAAGAAACCTGCCACACCAAGTGCTGCGAAAGCCAATACATAATCACAGCATACCTGGAACAGAGAAAGTACGTATGGCTCCTGTAAAAACTGGAGCATTCCATATGTAAATCCAACCAAAATTCCTGTTCTTACTCCATACCAGTTTGCTACCAGCACGATAAAGAGCATGCTGCACAGTGTCACACTGCCGCCCCATGGCAGAGAGAAAATCTTGATATAGGAAGTAATAAAAGCAAGTGCCATTGCCATCGCACAGCACGCAAGCTGTTTCGCGGACATTTTATTTTTTTCTGAATTTTTACCGGCAAAAAACAATGCAATACCAAATACAACGATTCCCAGCACAATACAAATTGCATATCCTGCAGTCGTCAGACCGCCTTCTGCATTTACCATAAAGTTCAACATAAAAAACTCCTCCTTGTTTTCGTGATTGAAAACAAGGAGGAGTTCCTTGTATAAACGAGATTACAGTTCCTACGTTGGCATTATCCAAATCAGGTTATAGGTCGAAGTTCACAACTTCCTCTCAGCCTGTCACACAAGCTCCCCTTGTTATCAATCGTATTTTATTTTATTCTTCGTCCAGAACTACTTCTTCCAAATCTGCTGATTCTGCTGTCTCCACTGCTTCTGTTTCCACTGCATCGCTTTCATCCAGTTCTTCAGCCTCTTCTTCTGCTTCCAGTTCTGTGTTTAACTGAACATCACGGTACTTCTTCATACCTGTACCTGCAGGAATATGTTTACCGATGATGACGTTCTCTTTCAGACCGATCAGGTGGTCCACCTTACCTTTGATCGCAGCTTCTGTCAGGACTTTTGTTGTCTCCTGGAAGGATGCTGCAGACAGGAAGGATTCTGTAGCCAGAGATGCTTTTGTGATACCAAGCATGATCTGATCTGCTGTTGCAGTCTGAAGACCCTGTTCTTCCATCTGTTTGTTTCTCTTCTCAAGTTCTAATACATCAACCATTGCTCCTGGTAAGTATCCTGTGTCTCCACCGTCTTCGATACGTACTTTCTTAAGCATCTGACGTACGATAACCTCAACGTGCTTGTCGTTGATATCTACACCCTGTAAACGGTATACTCTCTGTACTTCGCGGATCATGTAATCCTGTACTGCACGGATTCCCTTGATTCTTAATAAATCGTGAGGGTTGATAGAACCTTCTGTAAGTTCGTCTCCGGCTTCAAGGATCTGTCCTTCCTGTACTTTCAAACGAGATCCGTAAGGGATCAGATATGTCTTCACATCGCCAGTTTCTCTGTTTGTGATGATAACTTCACGTTTCTTCTTTGTATCTTTTAACTGCACTTCTCCACCAAATTCTGCGATGATCGCAAGTCCTTTTGGTTTACGTGCTTCAAATAACTCTTCGACACGAGGAAGACCCTGTGTGATATCATCACCGGCTACTCCACCGGCATGGAATGTTCTCATTGTAAGCTGTGTACCTGGCTCACCGATTGACTGTGCTGCGATGATTCCGACAGCTTCTCCAACCTGTACGGCCTGACCTGTTGCCATGTTGGATCCATAACACTTCGCACAAGCTCCAACTCCGGATTTACATGTTAACATCGTACGGATCTTAACAGATGTATATCCTGCATCACAAACGGCTTTCGCACGTTTTGGTGTGATCATGTGGTTTGCTTTTACAATGACTTCACCAGTTTCTTTATTCACAAGCTCTTCTGCTGCGTATCTTCCTGTGATACGTTCTTCTAAGCTTTCGATAACTTCCTGTCCATCCATGAATGCTTCTACATACATTCCTGGAATTTCCTCTCCAGTACCTTCACAGCAATCCTGTTCACGAATGATCAGATCCTGTGATACATCTACCAGACGACGTGTTAAGTATCCTGAATCGGCTGTACGAAGAGCTGTATCGGACAGACCTTTACGAGCTCCATGCGCTGAAATGAAGTATTCCAGTACGTCAAGACCTTCACGGAAGTTAGACTTGATTGGTAATTCGATCGTACGTCCTGATGTATCGGCCATCAGTCCACGCATACCTGCTAACTGTTTGATCTGCTGGTTAGAACCACGGGCTCCGGAATCGGCCATCATGAAGATGTTATTTAATCGGTCTAATCCTGTGATCAGTTTATCTGTTAAAACGTCATCGGCGTCGAACCATGTCTTAACAACCGCTTTATAACGTTCTTCTTCTGTCATCAGACCACGTTTATACTGTTCTGTAATGAATTCTACCTGTTTCTGTGCATCTCCTAAGATCTGAGGTTTCTCAGGTGGCACTGTCATATCGGAAATGGATACTGTTAAGGCTCCTCTTGTAGAGAATTTGTATCCGATCGCTTTGATATCATCTAAGACTTCTGCAGTCTTTGTTGCTCCATGAATGTTGATACATTTATCAAGGATCTGTTTTAACTGTTTCTTTCCTACGTGGAAATCAATCTCATATGCTAAAGCATTCTCTGGTTTGCTTCTGTCTACAAATCCTAAATCCTGTAAGATGATCTCATTAAACAGGATACGTCCAAGTGTACAATCTACAATCTGAGAAATAGGATTTCCGTCTTTGTCTACACCTGTACGTCTTACTTTGATCTTAGAATGAAGTGTGATCACCTTATTTTCATAAGCTAAGTATGCTTCGTTCTCAGATTTGAAGTATTTACCTTCACCTTTGTCTCCATCTTTCTCTAATGTCAGATAGTAGATACCAAGTACCATATCCTGAGAAGGAACAGCTACTGGACCACCATCAGATGGTTTTAACAGGTTGTTTGGTGATAACAGAAGGAATCTACACTCTGCCTGTGCTTCCACAGATAATGGAAGATGGACAGCCATCTGGTCACCATCGAAATCGGCATTGTATGCTGTACATACCAGTGGATGCAGACGGATTGCTTTACCTTCTACGAGGATAGGCTCAAATGCCTGAATTCCCAGTCTATGCAGTGTCGGTGCACGGTTTAACATAACCGGATGTTCTTTAATGACGTCTTCTAAGACATCCCATACTTCTGGCTGAAGTTTTTCAACCATTTTCTTTGCTGATTTAATGTTGTGAGCTAATTTGCGCTCTACTAATTCTTTCATAACGAATGGCTTGAATAACTCGATCGCCATTTCTTTTGGAAGACCACACTGGAAGATCTTTAAGTCTGGTCCTACTACGATAACAGAACGTCCAGAGTAGTCTACACGTTTTCCTAACAGGTTCTGACGGAAACGTCCCTGTTTACCTTTTAACATGTCTGATAATGATTTTAATGCACGGTTTCCTGGTCCTGTGACTGGACGTCCACGTCTACCATTATCGATCAGGGCATCAACTGCTTCCTGTAACATTCTCTTTTCGTTTCTTACGATGATATCTGGCGCTCCAAGTTCTAATAATCTCTTCAGACGGTTATTTCTATTGATGATACGTCTATAAAGATCATTTAAGTCAGATGTAGCAAAACGTCCACCATCTAACTGAACCATTGGACGGATATCTGGAGGGATGACTGGAACTGCATCCAAGATCATCCATTCTGGTTTATTCTCTGAGTTGCAGAATGCTTCTACAACTTCCAGTCTCTTAACGATTCTGGCTCTCTTCTGACCTGTAGCAGTTTTGAACTCATCCTGTAAGGATTTTGCTTCTGCTTCCAGATCAATGGCCTGAAGCAGTTCTTTCACTGCTTCAGCACCCATTCCTACGCGGAATGTATCTCCGTATTTTTCATACGCTTCTCTATATTCTTTTTCAGTTAATACCTGTTTATATGCAAGATCTGTATCTCCAGCATCTAAAACGATATAGCATGCGAAATATAAAACCTTTTCCAGTGTTCTTGGTGAAATATCAAGAATCAGACCCATACGGCTAGGAATTCCTTTAAAATACCAGATATGAGATACTGGAGCTGCTAATTCGATATGTCCCATTCTTTCACGACGGACACTTGCTTTTGTCACTTCAACACCGCATCGGTCGCAGACAACACCTTTATAGCGAACTTTTTTGTACTTTCCGCAGTGACACTCCCAGTCCTTTGTAGGCCCGAAGATCTTCTCACAGAAAAGCCCGTCTTTTTCAGGTTTTAATGTTCGATAGTTGATCGTCTCAGGTTTCTTTACTTCTCCTCTAGACCACTCACGGATCTTTTCTGGGGAAGCCAACCCGATCTTAATTGCATCAAATGAAATTTTATTGCTTTGATATTCATTGCTTGATTCCATCATTTAAGGCTGCTCCTTCCTAAATTGCTCGCCAATCTACATGATTGTGTTATCTTCACCTTCTGATAAGTCTCCGTGTTTATATCCTAAAGCACCGAGTTCAGATTCGCTTTCTTCATAATTGTTGAAGACACCGTCTCCTTCGATCATTGGTGCAAGATCCTGATTTGCATCTCCACCATCAACATCTTCTCTTAATTCAACTTCTTCAGCGTTCTCGTCAAGAATTTTAACATCTAATGCCAGTGACTGGAATTCTTTTAATAATACTTTGAAAGATTCTGGAACACCTGGTTCAGGGATGTTATCACCTTTGATGATCGCTTCGTATGCTTTCACACGACCTACAACGTCATCAGACTTGAATGTCAGGATTTCCTGAAGTGTGTATGCTGCACCATAAGCTTCCAGTGCCCATACCTCCATCTCTCCGAAACGCTGTCCACCGAACTGAGCTTTACCACCCAGTGGCTGCTGAGTTACTAATGAGTAAGGACCAGTAGAACGTGCATGGATCTTGTCATCTACCAGATGATGCAGTTTCAGGTAATGCATGAATCCGATTGTTACAGGGCTGTCAAATTCTTCTCCTGTACGACCGTCTCTTAATCTTACTTTACCAGTTGTATCAATTGGTACACCCTGCCATTCTTTTCTATGGTCTCTGTTTTCATATAAGTAATCCATTACATCATCGTTAACTTTATCACGCCATTTCGCGTCAAATTCTTTCCATGATGTATTGGCATAGTCATTTGCCATTCTTAATGTATCTGCGATATCGTTCTCGTCTGCACCATTGAATACTGGTGTAGCAACATTAAATCCAAGAACTTTTGCTGCTAAGGACAGATGGATCTCTAACACCTGTCCGATATTCATACGTGAAGGCACACCTAATGGGTTCAGTACGATATCTAATGGGCGTCCATTTGGTAAGTATGGCATATCTTCTACTGGCAGAATACGGGAAATTACACCCTTGTTACCATGTCGACCAGCCATCTTATCTCCTACAGAAATCTTTCTCTTCTGAGCAATGTATACACGAACGCTCTTGTTTACTCCAGGAGGAAGTTCGTCTCCATTCTCTCTTGTGAAGATCTTCGTATCCATAACAACTCCGTAAGCACCATGTGGCACTCTTAAAGATGTATCACGGACTTCTCTTGCTTTCTCACCGAAGATTGCACGTAACAGTCTCTCTTCAGCTGTTAATTCTGTTTCTCCCTTAGGAGTAACTTTTCCTACCAGGATGTCACCGGCACGTACTTCTGCACCGATACGGATGATACCGTTATCATCTAAGTCTTTTAAGACATCTTCACTTAATCCTGCAAGATCTCTTGTGATCTCTTCCTGACCAAGCTTAGTATCTCTGGCTTCTGCTTCATATTCTTCGATATGAACAGATGTGTAAACGTCATCCTGTACCAGACGTTCACTTAACAGTACCGCATCCTCGTAGTTATATCCTTCCCATGTCATGAAACCGATCAATGGGTTCTTACCAAGAGCCATCTCTCCGTTGCTTGTTGAAGCACCGTCTGCTAAGATGTCTCCCTTTTCTACTCTGTCTCCTACAAATACGATCGGACGCTGATTCATACAGTTACCCTGGTTGCTTCGTGCAAACTTGATAACATTGTACTCATCTCTCTGACCATCATCATTACGAACTACGATCTTTGTACTTGTAGATCTTTCTACGACTCCGCCATTTCTTGCTGTGATGCAGACTCCAGAGTCATATGCAGCCTTGGATTCCATACCTGTTCCAACAACAGGAGCTTCTGTAGAAAGAAGTGGTACTGCCTGACGCTGCATGTTGGATCCCATCAGCGCACGGTTAGCATCATCGTTCTCCAGGAAAGGAATCATGGATGTAGCTACTGAGAATACCATCTTTGGAGATACGTCCATTAAGTCAAGGTTTACTTTATCAAATTCTGATGTATCCTCGCGGAAACGTCCGGATACATGAGTATTTACGAAATGTCCATCTTCATCAACAGGTTCGTTCGCCTGTGCTACTACATAATTATCTTCTTCATCAGCTGTTAAATAAACAACTTTGTCTGTAACAACTGGATTCTCAGGATCTGATTTATCCAGTACACGATATGGAGCTTCGATAAATCCATACTCGTTAATTCTCGCATAAGTAGCAAGAGAGTTGATCAGACCGATGTTAGGTCCTTCAGGTGTCTCGATCGGACACATTCTTCCGTAATGTGTGTAATGTACGTCACGGACTTCGAATCCGGCACGATCACGAGACAGACCACCTGGTCCTAATGCAGATAAACGTCTCTTATGTGTTAACTCAGACAGTGGGTTGTTGTGGTCCATGAACTGAGATAACTGAGAACTTCCAAAGAACTCTTTCACTGCTGCTGTTACTGGTTTGATATTGATCAATGACTGTGGTGAGATAGATTCAATATCCTGAGTTGTCATTCTTTCACGAACAACCCTTTCCAATCTTGAAAGACCGATACGATACTGGTTCTGAAGCAGTTCACCTACAGCACGGATACGACGGTTTCCTAAGTGGTCAATATCATCATCATGTCCAATTCCATACTCTAAATGGATATTATAGTTGATGGATGCTAAGATATCTTCTTTTGTAATATGTTTTGGAATCAATTCATGAATATTCTTCTTCAGAGCTTCTTTTAATTCTTCTCCTTCATATCCTTCTTCTAAGATCTTCTCTAATACAGGATAGAAAACATCTTCATGAACACCAATCTCTTCTGGATTGAAATCTACATATTCAGCAAGATTTACTTCCATGTTGGAAAGTATTTTTGTAGCACCTTCTTCTGTCTGGATCATAACACTTGCTACGGCTGCGTTCTGAATCTTATCTGCAAGTTCCATGTCCACATTCGTTCCAGCTTCTGCTAATACTTCTCCAGTTGTTGGATCTAAAACATCTTCTGCTAAGATAAATCCACTGATACGATTTCTTAATGCTAATTTTTTATTGAATTTGTAACGTCCAACTTTCGCAAGATCATATCTTCTTGGATCGAAGAACATGCTGTTGATCAAGCTTTCCGCACTATCTACAGATAATGGTTCTCCCGGACGGATCTTCTTATATAATTCTAACAGACCATCTTCATAGTTATCAGATGGGTCTTTTTCAATACTTGCAAGGATCTTTGGTTCTTCACCAAATAATTCTTTGATCTCTGCGTTTGTTCCAATACCTAATGCACGGATCAAAACTGTGATAGGCACTTTTCTTGTACGGTCTACACGTACATTGAATACATCATTGGAATCTGTTTCATATTCAAGCCAAGCACCACGGTTTGGAATAACTGTGGAAGAGTATAACTCTTTACCAATCTTGTCATGAGCAATTCCATAATAAATTCCAGGGGAACGCACTAACTGACTGACGATAACACGTTCAGCTCCGTTGATGATAAATGTTCCTGTTGCTGTCATTAAAGGAAGATCGCCCATAAAAATCTCATGCTGCTTGATTTCATCAGTCTCTTTATTATGAAGTCTTACTTTCACTTTTAAAGGTGCAGCGTATGTTGCATCTCTTTCTTTACATTCTTCAATTGAATATTTGACGTCATCTTTACATAATTGATAGTCAACAAATTCCAAGCTTAACTGATCGCTGTAATCTTCGATTGGGGAGATATCTTCAAATACCTCTGCTAATCCTTCTCTTAAAAACCAATCATAGGAATCCTTTTGAATTTCGATCAGATTTGGTACTTCAAGGACGTCATCCTGTCTGGCATAGCTGATTCGCATCCCTGTACCTGATTTTATTGGCTGTATTCTGTTCTTTTCCATGGACGTTTTTCACCTCTTGATCTAAACCTGGTTTATATACTACATCAACTGTAAGAAACCCTCTATCTTACTATATCTTTCTTACAATCTTATTCTTAATTTTACATAGAGTGTGGGCAGACAAACCCACATTAAGACATTTTCTTATATTACCACATAGAATTTATCATGTCAATAACTATTTTTAAATACATGAAAAAAGCACCTGAAAATGTTTCTCATCTGCCTTTTTCATTAAATTCTTCACTTCTTTTCACTCTTACCTTGTAATAAAAAGATTTTGTATATTACACTAGTCATAAACAAAGGCGTTGTAAACAGATATATGTTTATAGCGCCTTTTGCATTTATTAAGAAAGGAAATCTTAACGTGGGAATCACTTTAAAACACAACAAACTACTTTTGGCCGCCCCATGTGCTGCATTTATTGCTGGGTTGATCTGGGATAAAGTATCCTCAAGAGTTGCCGTTGCATCTATCTTTATCGGTATGATCTGTGGACTCATTGCTTACTTTATGATTCCTGATGATAATATTAACTATTTTGTAGGTAATGTATTTTCTCTTTGTGTTCCGATTGTTGTTATCATGATCGGCTCTCTATTCGAGAAAGAACATTTTGATTTTGAACAATTAAATTATTTATTCTAATTGTCTATGTATGGTTTGCCATTGGAATTGCAGTGATCAGTGTATTTGCAATTCGAGAATTGTTTAGCTGGTTCAAGGTTCCAAACGAGCATATATCACAAAGCATTCAGAAAGGACCGAGAAAAAATTATGAAATGTAATGTTGTTTGTATACAAACTTATCCAAAAATGAATCAGAAAGAGGAAAATCTTTTTCATATGGAAACGCTTCTTCGCAAAGCTATGGAATCTCATCCAGATACTCAACTCATTATTTTCCCTGAGCTTGCTGTTACTGGTTATCAATGTGGTAAAAATTTTAAAGACTTGGCAGAAACTGCCACGATCAACTCTACATCCGTAAAAAAGATGAGTGCCTTAGCTAAGGAATTTCATGTTCATATCGTCTATGGAATGGCTGAAAAAGAAGAAGATATCCTTTATAATTCTCAGTTTTTCATTGATGACACTGGTGTTCTTCTTGGAACTTATCGCAAAGTTCATTTATTTGATTCCGAGAAAAATTATTTTACACCCGGAGATCAATTTAAAGTATTTAATACAAAGATTGGTCGTATCGGCTTGTTTATCTGTTATGACGCATTCTTTCCAGAAGCTGCCAGAAGTCTTGCTATTCAAGGAGTGGATCTCTTAGTTAATAGTACAAACTGGGAGAAACCTTATGACTACGATATAGCAAAACAAATGAAGCATGACTATTATACAATGTTGACGGAACGTCGTCCAGATGTTTATATTGCATGAATGAATATTGTGTCCTATCTTCTCTTTTTACGAGAAAGTTTTTATAAAAAAATAGACAGTGCTCTTTTTCATAAGAACGCTGTCTATTTTTTATTTTACTTATTTTTCCATAATATATTCTATAAGTTTATCTGAAAATTCCTTCACCACTGTATCTGCCTGATGGAGATCTTGTTTGATCGCTCCTTCTGGTGCATATCCAATGCATTTCATTTTGGCAGATTTGGCTGCCTTTACTCCTGCTTCGGAATCTTCGACCACGATACAGTTTGCCGCCTTCTGTCCAATTGCCTCAGCCGCCTTTTGAAAGATTTCTGGATCCGGCTTTCCGTTTTCACATTCGGAACCGCTTATAAATGCTTCAAAGCAGTCTGTAATTCCAAACGTATTCATATTTGTCATGATATCTTCTTTCAATGAAGACGATGCTACTGCCAGATGAAATCCTTTTTCCTTTAATGTACGGATCAGATCAACAACCCCCGGCATCGGCTTTAGTCCTTCCTGGTCGATCAACTCTTTTCTGGTTTTGACCCACTGATCTATATAATATAGAACTTCTTTATCAAGACTTTCAAATTCTTTCTTCATCTCTGTCCACATATATTCATGTGTTGTACCCAAGAACTTATCATGGTAATGCCAGTCAACTTCAATACCTGCTCGTTTTAAGATGAGATGTTTTGCTTTGACATTAAAATATTCTGAATCAGCGATCACACCGTCCATATCAAAAATCACTGCTGTAATCATACTTTCCATTACTGAAAACTTATAAAAAGTTATAAACCTTTATGTTTCATTCCTACTTCAACGAGT
>OHMW01001234.1_pt1 | contig 12829 bp, 10 predicted proteins | sample 1569391 | NCBI WGS metagenome assembly OHMW01 (sample SAMEA3879557, study PRJEB24766) | human gut metagenome | biome: human-associated habitat; feature: feces | place: USA | collected 1985/1987 | reverse complement strand
GAGGTTCGCACTGCGTCGGTATGGAAACATGTCGCAAAAGCGACCCGCCGCAGGCAGAGAATCTTGCAAGCGAGATTTTTATAAAAGGAAGGAGGCAAACGAAGTGAGAATCACAAACATCACATTAGAAATGATAACGGTCATCTGTTTTTTGATTTTCATTTGTTATGAAAGTGCGACAATGCAGAAAACAGTTTATAAAGTTTCAGGAGTATGGAGTCTGAGAATTAAGCGAATCGGAAGAATGAAACGCTTTTTAAAAAATAAAGATATGGTATCTGAACTTTCACTTCAGCCTGGTATTTATCGACTTGGAACAGGGTGGTTTAACGATATCAGAATTTACGGATGTAAGAGTAAAGTAAAACTTTATTTGAATATAGAATCAAAAAACAAAATTTTATTGACTGTTTTAAAGGGGGAAGTCGAAATGGAGGGGATTGTTTTAAAAGAGAATGCTTCCATACAGAAACATATCACACGAAACACAACACTTTTTATGGATGGAATTAAAATCGATTTCAGAAGGGAGGAAGATTAATGCTTGAAAAATTAGTTTATTTTATCAGTTCTTTTTCATTGCTTTTCTGGACTGTATTCAGCAATAAGAAATCATTAGATGAGAGCCTGGCTTATGTATGGGTAGTTACAATACTGTTAGCAGTAGAACTCGTAATCAGTATTATATGGGAAAAGAATCGAAAGAAACGACAGGGAATTTACATCATGTTGTTTTTAATGAATATCGGGGCAGCCGTTTCCTATTGTGCATCAAACTGCAGAGCTTTTGCAAACGATTTAAAGTATTTGATTTTGGTTTTTACAGGTTTTTATGTTCTTACTTGTTATACTGACTGGTATCAGTCAAAGAATCTGGGCTTTCTGGCTATGCTTTCTGCACCTTTGGCATTAATCGGCGCGCTGTTTTGTAATCCGATAAACGGAGCACACATTAAGGTCTTTGGAATTTTGATTTTACCGCTGGTTGTTCTGCTTTATCAAACTGCTATCTGCTGGTTTTTGAAAGGGCACAGCAGAGGATATCTTGGAGGAAAGGTTGGAAGCCTTTCTTCCAAAAATGTCGGTTTCTTATGTTATACCGTAGCTCTCTTTCCTCTCATAGCAATGTGCAACGAATTTAATTTATTAATTTTGATTGCTTTGCTTGGAACAGCGTTTTTTTGGTATTCGATTCCGGATTTAAAAATCCGAATGGCTTACATCGGGCTCTGTCTTGGAACTGCATTTTTGGCCTGCAGGTTTGTTTCTCATATCAGAGTGCGACTGGAAGTATGGCTTGATTTACCGAAAGCAGTAACCGACGAAGCACTGGTTGGAAAGACAGAAAGTATTGTTTATTTTTTGAAAAATATTCAGCGTAGTGGCTGGTGGGGACTGGGACCTGGAAACTTATCAATTATTTTTAAAACGACTTGTGATACGGATCATGCATTGACACGAATCCTTTATGATTACGGAATTTTAATGGGAATACTGGTTATTGCAGCAGGAGTTTTGCTTGTAAGATGGATGACAACCATCCGAACTTTAGATACAATGGAAGAATTTTGGACGTTAGGAAGCATTATTGTAACCGGTACGATTCTTTTGCTTCATATTGGGTCTAATACAGGAGGATTTATCAGTGCAGGAGTGAGCCTTCCTCTGGCATCAAGAGGGTTATGTTTAAATGCAATGTTTGTAAGTTACATAGCTGTGGAGCTTGGCTTTATGGAAAAAGGAGAAAAAAGAAATGTTCAGAAAAAAAGAAAAACTTCAAAGTTACATTAATCAGGTATGGCGTTTGTTTAAAGTGGCACTTGTAATGATGCTTGTTCTGGCTGTTGTTTTGGGAAAACGTTATCTGGAAGCAGATGCAAAAACGACAATGTCAGAACAGGAATTAGACAGTTCTTTACTGAGTCTTTCAGAAGTGTATCTGCCAGGTACTATTTATGACAAAAAGGATAATGTATTGATGTTTGGCAGTGAACCAGGAAAACTTAGCTGGATGAGTGATAAAAAGAGTAATTCTCTGGAGCGTTTAATTGGAGGAACAGATTATATAAAGGCAGTGGAAACTGGAAATGTCCGCATGACCATTCTTGGGATGGCACCGGAACTTTTGGGTGAATCCGATTCAAGAATGGATGAAAAATCTTTGTTTCATCCAAATCAGAGACGAATTGGTGGAAATGTAAAGCTTACGATTGACGCAGACTTACAAAATTTTATTGAAGATCTGTTGATTGAAAATGGCTATATGGACAGCTCTGTTATGGTGAGTAATTTTCAAACCGGAGAGGTTGAGGCTGCGGTATGTCTGGGAGGAGACTCTTCAGAAACCGTATTTTCAAGAAAATTTCATCCGGCAAGCACCATGAAACTGGCAACTGCAGCATCGGCATTAGAATACGATGCAAATCTTGCAAATTTCAGTTATACCTGCAAAGGCAACAATACCTTTACATTAGACGCAGAGGGAAAAGAAACGGTTTCTGTTCACTGCTCAGGTGGAAATGTACATGGAACTTTGACAACAATGGAGTCGGCAATGGCGCAGAGCTGTAATGGTTATTTTATTGCCTTAGCGCAGCAGGTTCCAGAAGAAATTTTAAGAAAAAACTTAAAAAAATTCGGATTTGACGATGTGATGCATTTTGATTCATTTAAATTTGATGATAATACCTTTATGGGTGAAAGTGAAAATGCTTACGATCTGGTCTACGGATGTATCGGTCAGGGACAGGCATCCGTAACCACGATTGGATTAAACATGTATACAAATGCAATCTTAAATAAAGGTGTTCTGGCAGAGCCTCATTTTATTTTAGGATCGAATGACAAACGAGAAGAACCAATGAAAACAAAGACACAGGCAGTCACAAGACAGATGTGTACAGAAGAGGTGGCAGACAGCATCAAAAACATGATGGTGAAAGTCATGAGAGAAGGAACAGGACGTGACTTTGCAGTTGATGGAGTTGAGATGGCATTTAAAACAGGTACCGGTGAAGAAGGAGACGGAAAGACACAGACGTTACTCGTAACAGGAGGCATTTTGAATGAAAATAAACCATATTCGATTACGGTATGTTTAAATCATATTAACGGGGGAAGCAGTGTCAATGCCGGACTGATTGCGAAAGAAATCGTTAATCGATTAGTTGCGGAAGAATAACTTCCGAAAACGTATGAAAAACGTACGAAAGAAAGAGGAGGAACGGTTATGTTTGAAAAATTAAAAATTAGTGACGAGGTAGATTATATTCCATTTGAAGTGGATGGTGTGGAGTTAAAGAAAACCGAAATTTTGTTTACCAATGAAGAATTAAGAAATGGAGTAGAAACTCTTTCCGAAGACTGGGAATTAGAGGAAAGCCAGGTGATTGAAAATAAATATTTAAGCATAGATATGGTTGGAAAAAACGGAATTGAAGCAGTATATGAAGATTTGGATGCTGAATTTCCAATTGCATTAAAAAAGAAATTAAAAGATGGCAGACAGAAATTTGCACCGATAAAAGTAAAAGCCGGCACCGATAAAATTCTTCCGATTCATGCAGGCTGTGTGCCGGTGCAACAGGTCGTTGCAGTTGGTCGTATGTCCTCAGGAAAAACCTGCCTGCGTCTCCAAATGACAGACCTGCCGTATTTTGATTTGATCGCATCGGGAACCGATACAGCAATCTATGATGATTTTCCGGCAATCGATTTACTAAAAAGAAAACAGGATGAAGAGCGCAGAGCCTTTATTTATGAGCAGGTACTGCCGGAAGGAACAAAGGTAAACGGTATTTATCCGGCGAATTATTATATGATTTCTGCTCCAAAACGTAATATTTTATTAAAATACGATGACATCTCCGGAGAAGAATGTATCAACATGGATTGGAATTCTTCTATTTTAAATGCTTCTTACATTATTTTTATGATTGATTCAAATGAATTGCTCGGAAAAGAAGTTGCAAAGTACCATGAAATTTTAGACCAGCTTCTTCCAAAAGTGAAAATTAAAAAGACGGGTCAGGATTATAAAATTTTTGTTGCAATTACCAGAGCAGATTTGCTTTTAGAACAGAATGAAAAACTGGCAGGCATTTGTCAGAAGACACTTTCCTGGGATGGCAAAAGATATACAAAACTGGTTCACAAGAATGGTTTCAACTTAAAAGAGTTCAATAAGAAGCAGATGGCAATCAAGGAGTATTTGAGTCAGGACTGCCCGGACTTTTATAATACAATCCGCCGTTATATCGGAGAAGACAAACTGGTTTATGGTTTATTAGCATCCATTGGCAGTGAACCGGTTCGAATCAGTGAATCAGATGGAATGGAATGGAAGTATGAGTACAATCCTCAGTTTATCGAAGAACCAATTATGTATTTGTTGAATGATTCAGGTCTTTATCCGACAGCAACAGAAAAAAAGGAAGAATCTAAAAAAGAAACCAAAAAAGAGACAAAAAGAGATTATGAAGAAGACGAAGAATCAGATGAAACAGATGTAGATGGATTATTTGATTTTGACAGTTTAAAAAAAATCTTAAAAAAGAAGTTTAAGAAAACGGTAGAATAGGGATCGGGAGGGAAAGGTATGTATTACTTTATTGGAGGCAGAAATACAAAAAGTGGAAATGGACTTGGTGTTTTACGCTACAGTCCTGGATTTCCAATCGAATATCTGGAAAAAATTGAAAAAGAATGTCTTGAAATTGAAGTGGACAGTCCAGAAAAAGCATTGTTAATCTATCCAATTGGAAATAAAAATATGGTGGTTATGCAGGGAAAGAAAGTCAATGGAAATTATTTTGATGGAAGAGCACATGTGACAATGCACGGCTTTTTAATGAATATTGAGGAATTTAAGAACATAATTTTTCGTCTGCCGGCAGTAAACGGAATGGTTTTTTATGAGAAAGAATTTAAAGAAAATTTAAAAAGACTTCCAAACGAAAACTTTGAGAGAGATGTAAAATGGTTTGAACAGTGGAAGGAAGAGGATTTACTTGAAAAGGTAAATACAGAAACTCGATTAGAACTTTTTAAAATGGCATTTTATCTGGTAAAACATCCGGAAGAATCCTTCTATTTTAAATTTGAAGGATCAGAGCCGGAACGAAGAAAAGTACAGCTTGAGTACTATCAGATTCTGCCTTATGAGCTTCAGGAACATCTTTATACTATCAGTAATGGAACATGTCTTCAGTCGAAAGCACAAATTTTAATTGGAGGAAAAACGGAATATAAAAACGGAGAAAAGAAATGGGAATCTATGTGGATTCCAGGAACCGTAAAAACAGTTTTAGGATTGGATTGGAAAGAGCGAAAGAAAATTTATGAGTTTACTTATCAGATTATAAAAGAAGCTGGAGAAGATGTGTTAGGAGTGACAGAAAAAATTTTGTTTACGCTGTATGAAAATCTATGGGAAATTTATAGAAACCCTGAGAAAAAATGTACAGCTGCTGAAAACATGCTGAAAATTTATTTTCCGAAAATTTGGAATCTCTTAAGAGAAAAAGGAATGATTCAGACTTCTTTACAAGCAAAAACTTTTGAATATAAATTATCTGGTCAGGAGAAAACAGAAATTAAAACCAGAGAATCAGATAAGAAACAGGATAAAAAACCAGAAGAATTTGCAGAAGAATGCTGGGAGTATCTTGAAAATAGCGCAAATCCAAGTTTTTTATTCTCTAAAATTCGCAATTATTATCAGGACAAAGAGGATGAATGGTTTGAGTTTCAGAATGAGTTAAGAGAAAGATTGTTTGGATATTCCATTGCGGTTTCTTTGATTGGAAAGCCAGAAGATGGTAAAACACAGTGCTTTGCAAAGTTATTATTATTTGCTTACGAGTATCATCAAGATGAGTATTATAGTTTGATGTGGAAAGAAGATGGTTTACTGCCAGCACCTTATGATATGGCAAAAGTAATGAAGTTTTTATCGAGCAAAATGGAAGAAGAACAGAGAAAAATGAAATATTACGAAAAAGTTGTGATGGATGAGTATTTGAATACAATGAAAATCCCTTTAAAGAAGTCTAAAAGAGACAAATTAGTAAAAGCAAACCAGGATGAATATATGGAACATTTTAACCAAATCAAGTAAGTCCCCTGCTTCAATTGCGAAAAGCAATAAGCAGGGGTGGGGACTTGCTTGTATCAGGAGGGGGCAAGCCCCTTCTGATAAGCTGCGTAGCAGCTATTTGGTTATGAGCAAGTAGCGAAGCGGATTGCGAATATCCACTTGACTAAGTTTGACAACACAGAGGAGGATGAAGATGAATAAAAGAATCCAGTATCGTCAGATGGAAAATCTGTTAAAGAAAATGAATGAAAAAATAGACTCCCAGAATCGTAAAATCGAAAGTCAGAGTGAAATATTGCAGGAATTTATCGGACTTTTAAATGCGAAGCAGAGAGAAGGGGAAGATTTCGAAAAGTTTTTAAGAGAGCTTGCTTTATGGAGAGAAGATGTAGCCTCTTATCTGACTGCAAATGAACAGGAAGAACAGAGTCATCTGATTTTTAAACGGCTTGACTCTATTTTCGAAGAGATGGGGGTTAAAATTCATACAACAAAGGAAAATTCTGCTTTTGATTCAAAAATTCATGAAGTGATTGATATTGTGGAGACAGAGGAAGAAGAGAAACATGCCAGAATTGCAAAATCAATTAGAAATGGCTATGAATATCATGGAAAGATTTTGTTAAAAGAAATGGTGGCAGGATATAAATATACAGGAGGAGACTGACGATGTTTGAAGAATACGCAGCGAAAACGATTGGAATTGACTTTGGTACAAATAACAGCGTAGTAGGAGTCTATAACACGAAAATTGAAAAACCTTTAGTAATTGAAAATGAAGAGGGAGTGAACAGCACCCCTTCTGCTGTTCTCTTAAGAGAACCATTAGAATTTTCAGATGTGGGACGCAGTGCCAAGGAAAGAGCCATGCTTGAGCCGGTTGTTTTATCTATGAAATCATTGATTGGTACGGAAAATAATGGATTTGCAATCAGCCGTGAAGGGGTACGTTTCCCGATTTTGGACGCTCATAAAGTATTATTTCAGTACTTGAAAAGAAATACAAAGACCAGAATGGATCCTGATGGAAAACTGAATTATCGTGCAGATAAATGTGTTGTTTCTTATCCGGCTTCTTTTAATCTAAAACAAAAGGAATTTGTGCGCAGAGCAGCGCAGAGTGCAGGAATGAAGGTGGCTGGTATGATCACAGAACCGGAGGCTTGTGCACTTGCATATCTGTATCCAGACAAGTTATCTGAGAAACCGCTCAATTTAAGAATCATTGATTTGGGTGCAGGTACATTTGATGTGGCTCTGTTATCTGCCTCAAAACGTCAGATTAAAGTGCTGGCAGTGGACGGAGTAAAAGCAGGAGGAGACGATATCGATTATCTGATGATGGCGTATTTTACAGCACAGTTAAAAGCGAATGGAATCGATCTCTCTGGGGATAAAGAGGCATTTCAGGTGTTAAGAAACCGTTGTGAAGAATGTAAAATCCGTATGTCTGCCCCAGGAAAAGAGTACGATAGTATTATTCTTTACACTCCAAAATATAATAAACAGGTTGAAATCGGAATCTCAAAAGCAGATTATCATAAGCTTTGTGAAAAATTGATGCAGATAAAATTAATGCCTGTCTTGGAACGTCTGGCAAAGGTGGAAAAAGAAAAAGGAGTGAGTGCAGACCTGACTCTTTTAGTAGGGGGAAGTAATGTAAATCCATACTTTGTGAATGAATTTAAAAAGATGTATGGAAACAATTGTATCTCTTATAAATCAAAAGAAGCCGTAGCACTTGGGGATGCAGTCTATGCTTACATGTTGGAAAAAGGGATTATGAAAGGCTTGATTTATTCAGAAAATCAGTCAGGTAGTCATTCCAAAATCCCGAAAATGAAACAAGTGTCGAATGAGACACTTGGTCTTAGAATTTTAGATAGTTCTGGTGCAGGAACAAAAAGTTATCACGTCGAAAACTTGATTTTCAAAAATATGGAGCTTCCGGTACATATTAAAACAAACGTAAAAACTGCTTATGAGAAACAGACAAAAGTTGCACTGCATCTGTATTCAAGTGGCAGTATCAGTACAAAAATAAAATTGGAAGGAGCACAGGAAGTTGGAACCTGTCTCTTAAGAAGTAAAAAACCACTTGCAAAATATACGACTATTGAAGTGGAACTGATCATGGAAACAGCAGACAAAATTCAGGTAAAAGCATTAGAAAAAGGAATGAATCAGAAAGTAGATGTTACTTTGGATTTAAGCTAAACCTGGAGTAAATAAATGAATTTGGAGTAAAGAAATGCAGGAAAGACTCTGAGAGTACATATTTGGTATATTAAAAAAACAGGGGATGAAAGGAGCAAAAAATGGCAGAGGAAATTGTAAAAATTGATAAGATGGAACACAGCACTTCATTGCGCTGTGTCAATCAGTTAACAGGAAGACAGCAGGAGCTTTACTGGCAGTTCGTAAAAACGATTTCCAGATTAGAAAAAGAGGTTATCCCATGCACCGTTATGACAAAAAGAGACTGTTCGGCTATCTTTTTAGCAATTGCATTAGATTTCCCGGAATTTTTCTATTGGAATCAGTATGAAATAAAACGGGTTCAGCAAAATGAAGACGGAACAGTTTTTTCCTTTGAAATGAGTTATCATTATAACGACAGGGATTTGATTCGAAGAAAAATGAATCAGATGTCGGCAATGGCGAAAGATATTTTGGAACAGATTATTACAAGAGGAATGACGGAAGCAGAGATGGTTCGTGCGGTTTATGATTTTCTTACTTTAAATCTGACTTATACAAACGAGAAATATCAGAATGGTAATTCTTATCCTTATGCTTCTTACACGCTGGAAACATTATTAAATCGTGTCGGTGTCTGCGAAGGAATTTCAGTAACATTCCTTTACTTGCTCAGACAGCTCCAGATTGAATGTTTTGGCTATGCTTCAGAAACTCATGCATGGAATGTAGTCAAATTAGGAGACGGAGACCAGCACTTTTTCTGCGACGTTACCTGGGATTTGAGAGAGAGAGAAAATGGAAGAAGATATCAGTATTATATGCTGACAGAAAGACAGATGCGGGCAAAATCTCATCCTGACGGAGATGGTGTTTTGTTTCCGGGAATGAGAGCTTATGAATAAAAAACCACCCTAAGGCAGGGTGGCTTTTTGTTTCATAGGAAATTGCATCCTATGAAATAAAAACACTCCGCAGGGAGCGCACTGCGGCGGTGAGGAAATCTGTCGCAAAAGCGATCCGCCGCAGGCGGAGAATCTCGCAAGCGAGATTCTTTTTAAAGCTTGTCATAGATTTTCTGCTTGTCCGGAGTTTTCAGTAATAAATACTTACGAATTGCAAAAATTGCTCCAAGCGCAACAATTCCGATAAGCGTATCCACCATGGTTTCGTGGACGACGACCATCTGTCGTGCAAGAGCGAACATCAGTACTTCGAGAAGCGTTTCGGCAGTGTGTTTTGCAAGCATTTTTACAAACTCTACACCGATGAGTAAGGTGAGGACATTCCCCAGAAATGTGGTGAAATCGTGAGCCGTGATTTCAAGCAGAGGATGTTGTACAAAATCATATACGACGGGAATAATCAGTAGAACAATCACGGTCAGAATAATGAGAGATAGAAATATTTCCGTGTAGCGTGAGATTGTGTAGATGATTTCATTTAATTTCTTTTTTATGTTCACGCAAGAACCCCCTTTTATGATGAGTTTATAATACCATAAAAAACGTTGTGAAGACAACAAAAAAGAGTAAGGTTGTCTAAAAAAATAAGCACAAGAAAAGGAGTTAAATATTAATAAAATGTTACAAAATATAACATGAAAATTAATAAAAAATGAAAAAAGCTTGCATCTTTAAAAGAAGTGTGCTATTATGGACAACAGTGAAGCACAAAAAAAGGAGAGAGGTAAAGAAGTGAAAAAACGAATTATAGCTCTTAGCTTAGTTTTAGCGATGTCAGCATCTCTTACTTTTCCAGTTGCAGCAGCAAGAAAAGATGAGGTACAGGCTGAGAAAGCAGCAACAGAAAGTAAATTATCTGCGGCAGAAAGTAAGGCCGATGAATTAGAATCAGAAAAAAATGCATTACTTGGAGAAATTGACTCTCTGGATCAGAGTCTGGTACAGACGATGGCTCAGATTGAAATCTTAAACGGAGAAATTTCTGACAAGGAATCTGCAATTGAAGATACAAAACAGAAATTAGAGGATGCACAGGCTGAGAAAGATAAACAGTATGCATCTATGAAGAAAAGAATACAGTATCTGTATGAAAACGGTGGCAGTAATGCCTGGGCACAGATGATTCTGGAATCCGGAAGTATTACGGATATGTTTGATAAAGCCGAGTATACTGAAAAAATGTATCAGTATGACCGCGATGAACTGCAGAAGATGAAAGATGTTGTAACAGAAGTTACACAGCTTGGAGAACAGCTTACACAGGAAAAAGCAGAGCTTGAAGATATGAAGCAGGCTCAGGAAGACCAGCAGAGTTCTCTGCAGACGCAGATGGATCAGAAGAAAGCAGAAGCTTCCGATTACGAAACTCAGATTGCAAATGTACAGGCTCAGGCTCAGGAATACAAAAACCTGATTGAACAGCAGAATGCAGAACTGAAGAAGATTCAGGAAGAAGAAGCAAGAGCAGCAGAAGAAGCAAGAAAGGCTGCAGAAAAAGCGGCAGCAGAAAAAGCAGCGAAAGAACAGGCAGCAGCCGAAGCAAAAGCTGCGGAAGAAAAAGCAGCAGCTGAAAGCACAAAAGCAGAACAGACAAGTACAAAATCCGAAGATACAACAGATAACAGTGACAATAATGTTTCCGAAGATACAACAGACAACAGCAGTAACAGTGCTTCCGAAGATACAACAGACAACAGCAGTAACAGTGCTTCCGAAGATACAACAGATAACAGCAATGTTTCTGAAGATACTTCAAATGATGATGCATCTAATGACACAACAAATGATGCATCTAACGATACATCCGATAATGACAGCAATTATTCTGAAGATGTATCTGATGACAGCTCCAGTGCAACAGATAATAGCTCAAGCAGTACTTCCAGTGCAACTGGAGAAGCAGTCGTTGCTTATGCAAGCCAGTTTATTGGAAATCCGTATGTCTATGGTGGGAATAGCTTAACAAACGGAATTGACTGTTCTGGATTTGTACAGCAGGTATTTGCACACTTTGGATACAGCCTGCCACGTACCAGTGATGCACAGGCTGGTTCAGGAAGAGGAATTACTTATTCTGAAGCCCGTGCCGGAGATATCATTGTATATTCCGGACATGTAGCAATTCTTACAGGAGACGGTGGAATTGTACATGCTTCTAACAGTGCACCATATCCACAGGGTGGAATTAAGTATTCATCTAACGCACTGTATCGTCCATACATAGCAATCAGAAGAATTGTAGAGTAATCTTACTTTAAGAGAATTAAAAATCGAACAAAAGACAAAAGGGGTCTTGTACAAAATTGTACAGGACCTTTTATTTGTTACAAAAATTTAAAGTTATGCTTGCTAATGTAATAATTTTGTGATATCATGTTCAAGGTAATATTGTCTCAGAAAGAAAATGTGAGGTACATAGTATATATGAAAAAAAGATTTCTTTGTCTCAGTCTTATTTTTGCTCTTGCAGTCACACAGGTTATGCCGGTAGCTGCATCCAGAAAAGAGGAAGTTCAGACTGAAAAAGCAAATACAGAAAGTAAATTATCTGCAGCGGAAAGCAAAGAAGCAGAACTGGAACAACAGAAAGAAGAATTATTAGGAGAAATTAATTCTCTTGACCAGAGTCTGGTAAAAACACTGGCAGAAATTGAAATCTTAAAAGGTGAGATTTCAGATAAAGAAGATTCTATAGAAGAAACAAAAGAAAAACTTGCAGAATCTGAAGCAGAGCGTGATGAACAGTACGCAGCCATGAAAAAAAGAATTCAGTATCTTTATGAGAATGGTGGAAGTGGTGCATGGGCACAGATGCTTTTAGAGTCCAGCAATATCACAGACTTATTAAGTAAAGCAGAGTACACAGAAAAGATGTATCAGTTTGACAGAGATGAACTCTCTAAAATGAAAAATGTTGTAGAACAGGTAACATCTCTTGGAAATCAGTTAGAAGAGGAAAAAGGCGAGTTAGAACAGATGAAACAGGCTCAGGAAGAGCAGCAGGAAAATCTGGAAAACGAACTGGAAAAGAAAAAAGCAACAGCTTCTGACTATGAAAATCAGATTTCTGAAGTAAAAGCTCAGGCTGCTGAATATAGAAAATTAATTGAACAGCAGAATGCAGAACTGAAGAAAATACAGGAAGAAGAAGCAAGAAAAGCAGAAGAGGCAAGAAAAGCTGCTGAAGCAAAAGCTGCTGAAGAAGCTGCTAAGAAGAAAGCCGCAGAAGCTGCCGCAGCAGCAAAAGCAGAGGCTGCAAAGAAAGCTGCAAGCACAAGTAAGAGCAACAGCTCTTCTAATACAAGCAGTGCTTCTGGAAGCCAGTCCTCTAATACAGGTGCTTCTAATACAACAACTGAAACAACAATTGTACCGGAAGAAAATACTACAGTAGATGAAACTTATGAAGAAGAGACTACAACTTCTTCAGGAAGTACTTCCAGTGCAAGTGGAGATGCAGTCGTTTCTTATGCAAGCCAGTTTATCGGAAATCCGTATGTCTATGGTGGAAACAGCTTAACAAACGGAATTGACTGTTCTGGATTTGTACAGCAGGTATTTGCACACT
>OHMW01001229.1_pt1 | contig 12868 bp, 8 predicted proteins | sample 1569391 | NCBI WGS metagenome assembly OHMW01 (sample SAMEA3879557, study PRJEB24766) | human gut metagenome | biome: human-associated habitat; feature: feces | place: USA | collected 1985/1987 | reverse complement strand
TTCCGCCGGCCTCCCGGCTTGGCGAATGTCAAGATTGAATATTACGGACTCTATAAATGGTTGACGCTATGTATAAGATGATTCTAAAACAACTCTGGAACGAGCGCAAGGGGAACTTGTTTATCTGGTTGGAAATGCTCGTGGTCTCTATCTTCCTTTGGTATGCGGCGGACGCCTTGTTCGTGATGTACAGACTCTACTCGCAGCCCTTGGGCTTTAACATCGAGCATACGTATCATGTGAGTTTCGACGTGATCCCGGAGGAAAGTCCCGATTATGACACGACCTCCGTGCATAGCGAACGGGGAGGCGGGGATTATCTGACCTTGATGGATCGCATCCGCCGGAACCCCTCCGTGGAATCAATCTGTTTCACCACCGGCGTGCATTTCCATTACCGGGGATCGAACCAATACGCCACGTTCCGGAAGGACTCGTTGATCCGTAATGGCTTCGTGCGTTACGTATCGCCCACCTATTTCGAGGTGTTCGACGTAAAGACGGCACAAGGCGGGTCCCCCTCGGAGTTGGTGGACGCCCTGCGTGACAACCAAGTGGTGGTGACGGGTACGGTCGCCGACAGCTTCTTCGGCGATCTTGCGGCGGCCGTGCGCCAAGAGATCTATATCACCGACCAAGGCTCTCGTGATAGCGTGGCCTACCGTATCGGTGGTGTCTGCGAGAAACAACGTTACTGCGAGTTCACCGGCTATGATTACGCTTACTATAAGCTGGTGGACGAGAACAAGGTGGCCGAGGAGGGCGATTGGGTCGGAGAGGGCTTGAACACCTTCATCCGGGTGAAGCCCGGCGCGGACGGCGCCGCTTTCGCCGCCGATTTCCGGAAGGAGATGGAGCAGCAATTGCGCGTGGGTAATATCTATTTGAAGGATGTTTTCCCGATGTCCCATTACCGGGACCAGTTCCTTGAGCGTTGGTTGGATCAAGTCCGCCTTTACGTGGCGGGCATCGCCTTCTTCCTGCTGAATGTCCTGCTCGGCGTGGTGGGAACCTTCTGGTATCGTACGCAACAAAGGAGCGCCGAGATCGGCCTCCGCATGGCGATGGGAGCCACCCGCAAGGGCATATTCTGGCAATTGGTGAAGGAGGGCTTGGCGCTACTCACCATCGCTTTCATCCCCTCCGCCGCCATCTTCGCCAACCTGCTGTATATGGAGGTGACGCAAGGCTCGGAGATACCGCCCGACATGGCCTCACGCCTGTTGTTCGGCTTCGTGTTCTCGTATGCGGTGATGGCCGCGATGATTGTCGTGGGAATTAGTTTCCCGTCTTACCGGGCCATGCGGATGCATCCGGCGGACGCCTTGCGGCAGGAATGATCGGACACGGACGGCACGGATGGCACGGGCATCCGTGTCCGGAAACGAACCGACTGTTCGGAAATGAATCGACTGTTCGATAACGGACAGTACTTTTTTATGGAGATGTCATGGAATCAATGAGATACGTTTCTGGCACGTAATTTGCTTTTAGGTGGCAAAGCCTAGCGATAGCAAGAGTTTAACAATAACAAGAGTCAAACAATAACAATTAAAATATTACAGTCATGATCAAACTAACGAATTTACAGAAGATTTACCGTACGAAAGAGATAGAGACAGTCGCGTTGGAAAACGTGAACCTAGAGGTACAGCAAGGCGAGTTTCTCAGCATTATGGGACCCTCCGGATGCGGGAAATCCACCTTATTGAACATCATGGGCCTGCTGGACTTGCCTACCTCCGGCACGGTCGAGATCAACGGCGTGAACACGGTGGGCATGAGCGACAAGGAGTTGGCCGCTTTCCGTAACAAGCAACTGGGTTTCGTGTTCCAGAGCTTCAACTTGATAGACGAGTTGAACGTTTTCGAGAACGTGGAGCTGCCGTTGACTTATCTAAAGATCAAGGCGTCGGAGCGTAAGCAGATGGTAACGGATATCTTGAAGCGGATGAATATCAGCCACCGTGCGGCTCACTTCCCTCAGCAACTCTCCGGAGGTCAGCAACAGCGTGTGGCTATCGCCCGTGCGGTAGTTTCCAACCCGAAGATAATCTTGGCCGATGAGCCAACGGGTAACTTGGATTCCAAGAACGGTGCCGAGGTTATGCAGCTGCTCACCGAGCTGAATAAGGAGGGAACGACAATCGTAATGGTGACGCACTCCAAGCACGACGCGGGTTTCGCCCACCGTGTGATCAATTTATTCGACGGTAGCGTTGTTTCTTCCGTTAGTGAATTTATTTAGTCAACATGACATAAACACATACACACAAGAGTTTTTTATAAGCTAATTGGCCTGTGAAGGTCGGTTAGCTTTCAATTTAACTTAAATACAAATCGATGAGACAGCTATATTATACAATCCGTTATTTACTTCGAGGCCGAGGGGGAAATGTGATCAAGGTTCTGTCCTTGACACTAGGACTTGGAGTGGGATTGATCCTGTTCGCTAGGGTCGCTTTTGAATTGAGCTTCGATACATTCTTTGACCAAGTGGAAGATTTGTATAGCGTGCATGTGCGATACAATGATGATAAAACGGGAGAGGAAGATGGGTCTCGTATCCTATTTGCCCCGATCCCGGAGGCTTTGCGGCAAGAGTTCCCCGAGATACAGTACGCGACGGTTTGCCGGAGAAGATACGGAGCCGTATTGTATCATGGTGAGGATCGGTTCAAGCCCCGTTTGATGATGGCGGATTCCCTCTTTTTCCGTACGATGGGAATCAAGGTGCTAAGAGGGGATGACCGTTTGTTAGGAATCGAAGATCAAGTTTTCTTATCGGAAAAAATGGCTGAACGTATATTTGGCAAGGAAGATCCGATCGGGAAACAACTGCTGTACGGAAAAAACTATCCTTATACGGTGGCCGGGATATTCCGTGACATACCGGAAAATAGTCATTTACGTTTTGACGCTGTCGCTTCTTTCATTAATATGAAAACCCAGTTCGGTGCCTATGCCGGTTGGGGTGCCGACGATAGTTATCTGGGCTATATCCGCCTGAAACCGGGTGTGTTCCCGGAACAAATCAATCAGAAAATACCGGCTTTATTGCCTAAATATATAGATGTAGAAAGAGAGAGGAAACAAGGTTTTGATATGGAGCTTTATATCAAACCGGTCTCGGAGATATATACGCAAAGTACCGAGGTGAAGCGGATGGTGGTGATCATGAGCGTACTGGCTTTCGCTTTGTTATTCGTGGCGGCGATGAATTATATCTTGAACTCGGTATCTTCTCTGCCGATCCGGGCGAGATCCGTAGGAGTACACAAATGTAATGGAGCTTCCTGCAAGGACATTTTCAATATGTTCTTGTTTGAGACGGCGGCTTTATTTGTAGTGGCTCTTGTATGTATGGCATTGCTTTTATTCGCTTTCCGGGAATATGTAGCGGATATGGCGGCTGTTCCTACTTTGGGCACTTTATTGAATGCGCAGACTATATGGCTTCCTGCGATCATGATCTTGGCTATATTCATTTTGTCCGCCTTGCTACCGGCCCGTTTGTTCAGCGTTATCCCGGTTACCCAAGTATTCCGGGTATCTACTTCGGGTAAGCAGGGATGGAAGCGGAGTTTGCTTTTTATCCAGTTTGGGGGAATAGCGTTTGTCATTACATTATTGGTGATCGTGTTATTGCAATATGATCGGCTAATGAATAATGATTTAGGATATGATCCGGAAAATATAGTGTATGCCCCCTTGAATAATATGGATGATCCGAAAACGGCCAAACTTACCGCCGAGTTCAAGAAGTTACCTTATGTCATGGCTACGGGGCTTTCGTCCATGGACATTCTAAGTGGTTATGGTGGTTTCCCTATTCTGGATAATGAGAAAAACTGGCTGTTCACGGCCCGTCAGGTAAACTATAACGCCGATTATCTCTCTCTGATGAAAATCCCCTTGCTTGAGGGGCAACCACTAAAAGGTGACGGGGATATTTTAGTGAATGAGTCATTCGTGAGTAAACGTGGGTGGACGGATGCTGCGATCGGTAAATATATTTATGATGATGAGGGTAATTTAAAAGGAAAAATAGTGGGTGTAACCCGTGATTTCATGGTGAATTCCTTCTTCACTCCCCAGTTACCGGTCATCATGTTTGGTTGTGACCGGATGAGTTATTGTAACTTTACGGTTCGTGTCTCCGAGCTAACTCCGGAATATTTACGGGAAATGAATGATAAGATAGCGGAACTATTTCCGAATGAGGATGTCGGTTTTACGGTGCTGAAAACGATCATAGAGTCTCAGTATGAGGGAACCCGTCATTTCCGTGACGGCGTCTTTGTTGCCTCGATCGCTATCTTGCTGATCACCTTAATGGGATTATTAGGGTATATTACGGACGAGATGCACCGTAGGAGCAAGGAGATAGCGATTCGCAAGGTGAATGGAGCGACGGCCCCGAATATTTTACGTCTTTTATCTAAGGATGTTTTGATCACGGCTTTCCCGGCTATCCTTTTAGGAGTGATAGCCTCACGAGTCGTGGGAGAGAGCTGGTTGAGGCAATTCGCGGATAAGATACCGCTGACTGTTTTTATTTTCATATCTACGGCTCTACTGGTTCTAGCGATCATTTGGGGATGCGTGATCCTGAAATCTTGGAATATCGCCAATGAGAATCCGGTCCGTAGCATTAAGAACGAATAATATAACAGGTAATATAAAATTACGTATGAAAACTATTTTGAGGAATCTCTTGAGTGTATTGCGCCGTTTCAAGATGGCGATGCTATTAAATGTATTAGGACTTTCGATTGCTTTTGCTGCCTTCATCTTAATTATGATGCAAGTCGAGTATGACCGGAATTTTGACCGGGGGTATACAGATACGGAATCAATATTCCGGGTGGAAATAATACAGAACGATGGCGATGGGCAAGCGATTGTCTGCCGTCCGTTGGCAGATGCCTTCATTCAATCTTCTCCACATATTGTCGCAGGGACATTGGTAAATTCATGGGATGGTGCATTATTTTTCTCTGTGGAAGAGAATGGCGAACGGAATAGTTTCAGGGAACAATACTTAAATGTTTATCCAGATTTTACAAAGGTGTTTGATTTTGATTTCTTAGAAGGGAATCAATCGGCCTTGGAGGAACCGACCAGTGTTTTGCTACCGCAAAGCATGGCTTATAAATTATTTGGAAACGGATCGGCTGTTGGTAAACAGTTGTTATTTGAGAATGGTGATAGGTTGATAGTTGGAGGTGTATATAAAGATTTTCCCCGTAATTCGTCTGTACAAAACTGTATTTACCAGAGGATGGATCCGAGGGAAAATATTCAAGAATGGGGAAACTGGAGTTATGTATTTTATGTTCGGTTAGATGATCCAAAGAACGCTGAAGGGCTGTTTGAGAATTTTGCGGCTCATTTTGATCCTACTCCCGTGAAAGAACATTGGGGCGGGTATCATATTCGTTTGAACCCACTGCCTGATGTTCATTATACAACGGGTATTCAATATGATACGACTCCTAAATCCAGTAAGCAAACTTTGTTGGTGTTGTTTGCGATCGCTATCGTGATCGTAGTGATCGCTGGCATCAATTTTACGAACTTTAGCACGGCGCTTACTCCAATGCGTATCAAGAGCATTAATACGCAGAAAGTATTGGGTGGCGAAGAGTCTGTGATCCGTCTGGCTTTGATATTAGAGGCCATGTTTATTAGTGTTTTCTCTTATTTTATAGGGCTGCTCTTGGTGTATATGACGGGAAAGACAAGTATCGCATCCTTGATTGATGCGGATATTACGTTGTCGGCACATTGGGGGCTAGTATGGTTAACCGCCCTTATCGCTATAGCGACTGGTATTTTTTCTGGTATCTATCCATCTTATTATATGACCTCTTTCCCTCCGGCTTTGGTATTGAAAGGAAGTTTCGGTCTATCCCCGAAAGGTCGCCAATTACGTAACGTGCTGATCGGTATACAATTTGTAGCTTCATTTGGTCTGATAATCGGTGCTACATTCATGTATTTGCAGAATTATTATATGCAAAACACCCCTCTCGGTTATGATAAGGAAGAGATAATTATTACGAATATGAATAACAACATCCGGAAAAGTCGGGATGCTTTCGCCAGCCAAGTGAAATCTTTCTCCGGTATCGAAGAGGTTACATATGCGGAGATGCTCCTTTCTAGTCAGGACCAATACATGGGATGGGGACGTAAATACCGGGATAAGGATATACAATTCCAATGTCTACCGGTTGAATCTTCTTTTTTGAAGGTGATGAATGTGAAAATATCGGAAGGTCGTGATTTCCGGGAGGAAGATAAGGCGAAACGTTATGGCACGTTTGTCTTTAACGAACGTGCCCGGACAGAATATGGGCTGGAGATAGGATCTTTAATAGATAGTATGGAGATTGTCGGTTTTATGCCGGATGTTAAATTCGCCTCTTTCCGTACGGAGGTAACGCCTATGGCCTTTTTTGTATTGGGTACTAATAATTGGGGAAACCAACCTAATTACGCTTATATAAAGGTAAAGGCCGGCTCTGACTTACGGGGGGCTATGCAACATGTCAAGACTACGCTTCAATCATTTGATCCGGAATATCCGTTTAATGTCCGTTTCTTCGATGAGGTATTGAACGGACTTTATGAGAAAGAGAGAAGCCTCAGTTCATTGATTACCTTATTTAGTTTAATCGCGATCTTTATCTCGGTGGTAGGGGTATTCGGTTTGGTCGTATTCGATAGTGAGTACCGGAAGAAAGAGATCGGTATCCGTAAGGTATTAGGCTCTACTACCGAGGAGATTATCGTGATGTTTAACAAAACATACATACGAATCTTATGTGTTTGTTTTGTTTTGGGGGCGCCGATCGCCGGTTACGTGGTACATCGATGGCTTGAGAATTTCGCTTATAAGACTCCTATGTATTGGTGGGTGTATTTGATCGCTTTTGCTATCATAGCGGTTATCACGATATTGACTGTCACTTTCCAGAACTGGCGTGCGGCGAATGAGAATCCAGTACATAGTATTAAGAATGAATAGAAGATTTTTGTAGAATCAGATTGCTGCTTTCATAGAAAAGCATGTGTCCAATAATTGTACAATGGTGTCCAATTATTGGACACTTCTGTTTTATGAATTGAGAATTAATTTATTGAGTATTAGTTTAATATGTAGTTTGGCACGTTATTTGAATATTATTAGATGGATTTGAGTATAATAAATTAAAACAAATACAGCCATGATTAAGATCGAAGGTTTAAGTAAGTTTTTCCGTACGGAAGAGGTTGAGACAATTGCGTTGAACAAGGTTTCTTTGAATATCTTGAAACGAATGAATATCAGCCATCTTATTTAAGGAATACTCTTTTTGGGTCGATTTTAGTATCAATAAAATAGAGCAAGTTATGAAAACAATCATACGCAATTTCATCAATGTATTAATACGTTTCAAGGTAGCTACCATTTTGAATGTAGCGGGATTGGCGGTCGCTTTCGCCGCGTTTTTAATTATCATGATGCAAGTAAGCTTTGAGCGTAACTTCGATCGTTGTCATCCGGACTCGACCCGGATTTATCGGATGGGACTTTCTTTCCCGGATGGAGCAAGCATGATCCATTGCCGCCCGTTGATAGAGGCGTTTATCCACTCTTCCCCGCATATTGAGGCTGGTACGTTAATCAATCCGTATATAGGAGAGATGTATGTGACTGTTACAAGAAAAGAAGGAAAGCAAGGTTTTAAGGAGACGATCATAACTTGCCATCCGGAGATTACCCGGATGTTTCAGTTTACGATGTGTGAAGGAGAATCTTCTTGCTTGTCGGAACCGGAAAAAGCCTTGATGCCCGAAAGTATGGCTCACCGATTATTTGGAAAGGAATCGGCAATTGGAAAGCAGATCGTTCCCGATGGTGGGATCTGGACGAAACCGGGTGTGAAATATTTGGTCGTAGGAGGTGTTTATAAGGATTTCCCGGAAAACACACAGTTGAAAAACGTGATTTATACAGAGATGTCTCCGGATTACGCACTGACGAATTGGATAAGTAGTAACTATTTCTGTTACGTGATGCTAGATCCTTCTGCTTCCCCGAAAGAAGTAGCTGAGAATTTTGATGCCCATTTTGACTATTCGAAGCAATATGGGGATATGGCGAAAGATATACATGTCGAGCTGGTCCCCCTAACCGATATTTATTATATGAACGAGGATTCCAGCGGAAGTTTAGTGAAAAGCGGTAGCGCGGAGAAAGCCCGGTTACTGATGCTGATCGCTTTTCTGGTGATTATTGTGGCGGGTATCAACTTCACGAATTTTAGTACCTCTTTGGCGCCTTTGCGCATCAAGAGTATCAACACGCAAAAAGTTCTGGGGAGTTCTGCTGGCATATTACGTGCTTCCCTGTTATTTGAAGCCGTGGGTATTAGTTTGCTTGCTTTCCTTTGTTCTTTGTTTATCGTTTGGGGATTAGGACATATGGGATGGCTGTATTTTGTGCAAGCGGATACGACATTGACTGCTTACCCCGGTTTAGTAGGTGGCTTAGCTGTATTATCTGTTATAATAGGTCTTATTGCGGGGATCTATCCATCTTTATATATGACTTCTTTCCCTCCGGCATTAGTATTGAAAGGCTCTTTCGGGCTTTCTTCCTCTGGGAAGAAGTTGCGTACGGCATTGATCGGTTTTCAGTTTATCGTTTCTATCGTATTGATTATATCAGCCATGTTCGTTCGTCAACAAAATAGGTTTATGCAAAAATATTCTTTGGGTTTCGACAAAGATCAGGTAGTAGTTGTCGAGCTGAACCGGAATATTATGCATGACCATAAGGATAGTTACGTGGGTGGATTGAAAGAATATCCGGGAATAGAGGATGTGGCGTTCTGTTCCCAGAAGTTTGGATCGGAGGATAGCTATCGTGGGGAGGTGTATATAAAGAGCAGAGTGTTAATTTCACTTCTCTTTCTGTTTCTTGGAATTTCTTCAAAGTAATGGGTATTCCATTGATTGGGGGGCGGATGCCTACCGAGTCTGATGAGAGAGGTAACAACTATAGTTATGTATTCAATAGACAAATGCGGGATAAATGGAACATGGAACCGAATGATATCATGCGGATTCCATGGCTTGAGGAGGAATCGGCCGATGGTTCCGTCATCGGATTTGTAGATGATGTTAAATTTACTTCCTTGCGACAAAGCGTCTCCGAATTAGGTTTTGTTATTAATGAACCTCGTTTGATGCTTTATTCTTTTATTCGTGTGAAAGCGGGAAGCGATATCATGGGCGTGGTGGATCATATCCGTAAGACAGTAGCCCACTTAGATCCCACATATCCTTGTGAGGTGGAATTTTATGATGAGATTTTCGATCATTTATATCATCAAGAACGGAATTTAAGTACGATGATTTTATTGTTTAGCCTGTTGGCTGTGATTATCTCTATTGTCGGTATATTCGGCCTCGTTATATTCGAGACCCAGTATCGCCGGAAAGAGATCGGTATTCGTAAGGTATTCGGGGCCACGGTTCATGAGATCTTGGTTATGTTCAATAAGATTTATTTCCGTATTGTCTGCGTTTGCTTTATCATAGCGGCTCCTTTGGCTTATTATGGCGTACGGAAATGGTTAGAGGGTTTTGCTTATAAAACTCCTATTTATTGGTGGATATTTGCATTCGCTCTATTAATTGTCTCCTTAATAACGATGTTTACGGTAACTTTCCAAAACTGGCGTGCGGCGAACGCGAATCCGGTGGATAGCATTAAAACGGAATAATAAATGAAACTATAATAAAATGAAAACGATTATTCGAAACTTTCTAAGTGTGTTGAGGCGGTTTAAAATGGCGACCGCATTGAACGTAGCCGGTCTTGCGGTTGCTTTCGCCGCTTTTATCGTGATTTTGATACAGATTAATTTTGAGCGGACTTTTGACCGTTGCCATCCTACGTCCGGGCGGATTTTTAGGGTGGACTTGACCATTCCGGGTACTTTCGGGACAATATTACCCCGTGCCTTTGTGGAGGCTGTCATCCAATCTTCCCCGCATATAGAGGCGGGTACATTGTTGACTCCTTCTTTTGGCCAAAATGGTGTTTATCTCTCGGTGGATAGAAACGGGCAACCGTTTGGGTTTAAGGAAATCGTGACAACCTGCCACGCTAGTTTACCGAAGATATTCGCGTTCCCGATCGTGGAAGGCGATATCGATTGCTTGAAAGATCCCGAGAAAGTAATGGTACCCCGAAGCTTGGCTGACAAGTTGTTTGGGGAAGACATCTCCGCGGTTGGTAAGACGTTGCGAGCGGAAGAAAATATCTGGACTAAATCGGCTAAACTCTTTACGATTGGTGCGGTTTATAAGGATTTCCCGGAGAACACGCAGCTTCGGAACGTGGTCTATACGGCGATCGATCCGGATTATAATATCAATAATTTTAGCTCAAGTAACTGGGTTTGTTATTTATTGCTTGATAATCCTGCCATGGCAGATGAGGTTGCCGATAATTTCAACCGTCATTTTGATTTCAAGAAGATTTACCATGAAGGAGAACAGATCCGGCTCGTTCCGCTGACTGATATTTATTATATGAATGAGACGCAAGACGGTGGTACATTCCGGAGCGGAAACAAGGAAGTCACGGCCTTATTGTTCGGTATAGCTCTTCTGATCGTCATTGTCGCGGCTATTAACTTCACGAACTTTAGCACTTCTCTGACTCCGTTGCGAATCAAAAGTATCAATACGCAGAAGGTATTGGGTAGTTCGGATACTTTGTTGCGCAGATCTTTATTGATAGAGGCAGCCCTTATTAGTTTTATAGCATGGCTGGTAAGTCTCGTTATCGTTTGGGGATTGGATTGGGCGGAAGCGCTACCTTTTATCGAGGCCGATTTGAGTTTGGTCTCAAATCTTCCGATCGTTTTCTTGTGTGGCATCGTAGCGTTGGTTATCGGTTGGCTGGCGGGTATTTATCCTGCTTATTATATAACTTCTTTTCCTCCGGCCTTGGTGCTGAAGGGCAGCTTCGGGTTATCTCCTTCCGGGCGTAAGTTACGTACGACATTGATTTGTGTCCAGTTCGTTGTTTCGATCGTGTTGATTATCGGGGCTTGCTTTGTACAAATCCAGAATAGTTATATGCGGAATTTCTCTTTAGGATTCGATAAGGATCAGGTAGCTATCGTGGAGCTGAATGAGACAATGTACAATAAGCATCACGATACATATGTGAATCGCTTGAAAGAGAATCCGGGGATCGAGGATGTAGCTTTCGCTATGGAGAAAGTGGGCTCTAAGGACGGGTATAACACGAATGGCGGTAGTTATAAGGGCAAGGACTTTCAGTATTTCATAATTATAGCATCTTCCAATTTCTTGCGGGTGATGGGGATTCCGGTTATAGAAGGGAGAGATTTCTCAAAGGCGGACGAACTTTCGGATCATGTGTCTTATATATTCAATCGTACGGCGATGGAGGGGTTGGATATGCAAGTGGGTGACGCGTTCGATAGCTATTCTTCCGGTCATCTTATCGGTTTCTCCGACGATGTGAAATTCACCTCGCTTCGTGGTGGAGAGGATAATATCGCTTTCTTGGTCGGAAACTTTGGTTATTCTTTGCCAATCTCTTATATCCGCTTGAAAGCCGGATCGGACATTCATGCCGTAGTAGGACACATCCAGGAGACGATGAGAGAATTAGACCCTTCCTATCCGTTCAATATCGAGTTCTATGATGAGATCTTTAATCATCTTTACCGGAAAGAGGAGAACCTGCGCGATCTGGTTACGGTCTTTAGTTTACTGGCGATTATTATCTCTTTGGTCGGGGTATTTGGCTTAGTGGTGTTCGAGACTCAATACCGCCGTAAGGAAATAGGTATCCGCAAGGTACATGGAGCTACGGTAGGGGAGATCCTGCTGATGTTTAATAAGGCCTATCTGAGGATTGTAGGTATTTGCTTCGTGATAGCGGCGCCGATCGCTTGGCAGGGCGCGAAGATGTGGCTCGAGGGTTTCGCTTATAAGACTCCGCTTCATTGGTGGGTATTCTTAATCGCCTTATTGATCGTAACCGTAATCACATTATTGACCGTAAGCTTCCAGAACTGGAAAGCGGCGAACGAGAACCCGGTAAATAGTATCAAGAGCGAGTAATCCACCATCCCATCTTCCACGCCAGTAGCAAGATCAGTAGGGAAAGGACCAAGCAGGCTAATAGCAACCAAACTCCCAATCCGTTGACGAAAAGGATGGGGACGAAGGTGATCAATAAGATCTCTATGGGAGCGATAGGCAGGTAAGCCATCGCGTAATCATCCATCGCTTTGCTGGAAAGTTTCGGATCGACGATCCGCAGCAAGGCGATGCCCATGGCCATCGTGCCGGTCCACCATCCCCAAGCGAAAATCATGCGCTCGAACCAAAAGGTCTTGGCTAATCTTCTTCCTAAGAAGAATGTTATGCACCAGACGATCGCCACGCCCGCTATGATGAGTACGATAAGCGGCAAGGCATATTTTACGATCACCCCTAGCTTGATAGACGCTACACCGCAAGCTACCAACATATCCGTGAAGGAACTGCTCAGCCTCTGGGTCGTCTGCGGGCAGATATATCTGGATATGGTTGTCGCGTCGAAGAATTTCTTTAATACTAATCCAATGATAAAGGCACAACTGAAAACAGGTAACTCCAATACCGGATAATACACCTTTACGGTTTGGCTAACCATATATCCCAAAAAAGCCACGACAAATACCAAAGCCACATGGAAAGTCAGCGTATCGATGGATATGGAGGAAGTAGTAGCCTCTCCGATGGAATCCCGCTTATCCTCTGGCAGCAACCCACTTCT
>OHMW01001220.1_pt1 | contig 12944 bp, 8 predicted proteins | sample 1569391 | NCBI WGS metagenome assembly OHMW01 (sample SAMEA3879557, study PRJEB24766) | human gut metagenome | biome: human-associated habitat; feature: feces | place: USA | collected 1985/1987 | reverse complement strand
CACCTACCACCTCCCCCTACGGGTACTCCTCCTTCCCGAAGGAGGAGAATGGAGATAGATTTGCCTCTAGCGTGGCTTTACCAAGGTGATTCTTATCTAGCGTTGACATCGTCTCTTCTCTAGAATAAACATCACCTCTCATTTGAAACAATGCTGTCGAATGGAAGCCTTGCTTCGGCGTTACGCCGACAGTTATAGGTCGAAGCCGATGTCGCGGCGGAAGTACTTCTTGTCGAAGTCAATCATGTCCGCTACTTTGTAGCTCTGTGCCAACGCTTCTTCTTTAGTAGCTCCATAGGAGCAGACAGCGATAACGCGTCCTCCGTTTGTAACTACTTGGCCGTCTTTCATAGCTGTTCCGGCATGGAAAATGATACTTTCCGTAGCGGCAGCCTGTTCCAGTCCGCTGATCGGGAATCCTTTCTCATAAGCTTCCGGGTAACCGCCGCTGACGAGAATCACACAACCTGCCGAACGCGGGTCCATAACGAGTGTCTTTTCGTTCAGGTTGCCTGCGGCAGTGCCTTCCAGCAGTTCCACGAGATCGCTCTGAATGCGGAGCATGACGCTTTCTGTTTCCGGGTCGCCCATACGGACGTTGTATTCGATCACCATTGGCTCACCTTTCACATTGATTAATCCGAGGAAGATGAAACCTTTGTAGACGATATTCTCTTCTTTCAGGCCGTTGATTGTCGGCTCGATGATGCGGGTGCGTACTTTCTCCATGAACACTTCGTCGGCAAACGGAACAGGGGTTACGCTACCCATGCCCCCTGTATTCAGACCTTTGTCGCCTTCACCGATACGTTTGTAGTCTTTTGCTACGGGGAGGACTTTATAGTTTTCACCGTCGGTCAGGACAAATACGGAACACTCGATACCGCTCAGGAACTCTTCAATGACAACTGTTGCCGATGCAGAGCCGAACATACCGCCGAGCATTTCTTTCAGTTCCTTTTTGGCTTCGTCCAGCGTGGGGAGAATCAGTACGCCTTTTCCGGCACAGAGGCCGTCGGCTTTCAGTACATAAGGAGCTTCCAATGTTTCGAGGAAGGCCAAACCTTCTTCAATAGTTGCGGAAGTGATACTTTTGTAACGGGCTGTCGGGATGTTGTGACGCATCATGAAGCCTTTTGCAAATTCCTTGCTTCCTTCCAGTTCGGCTCCCTGTGCGGAGGGACCGATAACAGCGATGTGTTTAAGTTCGGGGCGGTTCTGGAAGTAGTCGTAGATTCCTTTTACCAACGGATCTTCGGGACCTACTACGACCATGGCGATGTCTTCCTTCAGGGCGAAAGCGCTGATAGCTTCAAAATCAGTAGCCTTGATGTTGACATTTTCGCCTACGGCAGTTGTTCCGGCATTTCCCGGAGCAATGTATAGTTTTTCAACTTTCGGACTTTGGGCAATTTTCCATGCCAGTGCATGTTCGCGGCCGCCCGAGCCTAGTAATAAAATCTTCATCTTTATACTGTTATAAGTTATACTGTTATACGTTTGATTAGGTATGGATAAGCAGCCGCTTTTTACAGGTTCTGCTCAAAGTACCGGGTGATTTTTTCGTGCAGATGTACACGGTCGCGACCTGATACGTTGTGCTTGTGGCACGGGTAGATGAACAGGTCGGGGTAGGTGCGGGCGTCTACACAAGCTTTCATGAACGACAAGGTGTGTTGAGGCACGCAAGTGTCGTCATGGTCGTCATGGATAATCAGCAGATGACCTTTCAACTGACCCGCGAGGTTTTTCAGGTTGCATTCCTTGTAACCTTCAGGATTGGTTTCCGGTGTGTCCATATAGCGTTCGCCGTACATCACTTCATAATATCCCCAGTCGATGACAGGGCCACCGGCTACGCCTACTTTGAATATTTCCGGGTAACGAAGCATCAAGGCGGTAGTCATGTGTCCTCCGAAGCTCCATCCGTGTACGCCGATGCGTTCGCTGTCTACGTAGGGGAGGGATTTCAGGAATTCAACACCTTTTACCTGGTCTTTACCTTCTTCGATGCCAAGACGGCGGAAGGTGGCATTTTCAAATGCCAGTCCACGGTTGCTGCTGCCACGATTGTCGATGGTAAACATGATATAGCCTTTACCTGCCATGTATGTGTCCCATCCGCGTGCGCCGTTTTGCCATCCTCCGGTGACGCATTGCGCGTGAGGACCTCCGTAGACGTATACGATGACGGGATATTTCTTGGCCGGGTCAAAGTTGGCCGGTTTCATCAGGCGATAATGCAGGTCGGTGGTGCCGTCTGCCGCTTTGATCGTTCCGGTTTCGATGCTTGGCATTTGGTATCCTTCGTAAGGGTTTTCAGCAGTCAGCAGATTGGCTGTTTCTTTGAAGTTTTTGGTGTCTACCAGGTTGATGACGCGAGGCTGGTCTTTTGTTGAATAACGGTCGATAAGATAAGTGCCGGAAGCGCTAAGCATGCCGCTATGTTCGCTTTCTTTGCAGTTCTCGAATGGTTGGCTTATTTTTCCATTGCTCACGTTTACAGCGAAATGTCCGCTTCTCAAGCCTTCTACGGCTGTGAAGATGACTTCTTTACGCTTTGTGTTGAATCCTAGGACGTCGCTGACCAGCCAGTTGCCTTTGGTCAGTTGTTTGACTTTGCCGGCCTGGAAATAAGTACCACCGTTGGCACTGTTATAAGTTTCACCTTTCATGTTGGCTGCATCGGCATCAAAGAGATAAAGATGGTTGTAGCCGTCACGCTGACTTTGATAGATGAATTTGGTAGGGTCCCACGGCAAAAATACGATGGGGTTTTGCGGTTCAACGTATTTAGGGTGCATTTCTTCATAGAGAACGCCCATCGGCTCTCCTGTTTCTGCGTTGTACCGGCAAAGTTTGGCGTGGTTCTGGTCACGGTTTACTTCAATCAGGTAGAGGCTTTTTTCATCCGGTGACCAGCTGATATTGGTGAAATAACGGTCTGTGGGATCACCTGCGTTCAGATAAATGCTTTTACCGGTAGCAGGGTTGTAAATGCCTACTTTTACCTGATGGCTCGTCATGCCTGCCATCGGATAACGTACATTGTTCACTTCGCCTACGCGTGCAGTGATGTCTACAAGCGGGTATTGTGTCACCATGCTCTCGTCCATACGGTAGAAAGCGAGCAGGTTGCCTTTCGGGCTCCAGAAAGTGCCTTTGTTGATACCAAATTCATTCCGGTGTACAGTCTGTCCGCAAACGATGCCTTCGGGTTCATTAGTTACTGCTTTCTCGTTTACATACAGATTGTTACCTATCGTGTATGCCACGTTTCCACTGGCTGCGCAATAGTCTTCATTATCTGCTCCGTCTTTGGGTTTGAGAGTGCTGACAACTTGATTTTTCTTGAAATCATATACAATGAACTTTCCTGCTATCTTGAATAGCATTTGTGGCTTATCGGCCCATGGGAAACTGACGGAATACAGGTGTGATAACTTTCCTGCCTTGCTCTCTTCAAGCACTTTGTTGATCTGTTCACGAGTGATAACCATTGTTTCCTTTCCCGTTTTGGGTTGGATAGAATAAAGGGTATCTACGCCCGGCTTGATACATTCGTCACCCCACCATTGCAGTCCGTACAGGTTGTCTGCATAGCGGTAACTCTCGCCACCCGGAATCAATTCTTCCAGTGTCGGCTTTTTGGTTTCTTGTGCCATAACATTGAATCCGATTGGTAGTGCCAACAATAAAAGCATGGCTCTTTTTCCAATTTTACTCATTGCTCTTTTCTTTATTATTTGTTTTAAATCCTTCTATTTTTACTCTGTCCAAAGGAGTCTGTCTTGATTGGATAATTGCACTTATTTTAGCAAAGGCATTAAATAGGTCGTCAAATTGTTTTTCGTAACTTTCCCTATCAGAGGTAATATCTTCTTCGAGATATTCGATGCGTTGTTTTAATTCTTCCAACTCCTTTTTAGGTATATTGGATAGAAGATATTGGCGCATACGTACAAAAGCACGGATAATATTGATATTTACTTCCACAGCGGTCTTGGATTTGAGGACGCTGGATAACATAACTATACCATATTCAGTAAATGCAAACGGAAGATATTTGATGTTATATCCTTGTCCTGTTTTCAAGGTCGCAATTTGCGACCTTGAAATTGCAACTTCTTCCTTTGTTAGCTCGAACATGAATTCAGCAGGAAAGCGTTCAATATTACGACGTACTTGTTCTTTGAGGCGTTTAGTCTCAACTCCATACATTTCTGCCAAATCAAAGTCAAGCATAACTTTTTGCCCTCTGATTTCGTATATTTTGTTTTCTATAATGGCTATATCATCCATCTTTTTTTGTTTAGACAGGTTCCAATTTGTGACTGAACATTAGAACTATGGTGTAAACTTGAAGTTCCAATTTGGAACTTCAAGTTTTTAATTAATTATTAACTAGCGAATTACAGGGTGAATAAGTTGTTGGAATTAGAATGGTTTATTCCTCTTCCTTCTTCGGAATCCTCGGCTCCCGATTTCCTTTAAACTCTCTCGGGCCTCTCGAATCTCTTCCTCCGCGAAATTCTCCCCGTGGCTTTCTATCTCTGTCACCACCTTTGAACTCACCACCTTCTCTGCGTGGCTTGTATTCTCCCTCTCTGCGAGGTCTGGATTCACCATCCCGACGCGGTTTGAACTCACCTTCGCGGCGTGGCTTAAATTCTTTTCTTTCTCTGAATCTTGGAGCCTGTTCTCCTTCAGCCTCTTTCTTTTCTTCCCCCTCTTCCTGGCTCTTGAACTCTTTGTATTTTCCGTCAAAAATCTCATATTTGCGGAACTCACACTCCAACGGTCCATTGAACAAAGGAACTTTCTGACTTGCTTTCAGACCAATCTGGTCGAAACACTCTTCCCGATAAGAAAGCACCCATGCCTCGTTTCCTACAAACGCATGTTTCAGACGTTCACCGATCATCTGATAAAGTCCAAGCAAATCATTAGTGGAAATACGTTCACCGTATGGCGGATTAGTGATGATAATCGACTTTTCCTGTGGCTGTTCAAACTGCTGGAACGGTTGCAGCTTCAACACGATGTCTTTCGATACACCGGCAGCTTTTATATTATGAGTCGCAATCTCATTAGCTTTCGGATTGTTGTCGTATCCGTAAATCTTATGAGCAAATTCGCGCTCCTGACTGTCATCATTGTAAATCTCATCGAACATATCCGCATCGAAATCTACCCATTTCTCAAAAGCAAACCCTTTACGGAATACTCCCGGAGCGATATTCTTAGCAATCAGTGCCGCTTCAACAGGGATAGTACCCGAACCACACATCGGGTCGATCAAATCACATTCTCCGCGCCATCCGGTCATTAGAATCATGCCGGCAGCCAATACCTCATTTAACGGGGCTTCTACTGCTTCCTGGCGATAACCGCGACGGTGAAGTGATTCTCCGGACGAGTCCAAAGACAACGTACAGGTAGTCTGTGCAATATGAATATTCAGAAGTACATCCGGATTGTTGATACGTACCGACGGACGTTTTCCTGTTTTATCACGGAAATAATCCACAATCGCATCTTTCACCTTATACGAAACGAATTTCGAATGGCGGAACTCATCGCTGAATACTACTGCATCGATAGCGAACGTCTTGTTCACATTGAGATATTCTTCCCATGGAATAGCCTGTATTTGATTATAAACCTCATCGGCATCTTTGGCTGTAAAGTTTTTAATTGGTTTCAGGATACGGATGGCGGTGCGAAGGCAAAAATTCGCCTTATACATCATACGTTTATCCCCTGTGAATGAAACCATGCGGCGTCCTATTTGAATGTCGTTGGCTCCTAATGCTGTCAGTTCTTCTGCAAGTATCTCTTCCAGTCCCTGGAAAGTCTTGGCTATCATCTCGAATTGTTCGCTCATATAGATTCTTTTGATTTTATTTTTTTGCTTTAGTTTGTACGATTCTTGCTCCTGCAGGAACATTCTCCGTTACCCAGATATTACCGCCTACGGTTGCGTCACGTCCGATGGTGATTCTTCCCAAAATAGTGGCGTTGGAATAAACAATCACATTGTCTTCCAGGATCGGATGGCGGGGGATTCCCTTGATTGGTTTTCCGTCGGCATCCAGCGGGAAACTCTTGGCTCCCAGTGTGACGCCCTGATATAGCTTGACGTTATTTCCGATAATACTCGTGGCACCGATAACGACACCCGTACCGTGGTCGATAGTGAAGTGAGTGCCAATCTTTGCGGCCGGATGGATATCAATTCCCGTTTCGCTATGCGCCATCTCCGTGATGATGCGAGGAATCAAAGGAACACCCAGTTCCAGTAGTTCATGCGCGATACGGTAATTGCTGATCGCTTTAATGGCCGGATAGCAAAAAATTACCTCCCCATAGCTTTCGGCAGCCGGGTCACCGTTATAGGCGGCTTCCACATCGGTTGCCAGTATTCTTCTCATGGCGGGTAACTTACTGATAAATTTAGCAGCAAGACGTGCTGCCTCTTCCCGTTTCGAGTCGGAGCAGACGTTGCATTTCCCCTCTATGGAAGTGCTAAAACACAATCCGGCCAGGATTTGCTCACAAAGTAAGTCAAACAATTTTTCAATGTTGACGCCGATGTGATAATTAATTGTCCGGCTGTTAATAGTAGAATTTCCGTAGTATCCGGGGAAGAGAATGGAGCGTGAAAGCTCAATAATTTCATACAAGACTTTAGCAGAGGGCAGTGGTTCGCCATCTTTGTGCTGATGAAACAGTCCTTTATAAGATTCGCTTTCCGATAGCTCATCGACTGCCTGTGTCAAAATGTGGGTGAAGTTCAGTGGACTCATTAGGTCAGTTACTCATATTTATATGGGCACAAAGGTATTAAAAAAAATAATAAAATTCGCTGGGATTCAGGATAAATAATGTATTTTTGTCACATTCAAAACATGACATGAATAAGGGGACTGATGAATCGGAAGACTGCTATGAAACTATTTGGACTGTTGGGGTTGTTGATGTTGTTGAGTTGCGGATATGCTGATAGACACCGCAATAACTCTTCGTGCGAACAGGTGTTGGTTGATTCTCTGGAAATTCGTGTACAGGATTCTTTGTTTTCCAATGTGCATTATTCCCGCTCACAGGTGCTTGACGCGCTGACACAGGCGCAAGATTCCCAGGTTTATTATCGTCTGCTTGCCCTTTATGGGAAAACATTCTTTGTCTCTTCCGATTTTAATTCTATACTCTATTACAACCGCCGGGTAAAGCAATTTTCCCGCAATGCTTCCCAATCTCCCCAATCTTCTGAATCTCTTCAATCTCCACAATGGAATGATGTGTTATCCGATGTTTATAATATGGAAGGCAACGTGTGGATGCAACTGAACCGCCCTGATTCTGCAATTATCGACTATAAGAAAGCCTACGAATATCGCCTCAAAGGAAAGAAACTGCACCTGCTCCCGGATATTTGTATCAATACTGCTGATGCCTACCTGCATCGCAGTGACTTGGCACACACTGCTTCGTATTATCGTCGTGCCCTGTTTCTCTGTGATTCGCTAAACTTGTCCGAGCACGCGAAATTCCCTGTCTACTACGGATTAGGGCAAACCTATATGGAACTGCGGGATTTCGATTTATCCAATCATTACTATGAATTGGCCGGACAGTATTTCGATGAGATGAACGTGAGCGAACGATGGACTTATCTCAACAATCGCGGTAATCATTATTATTACCGGAAAGACTATCAGGAAGCCTTGAAGTATATGCGCAGGGCCAATGTGCTCGTCTCTTCTTATCCGCAGATGGTGTTTGAACAGAATTTTATCAAAGTAAACCTGGGAGAATTGTACTTGCTGACTGACAAACTGGACTCCGCACAGTCCTGTCTGGACGAGAGTTATCGGTTCTTCTCCGATATACAGCATAACTCGGCTGTACATTACATCGAAACCCAGATGATTGAACTGGCATTGAAGAAAGGAAATATAGCTCAAGCGAAAACAATGATTGCCCGGACTGCTCCTGTCGGGCATCTTGACGCTAATATGCTGACTATACGCAATCAGTATCTACAACATTATTTTGAGCAGATTGGTGATTACCGCCATGCCTATGAGTATCTGAAACGCGATTGTCATCTGGATGATTCCATTCGTAGCGAACGAGTACAGATGCGTGTTGCCGAACTGGATATGCGCTACCGGCAAGATACAATCGTGCTTCGTAAAGAAATGCAGATTCAGCGACAGGCGGCAGAGATGAGAGTGCTCAAGTTGAGCGTATCTATCTGGGTACTTGTCTGCGTGTTGCTTGTGGCAGGGGTAGTTGTCTGGTATATGCGTAAAAAGAGGGAGTTTCTTCGCCAGCGTTTCTTCCAGCAAATCAACCGTGTCCGCATGGAGAATTTGAGAAGCCGGATTTCTCCTCATTTTACTTTTAATGTACTGGGACGTGAGATCAATCAGTTTAACGGCTCGGAAGAGGTGAAACATAATCTGATGGAACTGGTGAAATATCTCCGTCGTAGCCTCGAACTTACCGAGAAATTGAGCGTATCTTTGCAAGACGAACTGGATTTCGTCCGTACATACATCGAACTGGAACGTGGACGTGTCGGAGAAGATTTTGTCGCAACAATCACGGTGGAGGACGGTTTAGATGCAACCCGCATCATGATTCCATCTATGATTGTGCAAATTCCGGTGGAGAATGCTATTAAACATGGACTGGCGGGAAAGGACGGAAAAAAGGAGCTAATGGTATATGTTTCCCGTGAAACAAATGGGATTCGCATAACGGTTACCGACAACGGACGCGGGTATCTCCCGCAGGTAGTTTCCGCCACACGGGGTACTGGTACAGGATTGAAAGTGTTGTATCAGACCATTCAATTACTGAATACAAAGAACAAGAGTGATAAAATACGTTTTAATATAACCAACAGAAGCGATGGACAAACCGGTACGGAAGTGTCGGTATATATCCCGTTTCGTTTTTCTTATGATTTATGATGGAGACAGAAGAAAAGTATAAGGTAGTCATCGTTGACGATGAACGTACAGCGATTGATGCTTTGCGCCGCGAGTTAGAGCCCTATCGTGAATTTGAAGTAAAAGGAATTGCAGGGAATGGTGCAAAGGGTAAAAAGATGATTATGGAGTTGCATCCGGATTTATTGTTTCTCGATGTGGAGCTTCCGGATACATTGGGGCTTAACCTGCTAAGTGAAATTAGAGAGGATATTTTGTGGGATATGAAGGTGGTGTTTTACACCTCTTATGATAAATACTTGCTTCAGGCATTGCGTGAGTCGGCTTTCGACTTCCTGTTAAAGCCTTTTGAGGCGGAAGACCTGAAAGTGATTATGGAGCGTTACCGGAAGGCAATGACCTCTGCTGCGCTTCCTCTTTTGCCTTCTTTTGCCTCTTCTATCAGTGCATTAATGCCACAACAAGGCATGTTTATGATTAGCACAGTGACGGGTTTCAAGCTTTTACGCCTGGAAGAAATCGGCTTTTTTGAGTATCTGAAAGATAAACGTCAATGGCAGGTAGTCTTGTTTAATCAGACTCGCCTGAATTTGAAGCGGAATACAAAAGCAGAAGATATTATCAGTTATTCACAAGCTTTTGTGCAGATTAGCCAATCGGCTATTGTAAATGTTAATTATTTGGCAATGATTGATGGTAAGTGTTGCCAACTCTATCCACCTTTTCACGATAAAAACGATTTGATGATTTCTCGAAGTTATCTGAAAGAACTGCAAGAACGTTTCTTTGTTTTGTAATGTAGACCTTATAAATTGCAATACGCCACTTCTTCAGCAGAAGCGGCGTATCTTTTTTGTTAGAATATTAGAATGAGAGAGAGTTTATGTTACATATTTGTATTATCCATCGTAACAGTCATTTCGGGTACCAGTATATAGGCTTGTTTTTTAGCGTTCCATTTATAATAATTGGTGGTAACGGTCTTGCCTTCATACGTATAGTTGATGCGTAGGTCTTTTTCCCATTCGTCCTTGTTGCTATTCCACTTTAAGGCTTCGCTTTCAATCATACGTTTATTGTCATCGTACTTGTAGTTGTACTTCATGTAGTTGGCAAGTGTGTTTCCGTCCATTTTGTAAACGGTCTGTCCCACTGTCATACCATTCTCTTCGATTGGATTATAAATCAATTGATTATCGTAGCTACGTGCAGAAGTAGCAAGCGACACAACAAGAAGAGCTGCAGATAAAACGAACATTTTTAAAGATACTTTTGCTTTCATGGCTATTTAAGTTTTTGAGTTATACTTTCATTTGTCTATCAAATGCATTGGTTTTACGCTGCAAATCTACATATTAATTTGGTATTTATGCATTTTTGAAGATAAAATATTGTCAAAATGTCAAGATGTAGGGTCGGAGATGGGTTGCTTTTTGCCAAGATTGGTGACAAAAAAATATCCGGCAGTCAATCTGCCGGATATAGAATGAATCACTTCGTCGAAAAAGGATTCCTTTTTCTAGCTTTCTGGATAATGAGTTAAATAATGTTATTATCCATACTTGCTTCTATTTTGTAAGCGGAAACCCCGGATAAGGTGGAGTCTCCCTGCGCAATTAGTATCTAAAAGATAGCAATTCCTTATTGAGGTGGCCTTTATCCACTTGATGGTTTAATGTGCCTCAAGCCAGTTTTTGCCCCATCCGCAATCTGCTTTCAAGGGGACGTGCATGCGGTATGCTTTCTCCATTTCTTCGATGACAATTTCTTCTACACGCTCTTTTTCATTGACAGGAACGCTGAAGTTTAATTCGTCATGTACTTGTAGGATCATTTTGGCTTGTATTCCTTCGGCCTGGAACCGTTGATAGATACGTGCCATTGCTACTTTTATAATATCTGCCGCACTTCCCTGGATAGGGGCGTTGATGGCATTTCGTTCCGCATATCCGCGTACAACGGCATTGCGGGAGTTGATGTCCGGCAAGAAGCGTTTCCGGTGGAAAATTGTTTCTACATAACCTTTTTCCTGGGCCACCTGAATACTTTTGTCCATATAGGCTTTCACTCCCGGATAAGTTTCAAAGTAACCGTCGATTAGTTCTTTGGCTTCTTTGCGGTCTACATTCATCCGTTCGGCAAGACCAAATACGGATATGCCATAGATGATACCGAAATTGGCAGTCTTGGCTTTACGGCGCATGTCGGAATCTACATCTTTCAGATCAATCTTATAGATTTTGGCAGCGGTGGCAGCATGAATATCGTGGTTGCTAAGGAAAGCATCAATCATATTCTTATCCTCGCTAAGGTGTGCCATAATACGCAATTCGATCTGCGAATAGTCGGCAGAGAAGAAGAGGCAGCCTTCATCGGGGATGAATGCTTTACGGATTTCTTTTCCATTCTCGTCGCGGATAGGGATATTCTGTAAATTCGGGTTACTTGAGCTAAGGCGTCCCGTAGCGGTTACAGTCTGGTTGAAAGAGGTATGCACCCTTCCTGTGCGTGGGTTGATAAGTAGGGGAAGTGCGTCGATATACGTGCCCAATAGCTTTTTTAGTCCGCGATGTTCCAGAATCTTTTCTACCACAGGATGTTTATGCCGGAGGCTTTCGAGCACTTCTTCCGAGGTGACATACTGCCCGGTCTTGGTCTTTTTCGCTTTTTCTACAATCTTCAGCTTGTCAAACAAGACTTCGCCGACTTGCTTGGGTGAAGCGATGTTGAAGGTCTCACCGGCCAGTTCGTAGATTTCTTTTTCGATTTGCTCCATCTGGGCGGTGAAATGAGCGGATGATTGTTGCAGTGCTTCCGTGTCTAGCAATACTCCGTTCCGTTCGATATTGACTAATACCGGAACAAGAGGCATTTCTATATCATAGAATAAACGTTCGGCGTCATTCTCTTTCAGCTCTTTCTCCAATACGTTTTTCAGTTTCAGAGTGATGTCCGCATCTTCGCAAGCGTACAGATATACATCTTTCGGGTCGAGATCGCGCATGTTCTTCTGATTCTTTCCTTTGGGGCCTATCAGTTCGTCAATATGGATGGTCTGATAATGCAGATAAATTTCTGCCAGGTAATCCATACCATGACGAAGCTCCGGTTGAAGAACATAGTGAGCGATCATCGTATCGAAAAGCGGACCTTTTACTACTGCACCATAATTTTGAAGAACGATCATATCGTACTTGATATTCTGTCCGACTTTTAACGAATTCTCATTTTCGAAGACCGGGCGGAACTCTTTTACGATTTTTAACGCTTCGTCCCGATCTGATGGAACAGGAACATAAAATGCTTCATTTTCGGCAATGGAAAAACTCATTCCGACCAATTCGGCATCCATTGGTTCGGTTCCGGTGGTTTCCGTATCTAACGAGAGAATTTTTGATGTAAGTAACTTTTGAATGATTACTCTTCTTTTCTCCTCTGTATCAATGAGTTGATAGTTGTGTGGCTGCGATTCTAACGTCTCTAGATTCGATTTTTTTGCTTCATCCGGCTCATTGGGCGTGAAATTCGCAAACAAATCGCCTTGTATTCCGCCTCCTTCTTCGGGGAAAAGTGGAAGAGGAGAGGGGGCGCTTTTTCCGGTGGCTACTTTGCTTTTGGGAGTGGAGGTTATTCCATTTCCGGAAACCTCTTTTTTTAGTACCCGGTCGATGAGCGTTCTAAATTCCAGTTCTTCGAAAATGCTGCGAAGTGAATCTTCGTCTGCTTCTTCGCGGACAAGAGAATCCATTTCAAGTTGGATGGGCACATCGATTTTAATCGTGGCGAGGAATTTCGAGAAAGTAATCATTTCCCGGTTCGTTTCCACTTTTGTTTTCAGTGCACCTTTCAGTTGGTCGGTATGCTCTAATAAGTTTTCGATGCTTCCGAATTCAGAAATTAGTTTTTGGGCAGTCTTTTCTCCTACTCCGGGACATCCGGGGATATTATCCGAAGAGTCGCCCATCAGTCCGAGCATAT
>OHMW01001199.1_pt1 | contig 13058 bp, 7 predicted proteins | sample 1569391 | NCBI WGS metagenome assembly OHMW01 (sample SAMEA3879557, study PRJEB24766) | human gut metagenome | biome: human-associated habitat; feature: feces | place: USA | collected 1985/1987 | reverse complement strand
TAAAGAGCGTTACGCAGGTGCATGCAGCAGAAGCTTCTATGTAGGTGAGGATATTACCGAAGAGGATATCAAGGCTGAATTTAAACACGGTCTGCTGAAACTCTTCGTACCGAAGAAGGAAGCAAAACCGGCTGTGGAGCAGAAAAAGACAATCTCCATTGAAGGATAAAAGAAAAAAAGCAAAAGCGTTTGCCGCCCGGGAATTTTAACATTCCCGGGCGGCAAAATTTTTATTTTTTCCGGTACATCCCGAAGGAAAGAATCCGGAATACGCGGGGCGGATATACGTGATTTTCGGATTCGGAAAATAAATTGTATACAATAATGTACTTGCTATTTGGGAACAGGTCGGATACAATAGGCGTGACAATTACAAAATGAGAGAACTCGTATCAAAAGGAGAAATCATGAAGAAAAGAAGAAGCGTACTTGCGCTGCTTTTAGTTGCAGCTCTTACTGTTGTACTTGGCGGATGCCAGGATGGCAAGGATGGGAAAGCAGATTCTTCCGATACCACAAGTTCTCAGGTATCAACGGAATCAACCCCGACAGGGGAACCTGTTATGGGAGGTTCCATCACGGTAGGAATTCCTCAGGACATTGAGGATAGTCTTGACCCACACAAATCTGTTGCGGCAGGAACGAAAGAAATCCTATTCAATATTTATGAGGGCCTTGTAAAGCCCGATGAAGAAGGAAATCTGAACGATGCGGTGGCAGAGAGCCATTCGATCTCGGAGGATGGAAAGGTTTATACCTTCAAGCTCCGGAATGGTGTCAAATTCCACGATGGAACGACCGTCACTGCAGAGGATGTAAAATATTCAATCGAACGCTGTGCGGGTATCAACGGAGACGGAACGCCTCTGGTAGAGGCATTTTCCAATGTAGACAAGGTTGAAATTCCGGACGAGAGCACGATCGACATCTATTTAAAAGAGGCAGACACCGAGTTTCTTGCCTATCTGACGGTGGCGATTGTACCTGAGCATGTGGAAGATCTGGAAGCAGATCCGGTCGGAACAGGCCCGTTCCACTATGTATCACGGTCCCCGCAGGAAAATATTGTCCTTGAAAAATTCAGCGATTACTGGGATACGGAAAATCAGGCGTATCTGGACAAGGTAACATTTCGAATTGTCAAGGACAGCAATGCAGTCGTAACAAACCTGAAATCCGGTACACTGGACATGTATGCACGTCTCAGTTCCACACAGACAGCGCAGCTTGCCGAAGATTCCGATTTTACGATTTATGACGGCGGTATGAACCTGGTACAGGCGCTGTATCTGAACAATGCCGTGGAACCGCTCAATAATGTGAAGGTGCGCCAGGCGCTCTGCTATGCGGCAAACCGTCAGGAAGTGCTGGATATGATTGCGGACGGAAAAGGAACGATCATCGGAAGCAGCATGTTCCCGGCATTTGGAAAATATTATGTGCCGGAACTGTCAGAGCGATATAATCAGGATATTGAGAAGGCAAAAGAACTGTTAAAAGAAGCCGGATACCCAGATGGATTTGAGCTTACGATTACAGTGCCGAACAATTATCAGCAGCATATCGATACAGCCCAGGTTCTGGTGGAGCAGTTCAAAGCAATCGGTGTTACTGCCAAGATTCAGCAGGTCGAGTGGGACAGCTGGCTGTCGGATGTATATGCAGACCGGAATTTCCAGTCCACGGTTGTCGGCGTTGACGCGGCATATCTGACTGGACGCGCGTTGCTGGAACGGTTTACCTCAACATCATCCAAGAACTTTATCAGCTACAGCAACGAAGAGTATGATAAACTGTATCAGCAGGTTAAGACCAGCACGGATGAAGAGGAGCAGGTTGAGCTTTACAAAAAAATGGAAACACTGCTCTGTGACGATGCGGCAAACCTGTATATCGAGGATATGGCATGCGAGGTTGCACTTCGGAGCGATTTTGCGGGCTATCGGTTCTATCCGCTGTATGTGCAGGATATGGCGAAAATTTACAAAGTAAAATAAAAATCAAATTATAGGGGACTCAAAAGGCAGAGGGAAAAGAAAAACTCTCATTCAATTGTCAAATGCTGCCAGAAGAGTCCCCTGTAATTATTAGTAGAAATCCCGAAAATATGTTAGGCTTGACTTTTTTTCCGACACTGCCTACTATAGAAAAAGACAGAGAAAACGTAAGGGCTCCGCGGCAATGCAGGAGGCCTTTTTTTAAAAGAAGGGGGAACCATGACAGATTTTCTGGTACGACGTTTTGTAAAAGATTATGAGAAAACCGACAACGCGGATGTGCGCACGAGCTACGGCATTTTGTCAAGCATCGTGGGAATCTGCTGCAACATTCTGCTGTTTACGGCAAAGCTGCTGATCGGTGCCGGAATGAACTCTCTGGCGATTATGGCGGATGCGTTCAACAACCTCTCGGACGCGGCATCGTCTGTGATCAGCTTCGTCGGTGTCAAGATGGCAAACAAACCGGCCGACAAAGAGCATCCGTTCGGGCATGGGCGGATCGAGTATATTGCAGCGCTGATCGTTTCGTTTCTGGTTATTGAAGTCGGCTTTACGTTTTTAAAGAGCTCCCTGGAGAAAATTCGCAATCCGGAAGAGATTACATTTCAGATGGTTCCGTTTTTGATTCTGGTGCTCTCGGTTGGTGTAAAGCTGTGGATGGCGCTTTTCAACCGAAAACTGGGAAACCGCATTCAGTCGAAGGTGATGCTGGCAACGTCGGCGGATTCCATGGGCGACGTGATCACGACGAGCGCAACGATCGCTTCTACATTGATCTGCCATTTCCTTTCGGTTAATATCGACGCAATCGCAGGACTTGTTGTGGCGGTACTCGTTATGTGGTCCGGTATTTCCATTGCAAAAGATACATTGGAACCGCTGATCGGGCAGGGCGCGGATCCGGATCTGTATGCACGGATCATGAAAGAGGTTGCTTCCTATGAAGGAATTGTAGGAACCCATGATCTGATTGTCCACAACTACGGGCCTGGCAGAAGTATGGCATCGATCCATGCGGAGGTGCCGCGAGATGTCGATATCGAGGTATCGCATGATATTATCGACCGCATTGAACATGAGGTCGGTGAAAAATTGGGGATTCTGCTGGTCATCCACATGGATCCGGTGGAGATCCACGATGCGACGGTTCTTGCGACAAAGGAGAAGGTAAGAAATGTAATTTCCATTCTCGATCCGGAGCTTTCCTTCCACGATTTCCGTATGATCAACGGGGCGGAGAAAAAGAAGCTGATTTTTGATCTTGAAATTCCGTATTCTTACAAGAAGAAAGACTGTGATCGCGTGATCGGGCAGATCGGGGCGCTGATGAAGGAAATGGATGAGAAGTATGAATGCGTCGTCAACATCGACAAAAAATACGTGGCGGGAGAGTGACAACGGCCGGGTTGAGCCGTCAAATCCCTTCCAAAATGTTCCAAAAGTCAGTTTTTTGAAAAAAATAAAAAAATTTCAAAAAAGGTGTTGACTTTTCTCTTGCGATAGTGTATTATACATCTTGTCGCAAGGCAATGGGCTATCGCCAAACGGTAAGGCAACGGACTCTGACTCCGTCAGTTCCTGGTTCGAATCCAGGTAGCCCAGCTCATTGAAAGGTCTCAGGTCTCGTACCTGAGGCCTTTTTCGATTTGTGCAGGCAATGAGCCAAAGTCTGTGTTTGCTCGAAACTTTGGCGAATATCCGATTGACAAAACATTTTCGGTCAAAGATTAAAAATACAGCAGGAGGAACCAAACGATGAAGTATTCCTTTACAAGCAGAATCCGCTACAGTGAAATCGGTGAGGACGGCTGTCTTACCCTGCCGGGACTGATCAACTACTTCCAGGACTGCAGCACCTTTCAGTCAGAGGCGATCGGTGAAGGCGTTGCAGAACTCAAAAAACGAGGCTGTGCCTGGGTACTGTCCGCGTGGCAGATTCATATCCGCCGCTATCCGTCTCTTGGCGAAGCAGTGAAAATCACCACATGGGCCAACGGCTTCCGGGGATTTCTGGGAATGCGTAACTTCACCCTGGAGACAGAAGAAGGTGAAATGCTTGCGTGTGCCAATTCCATCTGGTCATACGTCAACATGAAAACAGGCCATCCGGTCCGCGCGCCGAAAGAAACGATGGACGCATACGGAGTGGAGGATCCGCTTGACGAAGAGTTTGGGGAGCGCAAGGTGAAAATGCCGGAGGCAGATTTTATCGGCGAACCGTTTCCGGTGCGTCCGCATAACCTCGATACGAATCATCATGTCAACAATGCGCAGTTTATCTCCCTGGCCATTGAGTGTCTGCCGAAGGATTTTTCCGTTCACCGGATGCGTGCCGAATACAAGCAGCAGGCGCATCTTGGTGACATCCTGTGCCCGCGGCGTGCAGAGATGGAAAATGGCTGTTTTGTCTCTTTAAACGACGAAAAAGGCCAGTCATACGTAGTTGTGGAATTTCAATGATTGTGGTACAATCGGAAAGAACAAAAACAAAAATATAATACAACTCGGAACCGTTACAACACAATGAGGAAAGGGGATTTTGCATGAGAGCGCAGAACCTTACACTGTTAACCGATTTATATGAACTTACCATGATGCAGGGCTACTACGAGAACCCGTCCGATCAGATCGTGGTATTTGATGCATTTTACAGAAAGAATCCATGCGGCGGCGCATACGCCGTATGTGCAGGACTTGAGCAGGTAATCGAGTATGTCCGCGATCTTCACTTTTCACCGGATGACATCGACTATCTCCGTTCCCTCCATATTTTCAACGATGATTTCCTGGAGTATTTAAGAGGCTTCCATTTCACCGGAGATATCTATGCGATCCCGGAAGGAACCGTCGTATTCCCAAGAGAACCGCTCTTAAAAGTTGTCGCTCCGATCATGGAGGCACAGCTTGTAGAGACCGCGATTCTGAACATGATCAACCATCAGAGCCTGATCGCGACGAAAGCATCCCGCGTTGTTTACGCGGCAAAGGGCGACGGCATCATGGAGTTTGGACTCCGCCGTGCACAGGGACCGGATGCCGGTATCTACGGCGCGCGTGCTGCCATGATCGGCGGCTGCATCGGAACCTCCAATGTCCTGACCGGACAGATGTTTGACGTTCCAGTCAAGGGAACCCACGCACACAGCTGGATCATGAGCTTCCCGGATGAGTACACCGCATTCAAAACGTATGCGAAAATGTATCCGGAAGCCTGCATTCTTCTCGTAGACACCTATGATGTTCTCGAATCCGGTGTTCCGAATGCGATCCGCGTCTTCAAAGAGATGAGAGCAGAGGGCTTACCGATGAAGGGCTACGGCATCCGCATCGACAGCGGTGACCTGGCTTACCTGTCGAAAAAAGCATATCAGATGCTCGAGGCAGAAGGTTTCGGCGACGCGATCATTTCGGCATCGAGTGACCTCGATGAGTATCTGATCGACAGTCTGAAAACGCAGGGTGCAAAGATCAATTCCTGGGGTGTTGGTACAAACCTGATTACTTCCGGCGACTGGCCGGCATTCGGCGGCGTTTATAAGCTGGCGGCTGCAAAAGATAAAGATGATGCAGAATTCACACCGAAGATCAAGCTGTCCGAGAACTCCGAGAAAGTAACAAACCCGGGCAATAAGACGATTTATCGTATTTATGATAAAGAAACCGGAAAGATCCGTGCCGACCTGATCTGCCTCGCAGACGAGACCTTCGACGAGAGCAAAGATATGATCATCTTCGACCCGATCGAGACCTGGAAAAAGACAAAGATCAAAGGCGGAACCTACACCTTACGCGAGCTCCTCGTTCCGATTTTCCAGAAGGGCGCATGCGTCTACACTTCTCCATCCGTCATGGAGATCCGCGACATCTGCACCAGAGAGAAAGATACCCTCTGGGAGGAGTCCAAACGTCTGGTCAATCCGCATGAGGTTTACGTGGATCTGTCCGACAAGCTGTACCACATCAAGAGCGACCTGCTCGAGGAGATGAGCATGAAGGCTCTCGGCGAGCAGTAAGAAAGGAAGTCAAATGTTAAATATAGGAAGAAAGCAAAAGCTGGTAGTAGTAAAGAAAGTAGAATTCGGTATTTATCTTGGGGAGACCCGGGAAGCAGGCGAGAAGGAACGCGTTCTTCTGCCGATCAAACAGGTGCCGGAAGGAACAAAAGAGGGAGATGAGCTGGAAGTATTTCTGTACCGCGATTCCAGCGACCGTCTGATTGCGACAACCAGAGAGCCGAAGCTGGTGCTTGGAGAGCTGGCTGTCTTAAACGTAGCTGCTACCGGAAAGATCGGAGCATTTCTGGACTGGGGTCTGGAAAAAGATCTGTTTCTTCCGTTTAAACAGCAGACCCGCCGCCTCCATCCAGGTGATGAGGTTCTGGTTTCCCTCTACATCGACAAGAGCGACCGTCTCTGCGCAACGATGAAGGTTTACCATTTCCTGAAAACCAATTCTCCGTACGTCGTAGGCGATACCGTAAAGGGAAGAATCTACGAGATCAGCGGAAACTTCGGCGTTTTCGTTGCTGTTGATGACCGCTACTCCGGCCTGATTCCAAAGAGAGAAGCACAGGCAGACTATCATGTCGGCCAGGAACTTGAGTGCCGCGTTACAGAAGTCAAAGAGGACGGAAAACTCTCCCTGTCCGCACGCGGAAAAGCGTACGAGCAGATCGCAATCGATGCAGAGAGCGTTCTTTCTGTGATCGAGGAATTTGCAGGTGTCCTTCCGTTTGATGACAAAGCATCACCGGAAGTGATTCAGAGAGAATTTGGCCTCAGCAAAGCAGCATTTAAGCGCGCGGTCGGCCATCTGATGAAAGAAAAACAGGTTGTCATCCGCGACGGTAAAATCTGGACGGCAGAAAAAGCAAAATAAGAAAAGATCGGGCACTGGACAGGAAGCACATCCTCTCCGGTGTCCGTTTTTTTGTGTCAGACAGCAGATAAAATTTTGAAATTTTTTCTGCGCCCGGTTTGCGGTTGCGCGAAGAGAGGATTGCGCTTATAATATGATCTATATGACAAAAAATGACACAGGATCTGATGGAGAGCGATGAAGAAAAAGAAAAGTAAGAAAAAAACATCCTTTATTTCCAAAACCGCAATGACGGTTTTGACGATCATTCTGATTATTCTGTTTTTCTGCATTATGTCGATGGTCGAGAAAATACAGGGAACGGCCCGCGTTGTCAACTATGCCGGTCTGGTACGCGGAAAAACGCAGCGGATTATCAAGCTGGAGGATGCGGGAGAACCGCAGGATACGATGATTGCAGACATCAACGCTTATATCGACGGTCTGCAGAACGGAAGCAGCGAGCTGGATCTGGTGCGCCTGGATGACCGGGATTTTCAGGATAAGATGACTGAGCTGGCATCATATTTTGAAGAGCTGAATGCAGAGATTCTGCTGGTGCGTGAAAAAGGATATGAGAATACCGCGATTATCGAAAAGAGTGAGACCTTTTTCAAAATTTGTGACGAGGCGACGGGCCTTGCGGAAGCGTATTCGCAGAGAATGGCGTCTTCGCTGAAGAAGCTGGAGCAGGTGGTAGTAGGAGATATCATCGGTCTGGTGTTTGTCATCGGCATGGAGCTGATCAAGGCCGTCCGCTATGCGGCGATGAACCGTATCTCGATGAGGCGACGGGCCTGCCAAATAAAAATAAATGCGAAGAGATTCTGGAGGGAAGCGACGGAGGAGAAGAAATTTCCGGCGTGTATGCGGTCTGTGTGTTTGACCTCAACAATCTGCGCACGATCAACAACAGTCTGGGTCACGACAAGGGAGACGAATATATCCGTTCCTTTGCCGTTCAGCTTCGAAAAGCAGTCCCGGAGGAGTATTTCGTCGGAAGAAACGGCGGAGATGAGTTTCTTGCCATTCTGCGCGGACTGAACCGCGAAGAAGTGGAAGCGTGCATGAATCACATCCGCACGCAGACGGCAGAATATTCCCGCCAGCACCCGGAGATGCCGATCAGCTACGCCGGAGGCTATGCACTGTCCACGGAATTTGAAGACTGTGATATCCGGGAACTGTTCCGCCATGCGGACCAGAACATGTATATCGACAAAAACCGCGCGAAGATGGAAGAATCCGCCGCAGAGCGGAAGATCAGCCTGGAAGCGCTGGACGTCGTAAAGAAAAAGGGATACCATTTTTCCAACTGTATTTACTGTAATGCAAGACAGGACCAGTACCGGATTCTGCGCGCCGTTTCGGGCTTTTTCCTTGCCGAGGACGGCAGCTATACCGGTGCGGCCGAGCATATTGTGCAGGGCATCACGGATGAGGAAAAGAGAAAGGAAATGCGTAGAATGCTGGATCTTACCCATCTGAAGGAGTGCTATCAGAAGGGAGAAGAGAGCGTAGAAATTCTGTGCGAGTATCGGGAGGGCAGCGAAGGGGAAGCGCTCTGCCGGGGAAAAGTCACCATTCTGTTCTACGACGCGGCCGAGGACGGCGGACTGCACCATTTTCTGATGGGCTTTGAGCGGTTCCGCTCCGATGAGGAAGCTGCTCGGAATGAAAAAGAACAGCTCGACCAATACTATGAACAGATGAAACAGTCGATCATTGAAAACAGCCACTACGCCGAGGCACTTCTCGAGACGGCCGAGGCCGTGTTGGCCGTTGATCTGACGAATGATTCGCTGGAGCAGATTTTTTACCACAGCGGGCAGAAGAAATTTGACCTCAATATAGATCTGCCGTGTTCCTACGAGAAATACTGCGGGGAATGCAGTGCGTTTGTCGCGGAGGAGACATTGGAATCATACCGCATTGTGGATTCCTCGAAGAAACTGCTGCAGCGCTTTGAAAACGGAGATAAGCAGGTAGTCGTGGAGTATCAGGAAACAGATGAGTCCGGCAGAAGAATATGGCTGCAGAAGACGGTTCTTATGTCACAGGATACCGTTTACGACCGAAAGACAAAGCGGGAGAGCGTTGTGGTACACGGCATGATCCTTTTCCGTGATACGTCAGAGTTCCACAGCCGGGAAGAGAGGGAGAAGATACAGCTTCAGGATGCCTTTAGAGCTGCAGACAGTGCAAGTCGTGCAAAAACAGAATTTATGAACCGCATGAGCCACGATGTGCGCACGCCGATCAATGGCATTATGGGCATGCTGGATATCATCCGCAAAAACCGGCAGGATGAGGCAAAAGTGGACGACTGCCTCGATAAAATCAATCTTTCCGCAAGCCATCTGCTGGCACTCGTCAACGATGTGCTCGATATGAATAAGCTGGAGTCCGGAAAAGAGACGATCGAGAGCGTTTCTTTTGACCTGACGCATCTGATGGATGATGTGGCATCCCTTGTCAATGCGCAGATTACGGAGATGGGCATTACCCACTGTACGCACCGCGGTGAGCTGACGCACACGAGACTGATTGGCAGTCCGCTGCGCCTGCGGCAGATTATGCTGAATCTCTTCAGCAATGCAATCAAGTACAACAAGCCAGGCGGAATGATCGATACGTATGCGGGCGAAGTCTCCTGCGACGGAACCCGGGTCGTCTACGAGTTTCGCATCATGGACAGCGGTATCGGAATGAGCAGCGAATTTATCGAAAAAGAGCTGTTCCATCCGTTCACACAGGAGAAGTCCGGTGCGAGAACGCAGTACAAGGGAACGGGCCTTGGCATGTCGATCGTCAAAGAACTGATCGAAAAAATGCAGGGCACGATCGAGGTAACGAGCCAGCAGGGCGTCGGAACGACGTATGTATTCCGGCTTCCGTTTTACATTGACTGCGAGGGACAGCGGATTCAGGAAGTAAAGACACGGATCGCAGGAAAAGAGCTTGTCCGCTTCCACGTTCTGCTTGTCGAGGATAATGAGATCAACATGGAAATCGCCGAGTTTTACCTGACCGATCACGGTGCGACGGTGGAAGAGGCATGGAACGGCCGCGAGGCGGTCGAAAAGTATGCGGCGAATCCGCAGAAATTTGATGTGATTTTAATGGATCTGATGATGCCTGTGATGGGCGGCCTTGAGGCAGCGCAGCAGATCCGCGCCATGGAGCTTCCGGAAGCAAAACAAGTCCCGATCATCCCGATGACGGCGCAGTCCTCCGAAGAGAGTAAAGAGGGATGCCGCGCAGCGGGCATGAACAGCCATCTGACCAAGCCGATCGAGCCGGACAGCCTGGTGCAGACGATCTTGGAGACAACGGAACATGCCTTTGGAAAATAGAGGAGAAAACGATGAGTTTTACGCATTTACATGTACATACCGAATACAGCCTTCTGGACGGATCGAACAAGATCAAAGAGTACGTTGCCAGAGTCAAGGAGCTTGGCATGAACAGCGCCGCGATCACCGATCACGGCGTCATGTTCGGCTGTATCGATTTTTATAAAGAAGCCCGCGCGCAGGGCATCAAGCCGATCCTCGGCTGTGAGGTTTACGTGGCGCCGGGTTCCCGTTTCGACCGCGAAACCAGCCGCGGAGAGGACCGGTACTACCATCTGGTTCTGCTGGCGGAAAATAATACGGGCTATTCCAATCTGATGAAGATTGTTTCGGCGGGCTTTATCGATGGATTTTACTATAAGCCGCGTGTCGACATGGAGATTCTGGAAAAGTATCACGAGGGCATTATCGCGCTTTCCGCCTGCCTTGCAGGTGAGGTGGCGCGTGCGATGGTGCGGAACCAGTACGAGATGGGAAAAGAGGCCGCACTGCGGTATGAGAAGATTTTCGGAAAAGGCAATTTCTTCCTGGAACTGCAGGATCACGGCATCTCGGAGCAGCGGATGGTCAATCAGCAGCTGATGCGCCTCTCGGCAGAAACCGGCATCGAGCTGGTGGCGACGAATGATATTCACTACACGTACGCAGAAGATGCGGATTCCCACGATATTCTTCTGTGCCTGCAGACCGGAAAGAAGATCACGGATGAGGACCGCATGCGCTACGAGGGAGGCCAGTATTTCGTGAAATCCGAGGCGGAGATGGCATCGCTCTTCCCGTATGCACCGCAGGCAATCGAAAATACACAGAAAATTGCAGACCGGTGTAATGTGGAGATTGAATTTGGTGTCACAAAACTTCCGAAATTCGATGTGCCGGAAGGATACACTTCCTGGGAATACTTAAATAAGCTCTGCTACGACGGTCTCGAGGAACGGTATCACCCGGCGACGGATGAACTGAAAGCGCGGCTGAAATACGAGCTTGATACGATCAAAACGATGGGTTACGTCGATTACTTCCTGATCGTGTGGGATTTCATCAAATTTGCGCGCGACCACGACATCATGGTCGGACCGGGACGAGGATCGGCGGCCGGAAGTATTGTTTCCTACACCCTTGGCATCACACAGCTGGACCCGATGCGGTACCAGCTCCTGTTCGAGCGTTTCCTGAACCCGGAACGAGTTACCATGCCTGATATCGACGTGGATTTCTGTTTCGAACGCCGCCCGGAGGTCATCGACTATGTAACGAGAAAATACGGCAAGGACCGCGTTGTACAGATCGTCACATTCGGTACACTGGCGGCGCGCGGTGTCATCCGCGATGTCGGCCGTGTGCTGGATATGCCGTATGCACAGGTGGATTCGATCGCGAAGATGATTCCGAATGAGCTGAATATCACGATCGACAAGGCACTGCAGATGAACCACGAGCTGCGGGAGCTGTACCAGGGCAATGAAGAGGTTGCACATCTGATCGACATGTCACGGAGACTTGAAGGTCTGCCGCGCCACACGTCGATGCATGCCGCCGGTGTTGTCATCGGCTCGCGTCCGCTGGTGGAATTTGTGCCGCTCTCGCGAGGAAGCGACGGAACGATCGTCACGCAGTTCACGATGACGACGCTCGAGGAACTGGGACTTCTGAAAATGGACTTCTTAGGACTTCGGACCCTGACCGTCATTCAGAATGCGACAAAGCTCGCAGAGCGTTACAGCAATAAGAAAATTGATCTGCTTCACATCGATTACAACGATCCGAAAGTGCTCGGCATGATCGGCGCATCGAAAACGGTCGGTGTATTCCAGCTCGAGAGTGCGGGAATGAAAAACTTCATGAAGGAGTTAAAACCGCAGAGCCTCGAGGATATCATCGCCGGAATTTCCCTGTACCGGCCGGGCCCGATGGATTTTATTCCGCAGTACATCAAAGGAAAAAACAACCCGGAATCCGTTACGTACGATACACCGCTCTTAAAACCGATTCTGGAGCCGACGTACGGCTGTATCGTCTACCAGGAACAGGTTATGCAGATCGTACAGGCACTGGCGGGCTATTCGCTTGGACGGGCTGATCTGGTGCGCCGTGCGATGTCGAAGAAAAAGGCATCCGTCATGGAAAAAGAGCGCCAGAATTTCGTTTATGGAAACGAGGCAGAGGGTGTGCCGGGCTGTATCAAAAACGGCATTGATGAGAAGACAGCGAACAAGATCTACGACGAGATGATCGACTTCGCGAAATACGCCTTCAACAAATCCCATGCGGCGGCGTACGCGTTCGTATCGTACCAGACGGCATGGCTGAAATACTATTACCCGGTTGAGTTCATGGCGGCTCTGATGACCTCCTGCATCGATAACCCGGGAAAAGTCGCAGAGTATATCTTGAGTTCCCGCCAGATGGGCATTTCCATTCTGCCGCCGGACATCAACCGAAGCGAAGGAAAATTCACGGTAGACGGCCAGGCGATCCGCTATGGCATGGCGGCGGTCAAAGGCATCGGAAAGCCGGTCATGGAGGCGATCGTGGAGGAGCGGAGTGCAAACGGACCGTTCCGCTCGTTAAAGGATTTCGCGGAGCGTCTGAGCGGAAAAGAAGTCAACAAGCGGACCGTCGAGAACTTTATCAAGGCGGGCGCATTCGACTGCTTCGGCGTGACGAGAAAGCAGCTCATGTTCGTCTACGCCAATGTGCTCGATGATGTGGCGCGCGAGAAAAAAGATTCGTTAAGCGGCCAGATGAGTCTGTTTGACTTCGTAGACGAGACGACCAAACGGTCGTATGAAACGGTGTACCCGGATGTCGGAGAATACGAAAAGAGTGATCTTTTGGCGCTCGA
>OHMW01001198.1_pt1 | contig 13086 bp, 11 predicted proteins | sample 1569391 | NCBI WGS metagenome assembly OHMW01 (sample SAMEA3879557, study PRJEB24766) | human gut metagenome | biome: human-associated habitat; feature: feces | place: USA | collected 1985/1987 | reverse complement strand
ATCTCCGTATGACGTCCTGCATCCAGATCCTGTAATGTGGAATAACGGGCCATTGGCGGAACCGCACTTCCCCGTCCAGACATTCTGTCCGCTTTACTGATGTCAATTCCTTTCGCTTCTGCAATTGCTTCCAGTTCTTTTTTCAAACCATTCTGAATTGCTTTCATATGTTCACTGTCCCGGTAACAGCCAACACCTGCTCCCAGGATTGCCTGTGGCAGATTATTGCAGACATTCAGACGGAATTTACACCACACTTCTTCTATTGCATATTCCGTTGAGCGGTAATGGATTCCCGTACCGGCAAACAGTTCTTTCACCGCCTTTACCCTTTCACTTTCGTATGGGGCTTCATATTCACCGAAGATAATCCCAAGTGTTGTCTCCGGATCGAAATGATATCCGTCCGCTTCTCTGTGCGACGCTACTTTAATCACAGCCGGAAGAATGTGTGACTTTCCAATCTGTTCTGCGATGATCTCTTCGCTGTCCACGCCATTCATCAGGCTCATTACACTGGTATCTTTTCCAACTATTTTTCGGATGCTTTCCAATGCTCCCGGTAATGCACCGTATTTTAACGAAACGATCAGGAAATCCACATTTTCTGCTTCCTCTGGTGTCCACACCTCCGGATGATAGACCTTTCCGTTGATCGCACAGCCCTGACGGCTCAGTCTTTCCTTTCTCTCTCCTTCGGCGATCACACCAAGCTTTATATCTTCACGGTCCGCAAGTCCCCAGATCACATAGGAACCTACCGCACCTGCACCTAATACTGCAACTGATGTTATCTTCATGATTCTTGTCCTTTCATGTTCTGTCTCTGTTAATCCTCAGAATCGACCGCCAGCAACTTCTCTTGCATACTTTTGTATCTACATGACCTGCCACTGGCAGTTCCTTACGAACACATGGCGATACCCAAAAAATGGCTGCAATCAGTTCCCTGACTGCAACCATTTTATCACATTTTTTATACTTCGGTAGGATTATTTCAATTTTCCGTATTCTTCATCGGATACTGCCTCGCACCATTCATTGGAAGTCTCTTCTCTCGATCAGTAACTGTGTGTCGTAACGATATGCGAACTGATCATCTTCTGCATCAATTGATCGAACTCCCATCTTTCTTATCCTCCGTTATCATTCCAAAATTCTTTACATCGGTGTTCCTACTTCGATCAGATTGCCATCTGGATCATAGAAACGGACCACCTTCTGCCCCCAGCTGTGTGTCATCAGCCGGTTGACATACCTAACATTCGGATACAACTTTTCAAGCTTTCTGGCAAATGCTTCGATATCCGGTTCTTCGAAATATAACTCACTGGCATGATTTTCCGGAATAATATCCTTATTCAGAACTTCTTTCCATATCTTTTCGTCCTGAAGTACCAGGCCTTCCGTTAATATCACATTGCCGTCATTGTCAAGAATTGTATTCAGTCCGAACAGGTCATGATAGAATTGTTTGGAATGTTCGATATCTTTTACAACAATTAATATATTTTTTAATCGCATTTCTTTTCTCCATTATGCATTGACTTTTCCCGGATTTCATTTTCCCTGAGCTTTATTTTATCCAGACTTTATTTTCCCTGCTCTGCCAGATATTCTTCTGTCAAAGCTACGGCATCTGCGATACACTGTGGACAACTGCAGAGAACTTTTCCTGTCTCCACACCTTTTAACTCCCGGCAGATGCAGGAACCATTTTTCTCTTTGAATTTTTCTACTTTGCTTCGGATCTTCTTATATGTATCCCCTTTGGTTCTGGATCCTTCTTCTGTGCCTCCCTGACTGTTATCAAGGCCGATGATCATTGCCATTCCAGACAATGCACCACACATCTCCATCACGCCCATACCCAGACCAAAACCTTCTGCGATACGAAACATATCGTCTTCACTGATTCCGAATTCTTTGCAAAATGTACAGGCTACTGCCTGGGCGCAGTTGCATCCTCTCTGGTGTAATTCTGCTGCATGTTCTGCTTTTGTACTCATATTTCTCTGATCTCCTTTTTGCTTCATTTACTTCCAATATTCTTATTTCATAATCAGATTCAACACACCTGTTGACTGCAGGAACAGAATCACCATGATAACCGGCATAATATAACGCATCATCACATTATATAACTTTTTACGTTTGAATTTCTCGCCATTCAGTTCCATTTCCTCCGCAATCCATGACGGTTTCATGATCCAGCCGATCAAGATTGCTGATAACAGCGAAATAAACGGCATCATAAAGCTGTTACTGATGTAGTCCATGATATCCAGAAGCTGTCCTGTACTTCCGTTTGGAAGTGCAACTTCTACATAGAAGATGCTGTATCCAAGTGCGATCACTGCTGTTGCGATAAGGTAGATCACCGATAACACTCTGGTCGTCTTCTTACGCTCTGTGTGAAATAATTCCATACAGTTTGCAGTGATTGATTCCAGTACCGAAATGCAGGATGTCAATGCGGCAAATCCTGCCAGTACAAAGAACAGAATTCCGATCACACGTCCGACCGTTCCCATACTGTAGAATACCTTTGGCAATGATACAAACATCAGTCCCGGTCCCGCTGACATTCCGTCCAAACCGGAGAATACGAATACTGCTGGGATGATCATAACACCGGCAAGGAATGCAACTCCGGTATCCATAATCTCAATCTGCGATACTGCCTTATTCAGATCTACATCTTTCTTAACATATGAGCCATATGTAATCATAATTCCCATTGATACACTCAGAGAGAAGAACAGCTGGCTCATTGCGTCCAGTGTAATCTGCAGGAAGCGGCCAACCGTAATTCCTGTCAGATCCGGTTTCATATACACCTTAAGCCCCTGCAATCCGGTACGTACCGTTCCATCATCCAGCGTAGTCTTCAATGTAAGTGAGAAAATTGCAATTCCGATTACCATAATCAGCAGAACCGGCATGATAAATTTCGAAACCCGTTCGATTCCCTCTTCTACACCGTTATATACGATCAATGCTGTCAGCAGCATAAAGATCAATCCATACCACACCGACGATGGTGAAGAAATGAATGCGGTAAAGCAGTCATCTGCTACTGCCTGCTTCCCTGAGCTTGTAAGATAAATAACAATGTATCTTAAAATCCATCCGCCGATAACTGCGTAATAGGTCATGATCAACACCGGAACCAAGAATGTGATCACTCCAAGAAATTTCCATTTTTTCTTCATTGATTCATAAGCATAGATTGCACTTTTGCCTGTCTTGCGGCCAATTGCAATATCCGTAGTCAATAACACAAATCCGACCGTCAGCACCAGTACCAGATAGATAAGCAGGAACAATCCGCCTCCATCTTTTGCCGCCAGATATGGAAAGCGCCAGAGATTTCCCACACCGACTGCGCTTCCGGCAGCTGCAAATACAAATCCAATCTGTCCGCTAAAGCTATTTTTTTGTTTCATACTCTTTTTCCTCTCATTTTCGTTAATACTTCAATATTTTACCATTAATTCATTTAAAATAAAATAAGAAATTTTGTAATCTATCCACCCACTGTCACTGATCTTTCACATCTGAATATACTATAAAGCATAGAATATATTTCCCTGGGAGGATCTTATGAAAAAGTGTATCACCGCTCTTCTTCTACTTTTTACACTATCTGTCACTTCACTTTTGGCATGCACGGATCTGACTCCTGTCACACTGAATGAAGTCGCTCATTCTATCTTCTATGCACCGATGTATGTTGCAATAGAAAAGAATTATTTTGAGAAGGAAGGGATCGACCTTTCTCTCGTGACCGGTTTCGGTGCCGACAAGACCATGACTGCTGTCCTTTCCGGAACAGCCGACATCGGATTTATGGGATCAGAAGCTTCCATTTATACTTATAATGAAGGGGCTCATGATTATGTCGTGAATTTTGCACAGCTCACTCAGCGAGCCGGAAACTTCCTAGTTGCCAGAGAGGATATTAAAAATTTTAAATGGGAAGATCTGAAAGGCAGAAAAGTTATTGGCGGGCGGAAAGGCGGCATGCCTGAAATGGTATTCGAATATATCTTAAAGCAGAATCACATTGACCCAGCCTCTGATCTTACAATTGACCAGAACATTGATTTCGGTTCTACAGCTGCAGCCTTTGCTGAAGAAAAAGCAGACTATGACTTCACGGTAGAATTTGAACCAGGCGCAACCAACCTTGAAAAACAAGAAAAAGGATATGTTGTAGCTTCTCTCGGAACTGACAGCGGATATGTCCCATACACCGCATTCTCTGCAAAGAAAAGTTACATCTCGCAACATCCGAAAATCATTCAGGGATTTACCAATGCTTTGCAAAAAGGTATGAATTATGTGGCATCTCACACTCCGGAAGAAATTGCTCAGGTAATTGCGCCTCAGTTCAAAGAGACGACACCGGATACCATTACAACCATCGTATCCCGTTACTATGAACAGGACACATGGAAGAAGGATCTAATCTTCCGTCAGGAAAGTTTTGATCTTCTTCAGGATATTTTAGAAGATGCCGGAGAACTAAAAAAACGTGCTCCGTATAAGAATCTTGTAACGACAATTTATGCCGAAAAATCCGCAAAAACAGTTAAAGATACAACGATTTCACATTAATCGCAAAAATAATGTTGCAACCATTTCTTTGGTTTGCAACATTATTTTTGACTCTGTCTTCTCCTATTCTCTCTCTGTATCCAAATGCTCTTTCACATAACCACTGACTTTATCTCTCGGCATCTCCATCGCCACCGCCAGTTCCCCATACAGGAACTTTTCAGCACTGGACATATATCTCTCGTCGATATTAATCGTCTTTTTTCCTGCCTGGATTCTTTCTTTATTTCTCCCATAAGATGTCTTGATCAATGAAACCCATTCTCTGCACTGATTGTGTAATAACGCATTTTTGTACATTGCTTCCCGCTGCTTTTCATTCGTCACACCGATTGTATCAATCTCCGACATCTCTTTGATCAGATTCTCTGCTTCTTCTTTTGTAATTAACTGTCTGATCTGCTCCCTCTTGTTGTCAACCGGTGTATATACCGTTCCGGCTGCATCATATACCGGTTTTAACGTATAATACTCTTTATCCGAACTGCCCATATCAATCTTTCCAATATTTACCACTTCACAGACGCCCTCCTTATAATGCGCCACATAATCTCCTATTCTGAACATTTCTGCCTCCTGTTCTTAACACTTCTCTCATGGTAACTTCTGCAGACGTATGACAACGCTAAAAGGGCGCACAATCCGAAGTTATATCGAACTGCACGCCAACTTTTCTGGTATCGTATTATGAAATTTGTAAACGCGCTGACATAAACTCTTGATATAGCTATTATAACATAACTCTTGATATCAGTGTCAGCCAACGTGAAATTTTTTATGCATTTCTTCTTTAAATTCTTTTCTTTTGAACATGATAAGTCCAATCATCAGCAGAAAACTACAGCCGATACAGATGACAGACGGAGTTCTGTAGCGGATCACCCCTGTCATGAGCAGTACGAACGGCAGTATCATCGAATATACCGACGCCATTACATAATATATCATATACTCTCTTGGTGATAATGACCGTATTCGGGATATGATCAGCATTACAATCTGGATCAATAGGCAGATATCCGGGATTCCGATATTTACCGACCATCCCCTCCATCCGGTTCCCAGATCCCATAACACGCAGATGCCGGACATGATCAGAAGCTGCCACGCCGCATTCTTCAATAGGTTAAAGCGCTTCACATACCCAACTGCCATCGTAAACCACATCGTTGCACAGCCGGACGCTACATATACCGACCAGTGTACCCCAGGGGATATGATGATATCGGTCATCATACTGAGCACAATTGCTGCAATACAGCAGAATGTAAATATCTGCAACACTTTCTTCCCTTCGTAATTTGCTTTTGCATCCTCCGGAAAATCCGCTTCTGTAACCGTAACCTGTACGCCGAGTTCTGTCAGTATCCGGTAAAAATTCCTCTGGATATTCGTACTGTCATATCTTGATGTAAAACTGAGTGAAAGTGTATCCTTAAAAGAACAGATACATAATTCTGTCCGGTTCGTACTGGTATACACTCCGAATTTTTCAATATAGTCCGCATAATCTTCCGGCATCTTTACTACACTCATATTAGAAAGCACAGCCGTCACTTCCTGCTCTGCCATCTTAGCTCCTGCACGGATACACCGGTTCTTAAGTTCCAGAGGTGCCCACTTTAAAATTTTATGCTTTTCTATTGCGATCAATTCATTCATCCGACCGGCCATATGTTCCTTAGACAGATTCTCCCGAAAATATATCTTAACTGCTTCCAGTACATCTTCAAACGAATCTTTTTCTTCTCCAAACTGATATCCCGGTTCTATATAACCAAAGAAATTCAGCATCGAATCGGATGGAAATATCTTTCTTAAATTCACCGGAACCATCAGTATGACCGGCTTTTTTTCCTGTATCCGACTCATTTCCTCATGAATTGCACATATGAATGCCGCCGTTAAAAGCACCGACATAGATACTCCCTTTTCCCTGCTGATGCCCAAAAGTTCTTTTACCGGCACAGTCGCCTCATTGACTTGCAGTTCTTCGTATCCCTTTCCGTTCTTTTTAATCTGAAATGCCTTGATCTTCTTCTTTTTCTTTCTTGGAAAATCCGGATCGTAATAACGGCTGAAGCTGTCATCCTCCTGATCCTTTACCGTCAGATACTGATCTGATAATTCAACCGGTTCAAGTTCATCCTTATGAACCAGATGCAGATAATTCTTCACCAGTTCCCGCAAGAATTCCGTCGCGCCGGTTCCATCAGTCAGTGCATGAAATACTTCAAAATTAATACGTTTTTTATAATAGGTCACTTCGAATAGAAGCGTCTTTTTATCCCGTACATACAGACTGCTGCATGGTTCTTTATATTCTTTTCTTACTATCGGTCTTAATTCGCTTTTCTCCAGATAGTGCCAGAACAAGCCTTTTCTCATGACCGACAGGAATACCGGATATTTCTCAATTGTCTGATCCAGTGCCTCCTGCAGGGCATTTTCTTCCACTTCCTCCTTCAGTTCACAATAGAACCGGAATACTCTGGTATCTTTCGGACTGCTGGCGGCAGAAAATAACTTTGCTGCATTATCCAGACTTCTCCAGTAAGCACGTTTTTGTTCACTGCTTTTCCCCCTTCTCTCTCCCGCTGCTATTCACCATCCGCCGGATTGATATTCTTTTCGCTTTCCTTCTGTCCATAGCTGTCAAGAAAGCGGTTAATAATTGCGAAGCTCTCCTGCACATGGTAATATTTTACCCCCAGTGCAAAAAATCCGTGAAGTGCATCCTGAATCCGGTGAATCTCCACTTGATTTCCGGCTTCTTTCAGACGCCTTCCATACTCTTCCCCTTCATCTCTGAGCGGATCACATTCTGCTGTTAAGATCAATGTATCCGGCTGGTTACTGTAATCCGTTTCCATCAGAGGTGCAAGATATTTACTCCTCTTATCTTCTTCTGCCGAAGCATAAAAATTAATATAATCCCTCATCTTTCCAGCTGTCAGAAGATACTCTGTTCCATAGCGTCTGACTGACAGATACGGGGAATTCTCACTGTAATCATTATTCACTGCCGGATAGATCAGAATCTGTCTCTTTGGCAGAAATTCTCCCTGATCTCTTGCCATCAGTGAAACAGCTGCTGCCAGATTCCCGCCTGCGCTGTCCCCGATCAAAGTGATCTTGTCCGGATCTGTATTCAAAATGAACCGGTTCGTAAACATAGCCTTTGCCGCCATATAACAGTCATAGAAACCTGTCGGAAATGGATATTCCGGTGCCAGCCTGTACTCTACCGATACAACAATATGATTTGTTGCCGATGCCAGACGGGCACAGATTCTCTCATAATTGTCAATACTTTCCGTTACCCATCCGCCTCCGTGAAAGAACAACAATGCCGGGAGATCATCTTCCATCTTCTCTCCCGGAAGGAATATCCTCACCGGAATCTGATGATCACCATTATAAATCTTATAATCAATCGTCTTATAAAAGATTTTCATTGGATCGATTGCCTTTAAATTTGCCAGATGTCTCGAGGCTTCTACTTCAATGCCGTCAAAAGACAGAGCTTTCAATACTCTTCTCATGGATTTATTAATCGCCATACTACTTCCTTTACCTGTAACTTTTCTTTCTGATTTTCCTTATCTGATATATCCTTCTTCATACGCTTTTGCCTTATTAAATGCATATAATTCTGCAAATGTCGCCTCCCTGTAGGGATTTACATAGAATATCCCAACGATTCCACAGGTAATTGCAGACAGTAATATCCATCCGATAAATGACAGATCCAGAATAAATGTCTCCATCTTCTGCCCGTCCATCATACGCTTACTGATCTGAAATGCTTCTTTTCTGTCCATTCCCGGATTCTCTGCAAGAATGTAAGGGATCATCAGATATTCATAATGTTTTACAATTCCCGGAATAACGAAAAGCAGCGTCCACAAAGATGTAAACAGATTTTTCAGGAACATCGCCAGCACAACATTCACATAATGTCCGGAACGGAATGCATCAAATATGGTTCCGACTGTTGGATTCTCTGTCTTATTGAGAACAAAGAACCTTTTCCCGCCTACTTCCAGAAGACTTCCCACAAATATCTCCAGTGCCAGAATTATGAGAGTCACTATAATTGCTGTCATTGTAATCACCAATCCGGCAAACGGATATCCAAATCCATCTGTTCCATACAAACTGTTCTGCGAAGCACTGCCTCCGGCTCTTCCTCCATTCACACCACTTAACCCTGTGATAATTCCCATAATCACGGCTACAGCGACACATGACCAGTAATTCTTTTTAAATGCAATCCTTCCATTTGTTTTCAGTCTGTCTCTTGTCCAACTCATATCATATCCTCCTTGTCTATTCTTTTGTTATGTCTGCATTCTGAATCTTTTCATTCAGATCATTCAGATATACCCAACGTTCCATCTTTTCATCCAGTTCATTCCCTGCCTCTTCTTTTTTATCCATGAGTTCCCGTAATTTCACTGAATTAGTCGCATTAGCTGCAATCTGTGCATCCAGCGTCTCCAGCTTTTCTTCAAGCTTTGCAATATCATCGTCGATGGTCTCAAATTCCCGCTGCTCTTTGTATGTGAACTTAAATTTCGGTTTTCTCTGTTTCCATGTATCTTTGGAAGAGCTTTCCCCTTTCTTTAATTGTCCTTCTGTTGCGGCAGCATGTCCTTTCAGTGACATCTCCGTATCCAGACCTTCCAGTTCTTTCCGAATCAGATAATCAGAATATCCTCCCTCAAACTGGCGAACTTTCCCATCTCCTTCAAAAGAAAAGGTACGGTTCACGATACGATCAAGGAAATACCGGTCATGAGATACTGTTATGATAATTCCGTCAAAGTGATCCAGATAATCCTCCAGAATGGTCAGTGTCTGGATATCCAGATCATTCGTCGGCTCATCCAGGATCAGGAGGTTGACAGGTTCCAACAGCAATTTAATCATGGCAAGGCGGGTACGCTCCCCACCCGAAAGTACTTTCACCTTCTTCATTGATTCCTCGGGACCACCAAACATGAAGGCACCCAGTAAATCACGAATCTTGTTCCGGATATCCCCCTTGGCTACATCATCAATCGTTTGGAAAACTGTCAGGTTTTCATCCATCAACGAAGCCTGATTTTGAGCGAAATATCCGATTTGTACATTATGTCCTAGAGTCAGTGTACCGTCATGTTCGATTTCCTTCATGATACATTTCACGAGTGTAGATTTACCTTCACCGTTTTTACCGACAAAAGCTACTTTATCACCACGCTCAATCGTCAGGTTAGCGTTGCGGAACACCACTTTCTCTCCGTATGCCTTTCCAACACCTTCCATGATAACTGGATAACTGCCCGAACGGGGTGAAGGCGGGAATTTCAGTCGCAATGCAGAAGTATCCTCCTCATCGACTTCGAGCAATTCCAGCTTTTCCAGCATTTTGACGCGGCTCTGTACCTGCAACGTCTTTGAATATGTTCCTTTGAATCGTTCGATGAACTCCTTCGTTTCAGCAATAAACTTCTGCTGCTCGTCGTATGCCTTCTGCTGCTGTTCGCGGCGATCCTTACGCAGTTGCAGATATTGGGAATAATTCACCTTATAATCATAAATACGTCCCATCGTCACTTCGATGGTGCGTGTTGTAATATTATCCACGAATTTGCGGTCGTGGCTGATTACGATAACTGCTTTCCCGTTATTAATAAGGAAATCTTCCAACCATTGAATAGATTCAATATCCAGATGATTCGTCGGCTCATCGAGCAAGAGTACGTCCGGTTTCTGCAACAGCAACTTAGCGAGCTCGATGCGCATCCGCCATCCACCGCTGAAATCACTCGTCTGGCGTTGAAAATCGCTCCGGGTGAACCCTAATCCGAGCAATGCCTTTTCCACATCCTCTTCATAATTAGTTGCGTCAATCGAATAAAACTTCTCGCTCAAGGCAGACACTTCTTCAATCAGCGCCATGTAACTGTCGCTCTCGTAGTCCGTCCGTGTCTCGAGCTCTTTGTTCAGTTTTTCAATCTGCGCTTCCATTTCATGCAGATGTGAAAAAGCCTGTGCCGTTTCGTCAAACACTGTTCTTCCGTCTTCCGTCATCAGATGTTGAGGCAGATAGGCTACTACGCAATCTTTGGGCGCGGAAACTTTTCCACGTGTCGGTTGTCGTGTGCCTGCCAAAATTTTCAGCAGCGTACTTTTTCCCGCCCCATTTTTACCCATCAGTGCGATGCGGTCTTTTTCATTGATTACGAAAGAAATATCACTAAATAAAGTAGTGCCGCCAAACTCTACGGCTAGTCCGTCAACAGAAATCATACTATTCTTTTAAATTGAGGCGCAAAGATAGCGAAATATATGAATCTTTTTTATAACTTGCGGGCTGAAAAGGGAGATTAATCTCAAAAAACAGATAAAAAAACAATATATAAGCGATATGGAAAGCGAACAAATGAATGAATTCAGACCCTTAATTTTAGTAGCTGAAGACGATGACAGCAACTTTAAATTAATCAAGGCTATCATAGGCAAAAAGTGTGATATCGAGTGGGCTAAAAATGGCCAGGAAATGGTGGAGTTGTTTCAACAGCATCAGGAAAGAACCAAAGCAATGCTGATGGATATCAAGATGCCGGTGATGAACGGGTTGGAGGCAACGAAGATAATTCGTGAGTCTAATACCGAAATTCCTATTATCATGCAGACAGCTTATGCTTTCAGCTCGGATAAGGAAAACGCAATGAATGCAGGAGCAACTGAAGTGTTGGTGAAACCTATTACTTTGAGTATTCTCCGCACTACTTTAAGCAAATATCTACCCGATTTGCAGTGGTGAAATTGATTGGTACGGGAATTTTTTAAATTTATTTAAAAGGTGCTTAAACGGTAAATACGGAATAAAGTAGAAAAAGAGTATGATCGGGTAGAAAAATGGTATATAAAAGATGCCGTTGAATATTCCTTTTTCTCTATTATTATTTGAGCATTCATCTGATGAAATTGGATAAAATAAAATAGGCGAACCTCACGGTTGGCCTATTTTTGTTCGCCTCTGTTAATTTGTTAGAGTACAGAAACGACTCTATGTAAAGTCTCTCCTTTGAGAGATTTTAAGTTCATTATTTGTTTCCGCCGGCCCACCAGACAGCTTCGCTATATACATACTGGCCATCACCGAAAGCAGCTTTCACTTCAGGATTTGCCAATACGTCGTCTGCTCCATAACCGAAGCGCAATGGGAACTTATTGTTGTTCAGCGGGTTCTTCAGTACAATGAAGTTTTCTCCTGCACCTTTCAAACGACGGTAGTCGTTATAGGCTTCCAGTGATTCGCCGGATGCACCGAAGAAGGCGAGATACTTCTGTATCATTGTCTCTTGCAGAGGGTTGGCATCGAATAACGGTTCTACTTCATCCGTGAAATAGGTTTCTGCTACATCTGCCCCCAAATCGCTGTCACCATCATATACCCAAGTGTCGGCGGCATCTATAATTGAGTTTTCCAGATTCTCGAATCCGGCAGTGATTGCAGCTTTTAAAGCATTCTTAGCTTCACTCAGTCTGCCTCCCAAACGGCATAATGCTTCTGCTTCGAGGAATTTCACTTCGTGATAACTGATTAAAAGAGTAGGAGCCGACATTGCCCATGATATCATTGACATACCATAATTGTTCTGCAACTCTTGCGGAGTTCCGTTAGGAGCCGCTTTGATACCTGCGATGTCTGTAGCTTGCGTACCTCCGTATCCATAAGCAATATAGCCGGTGGGATCGGGCTCCAGAAATGCTTGCGGTGCTCTGGGGTCATTGCGCTCAACAAACTTTTCAATCAGGCGAATTGGCAAATTGTCAACGCAGTAAAAGCCCATATCCTCAAGCATCTTGAGTGCAGTTGTTTTTCCTGCACCGCTCATTCCTGTTACAATTACAATTCTCATTTTTTAACCCTTTGTTTTTTGCTGCTCAAATGAACCAAGCTTCTGAATTTCCATTTCCAGCGTTACACCAAACTCATTTTGAACCCTGTTTTGTATCTCATTGCAAAGATTCCAAATATCAGCTGCAGTTGCAGAACCAGTATTGATTACAAAACCAGCATGCTTTTTTGAAACCTGTGCTCCGCCAACTGAAAATCCCTTAAGTCCTGCATCCTCGATCAGCTTTCCGGCAAAATACCCTTCAGGACGTTTGAATGTGCTTCCCGCACTTGGAAATTCAAGAGGCTGTTTGCTTACTCTCTGTTCTGTCAGTTCTTTCATTCTTGCTTTTATGGCTTCCTGATTCCCCTGTTCAAGAACGATCACTGCGCTCAACACCAGATATCCTTTTGTTTTCACAAGACTTGTGCGATATCCCATTTCCAGCTTCTCTGCCGGAAGTACGAGAATTTCTCCTGCAGCTGTCATAACAGTTACTTCCTTCAGCACATCTTTCATTTCACCGCCATAGGCACCTGCATTCATGACAACTGCTCCGCCAAGC
>OHMW01001183.1_pt1 | contig 13233 bp, 8 predicted proteins | sample 1569391 | NCBI WGS metagenome assembly OHMW01 (sample SAMEA3879557, study PRJEB24766) | human gut metagenome | biome: human-associated habitat; feature: feces | place: USA | collected 1985/1987 | reverse complement strand
AAGGGGGTGCTTGCGGAGATATGGCGGTTACAAAGATTAAGCCTATTAAAAGCACTCTAAGCAAAGCCCTTGACTATATCGAAAACCCGGACAAGACGGACGGAAAAATGCTTGTGTCCTCTTTCGGCTGCTCCTATGAAACGGCAGATATTGAATTTGAATATACCTTGTCCCAAGCACTCCAAAAGGGGAACAATTTAGCCTTTCATCTGATACAGTCCTTTGAGCCGGGGGAAGTCGATTATCAGAAAGCCCATGAAATCGGAAAGCAGCTTGCCGACGCGGTAACAAAGGGGCAGCATGAATATGTACTCACGACGCACATTGACAAAGGACACGTCCACAATCACATTATTTTCTGCGCCGTAAATTTCGTAGACCACCGCAAATATAATTCCAACAAAAGGAGCTATTACGGCATACGGAACATGAGCGACAAGCTGTGTCGGGAAAATGGCTTGTCCGTCGTCGTTCCCGGCAAGGGCAGCAAGGGAAAGAGCTATGCGGAGTACCAGGCAGAAAAGACGGGTACAAGTTGGAAAGGCAAGCTAAAGATTGCCGTTGACGCGCTTATCCCCCAAGTTTCCAGTTTTGAGGAATTGTTGCAGCGGTTACAGGCGGCGGGCTATGAGATAAAGCCGGGGAAATATGTGTCATGCCGCGCCCCCGGACAGGAACGCTTCACCCGTCTTAAAACCCTCGGCGCGGATTATACAGAGGAAGCCATAAGGGAACGGATAGCGGGCAGACGGGCAAAGGCGGCGAAAGCCCCCAGAGAGCAGCGCGGCGTTTCGCTGCTTATCGACATTGAGAACAGTATCAAGGCGGCGCAGAGTAAGGGCTATGAACAGTGGGCGAAAATCCACAATCTGAAACAGGCAGCTAAAACAATGAATTTCTTGACGGAACATAAGATTGAGCAGTACGCGGATTTAGTCAGCCGGATTGAGGAAATGGCAGCGGAAAGCGGACAGGCGGCAGACGCATTGAAGGACGCGGAAAAGCGGCTTGCGGACATGGCGGTGCTTATCAAGAATGTTTCCACCTACCAAAAGACAAAGCCCGTCTATGACGCATACCGCAAGGCAAGGAACAGGGAGAAGTACCGCGCCGGACAGGAACAGGCGATTATCCTACATGAAGCCGCCGCAAGGTCGCTGAAAGCGGCGGGCATTGCAAAGCTCCCGAACCTTGCCGCGCTGCAATCGGAATATGAAGCCCTCCAAGCGCAGAAAGAAGCCCTTTATGCCGACTATGGGAAGCTGAAAAAGAAAGTCCGGGAATACGATATTATCAAGCAGAACATTGACAGCATTTTACAGGCAGACAGGCAGCCGGAACGGGAAAAGGGAACAGAGCGCGGATAAGGATAGCAAAATCCCCGCCGCTGTGCTATGATAGGGCTATCAAAAAGCAGAGGAGCGTTGAGCATGGAAAACCAGAAAATGCCGGAATATGAAACCATACGCGCCGCCGTTGCCGGGGAAAAATGGGCGGTGGAGAAAGTCGTGGAGTGCTACAAGGACGAAATCGACAGGCTATCGACGGTAGCGGTCAGACAGCCGGACGGAAGCACGAAACAGGAAATCAACGAAGATATGCGCCAGTCCATCACAAAGAAGCTGATAGAAGCCCTCCCGCAGTTCCCGCTTGAAGAAATGGAAAAGGGAAATGTCAGATAGGCAAAAAAAGAACAGGGCGCGGAAGCCAGTATATGACTTCCGCGCCCTGTCTTTTTATGGGTGCTGTTTTCGTGAATGTTACGCAGTAGAACGCCATTTTTGGGGGTAAAGGTATAAAGTATCGCCTATCCGATTTTCACGCCCGGAAAGCCCTGTAAATCAAGGGATTTTCCGCGCCTACTGCGTAACAGGGGCGCGTCTTTTCCTCATGCGCTCGGCGGCTTGTCTGCGGGTGATACGTTTCCGGCAGACGGGGCAGTATTTGACACTGTTAGAGGTTGACGCAAAGAACGCGCCGCACTCGGTACATTTCTTCTTATCCCCTGTCTGGTAAAGCTCCGCATAAAGCAGCCTGTCGGCGGGAAGCACCGCAACCCGGAACCACTTGCAGAGAAGCGAATAGGAAATGAGCTGCGGACATACGCACTCGTCCCCGTCGTCCAGTAAGATACAGTTCCCGTTATCATAATTGCAGCACGTCCGGCGCACAAGGGCGTTGACTTTCCGGCTCTGGGGCGGCGTCAGCCGCTTAACCCCGTTCATACTTCATCAGCGGCGTAAATGGGAAGCTCTGCAAATTCCGCTTCGGTCAAAGCGTCCACTTTGGAAAGGGTGCGCTTTGCAAGCTCCCGCATATCCGCGTCCATGTAGGGCAGCGCGGCGTTGACATTCTCAATCAAAGCCCGCTTGCCGCCCTCGTTGTAAATGCTCAAAAGGTTTGTTTCTTCAACAGTCAGTCTAATCATGCTCATACCTCCATATCGTGATTTTTTGTTTTTGCCGCCGCCTTTTTCGGGGCGGTCTTTGCCTTGTCTGCTTTAAGCTGCGCCCGGATAGAGGGGCGGGGCTTCCTTATCTCCCTGTCCCGGTTCTCCCCCTTGTCAATCAGCGCATACGTCCCATGTCTGCCCTCGATTTTGGAAAAGGAAAGGGTCTTGTAGGGCAGCATGGAGAAAAGGCGGTCAGTGTCCTTTGTGGCTGCAAGCCGCATGAACGCCGGGGAAAGCTCTGCCATGAAATGGGTCTTGTTCGGGCTGTTCGGCTCGTAATGCCGCTTCATTTCCCGCACAATGCGCCGCGCTTCCGTTTCAATCAGCCCGTCCCGCAAAGCGGCAATATGCGCCTTGAAATCCCCCGGCGAAAGCTGCTCCCGGCTGCGCCGTTCTTCCTGTAAGAGCGATTGCAGCGCGTCCGGGTCGTTGGGTACGGCTTCAAAGCGTTCAAACTTCCCAAGCTGCGGGTCTGGGGTTCCGTCAAAATATCTCCCGGCTTCCTGTACCCTTTCCCCATGCTCATAAATCAGCTTCACCGTATCGGCGGGCAGCTCCTTTTCCTTGACGCGCTCATAATGTTTAGAGTAGTCCAGTTCGTACAGATTGCCCTTGATTTTCCCGCGCTCCTTTCCCGTCAGCTCGATTGCATAGGCAAGAACGCGGTCGCTTGTCTGCTCCATGTAGAAACGCCATGTGTTGTGGGGCGCGGTGTCTTTGAGGAAAACGTCGCGCTCCCGGAAACAGTGCGTCCCGGACGGGCGGCAGAACCACAAAAGTGTTTTGTCCTCCCTGTGGGGGCTTGCCGCCGCCTTTGCGATAATCTCTTTGTCAATGTCTAAGTCGCTCTGGTAAAAGCCTGTGTTCTGCTTCATAATCGCTTCAAGGGAAGCAAACAAATCCATGTTTTCAAATTTGCTCTGTTCCGGCATGGGTCAGCTCCTTTCCAAGTCCTGTGACTTCTGCTTTGCGTTTTTCTTCTGTGCCTTTTCCTTGTCGGCTCTAAGCTGCGCCCGGATAGAGGGCTTCTTTTCCGTTTCTACTGCTTTGCCGCGTTCCTTGTCAGCCTTGACAGCTTCCGCAAGGTCAACAAGGGAAATGGTTTCTCCTGCCTTTACCTTTGCTTCCAGTTCTGCAACGGTCGGGGTGTTGTTTATCTGCCCGTCAATCATGTTGTAGTTTTGCTCGGTGGTCTGCTCGGCAGCTTTCAGATAGTTTTCCGGCTGCTCTGCGAAAATGGCAAACGCCCGCGTTCCGTTCCCCATAATCAGATATTTTCCGTCGTCGGACTGGTGGTGCAATCCATATCCGGCAGCTTCCATTTGCTTGCGGCTCATGGCAGTTACATAGAAAGTTCCCCTCTGTGTTTTGATTGTTTCGCCTGTTTCCAAGTCGTCGGGAATGAGGGCTTTTTCCTGCGCCTTGAAAAATTCCGGCACGTCCTTATAACCGAAGCTGTCTACATAGTGGGCGGTGTCCTGCCCGTTCTGATGAAGCACCACCACGTCGGAAACGGAAAGGCTGTGTCCCTTAAAATCTTTCGGGTGGTCGATATTAAAGCGGGTGTAAATATCTTCAAGGGAAGTCCCCGGCGTAAGCTCTGCGGAATAGATAAGTGTATAGTTTTTCGGGTCTACCCGGTGTCCTGTGGCAGTCAGACGGTCGTAAGGTTCAAAACACAAATCTCTTGTTTCGTCCCCGCCTTTTATCTGATAAATGGAAAAGGTGCCTTTGTCCTGTGGGGCTTCCTGTGCGGGTTGTTCCTGTGCAGCTTCCTTTTGCGCCCGGATATGCGCCCGCTGTAACTCGGTAGGCTTTTCCCCGGTAAGGGGTGCAATCGCCTTGACATAATCAGCCGCATAGTAGGCGTTACTGGTAAGCTGCCGCTGCCATGCTCCGGCTTTGGGCGACCAACGGAAGCCGTTTCCCTTTAATTCCTCCCGCACCTCCGCGTCCGGCTTTTCTTCAAAGAAGATTTGCAGACGGTTATCCTGTGTATTAGCTTCCACCTTGCCGCCGTCAAATTCCCAACCCACAAAACCGATTTCTTTTTGCTGTGAAAGGGATTTGATACGGTCTTTCACGCGCCGGATTTCTGCGCTGTTGTTGGATAACGCCCAAGTCGCAAAGGGCTTGTCCTCCAAATGCCAACTGCTCGCCATGTCTGCTTTCAGTTTTTCCAGTTCCTCCGGCGGTAAATGCGGGCAGCCGTCAAGGGTCTTATGCTTGCGGTAATAGGCGTTTACGGCTTTCATGGTTTCCTGTGATTTTTCAAGGCTTTCCAGTTTCTTTTCTAACTTCTGTACTGCCTGTGGGTCGTCTGCGCTGATACCGCCCATGCCGGTACTGCGGATTTTATCAAGAAGCCCTTGTATGTCCTGCCATTCCCGGTAATTGCTGTCGCGGGCTGCGTTCTGCTTTTCTTTCTTCCTTGTGGGGAAGTTAGAACCGCCCGCAATCAGGATAGAGGGAACACGCGCGTCAATCTCATAGCCCTTGTTCATGTTCGCTGCCAGTTTCCGGGCGTAGGTGTCAAGCAGGCTGTCGATTTTCTCATGGTACATCGGGTCTACCCGCTGTTTCTGCCTTTCTGCAAGCTGTACGGCTTCATCTACATAATGCCTGTATTCAGCCGTCGCGCTGCCTTGCTTATAATCGGAAAAGCTGTTCATATCCTTTGCACGTTTGGCGGCAGCTTCATTGATAGTGTAATAAGGGGCGGCGGGTGCAGCCTGTTCCGGCTGTGCTTCTTTTTCCTGTACCGGGGCTGTTTCTTCGGGAAGCTCCGGCGTGGCTGCTTCTGCTTCGGGCTGTTTGGTAGCTTCCTGTGCGGGCTGCGCCTGTTCGGTGGTCTGTTCCTTATCCTGTGCCTTTTGGATTTCTGCAAAATGTCCGTCTATGGTATCAATCAGACTTGCGGCGGTACTGCGGATTGTTTCAAGAGAGCCTTTCAGTTCTGCAAGTTCTTTTCCGCTGCTCCACCCGGCGATATACCCAAAAGAATAGTCCGACGTATCAAGCCCGTAATGTTGGCAGACAGCATAGGCGACGCTTTCCGCCTGTACCTCGCGGGTGCGGCGGTCGGGGCGTTCCGGCATAGCAAGGGCGGTATCATGCAGCGTGGCGTGGGCGATTTCATGGATTGCGGTCTTGATGTTCTGCAATTCGTCCATGCCCTCGTTGATGATGATACGCTTTTCCTCATAATTGCAGCGTCCTTTTACGCCGCCGCTTAGTGCTTCAAAACCCATAACAAAGGGGGAAGTCTTTTCAAGGGCAGCGAAAAAATCCTTGTACTGTTCCACGTTGCCCGTCAGCTCATAGGTAAGGGCAGGAAGCTCCTTTCCCTCGGTCTGTGAAATATCAAAGACAGATACTACACGAAAAGCGGGTATCTTGATTTCCTTTTCCTCGGTAACAGGCTTCCCGTCTTTATCGAAAACAGGCTTTTGAGTGTCCGGGTCGATTTTTTCCACCTGTTTCTTAACGGTAAACGGGGACAGTGCAAGTATCTTGATAGCTTTTTCTCCGGGCTTTACATGGCGGTCAAATTCCTTTTCCCATTGTTTATAGCCTTTCACAAGATTGCCGCCCTGCATGGCGATAAGGATTGTATTGTTAAGGCTGTAATCATGGAATTTTGACATAGTACGCAGATAGTCGGCGTAACGGTCGCTTTCATACAGTCCTAAAATCCCCTGTTCCAGTCGGTCGGTAATCTCTTTCATTTTATCGGCGGGCTTTTCAGAAGATAGGATAATCGGGAGAACCGGGGGCTGCTCTGTGGCGGTGGTCGGTATGGCTGCGGAAGCGTCAAGGTCTGCCTGTTCCTTTTCCTGTACTGGCGGCTGCGGCGTTACCCGGTATTCCTCCGGCACGTCGCGCCCGTCGTACCATTCTGTAAAGGTGTTGCGGTTATTATAGATATAGCCCTGCTCGGTAAAGCTGCCCCCGTCATTGATAGCAGCGTCCCGCCCGTATTCCTCATACATGAAATATTTTTTTGCTTCTTCGGGCAGCTCCAACTCGTCCAGTTCTTCAATCAGATAATGCCCGTAATCTTCCTCACTCTGTACGGACGGGTAAAGCCAGTAACAGTCAAGGTTTTGTGCAAGATTGATAATGTCCTGCAAGTTGTCGGTATGGTCGCCGTATTCCATAGCTGCGACAAATTTTTCCCTGTCGTCGTCAAACTGCATTTTCAAAAGTTCGCTCAAATAATTCAGTTCGTCGGGGTGGGAAAATTCGTTAAGGTGTGCTGTCAAGCCCGGAACGGAAGATTGAAATTCCGTAAAATGCCATTCTCCATAGTTCTTAAAGTCAATCCCGATACGGTCAAAGACTTCTTTCAAATGCGCGGCAGTCGTGGGGAATGATACCCATTCGCCCGCAGGTCTGCCCTCGGTGTACTTTCCAAGATTAGAAAGATACCCGCTTAAAATCGTTTCTGCCATGCGTTCACTCCTTTCGTTTTCAATCATGCGGTGCATAAGTTCGTAGTCCTCCATGCCCATGCTCCCGTCAAAAATATAGGGGTCGGGTTCTTCGCCGTCCCGGTAGGCTTTTTCAGAGAAAGGAAGCCCCGCAGCGTGGGCGGCGGCTCTTGCTTCCTCGATAAGCTCCGGCGGCAGCCTGTCGTCGTGGGCTTCGATAAATTCCCCGATATTGCTATATCCGTTTTCGTAGTGGTGGCGCACTCCGGCGGTCAGCTCGTCAAGGCTCATATCCTCGCCAAGATAGCCGGAATAATAGCCGTTTACCACAACGGCGGCAGGGTCAGCCTGCTTGATTTCTTCCATGCGGCTTCTGTCCTCCGGGTAAAGGTAGTCGCCCATTTCAAGGTGGAAATATTCTGCGTTCCAAGAGCGTCCCGTTTTCCAAAACGCCACCCAAGCGATACCGTCCCTTAATTCTTCTTGATAGTCCTTTACGGTGTCCCGTAAACTTGCCATGTGTAACCTCCTTTCTTCGGTTTCAGAGGGTTTGGGAAACTTCCCAACAAGCAAAAATCCCCGCCGTTCTCGTTAGAGAAAGCAGGGATTTTACGGAAAAGGGTACTCTTTTCCTATGCTTGCTATTCAGTTATTTTTTCTTCGGAAGCTCCACCCGGTAGTTGACATATTTCCCGCCCGTATCAGCCAATACGATAGTTCCGTCGTAGGTTTTGCCCGTCTTTGGGGAATAGAGCTTTTTCACATTTACCTTGCCGGATTTTAAGAGTGCAGCGGCAATCTTCGGGGTAAAGGTTACTTTTCGTTCTTCAAAGAAACGGTCATTTTTCCACATGGTAAAGATACATTCTTTGTTGCTGCAATAGTAGTTTTTCTTTCCCTCATAGACAGGAGAACCGCAACGGGGGCAGCTTCCCAACGCTTCCCGTTCCGTTTTGAACATCTGCGCTTTATCATCAGAAAGAAACGGATAGGTCTTTACCAGTTCCCGCGCCATATCCTCGATACCCTCCATAAATGCGGTGGGGTCTGCCTTGCCTTTTGCAATCTGCGTCAGATTGTTTTCCCATTCTGCGGTAAGTTGCGGGCTTGTCAAGGTGTCCGGTAGGACGCACACAAGGTTGATACCGTCTTTTGTGGGAAGTAGCTGCTTGCCTTTTCGCTCCACAAAGCCGCCCTTTACCAGTTTTTCAATGACGGCGGCGCGGGTGGCGGGAGTTCCAAGCCCTTTGCGTTCTGCGTCCGGGTCGGTGTCCTCGCTTCCGGCGCGCTCCATAGCAGAGAGCAGCGACGCTTCGTTGTGAGGTTTTGGCGGTGTTGTGTCATGCTCCGTTACCGTTGCCGCCGGATTTTCAAAGGTCTGTCCCTCGGTAAACTGTGGCAGGGTATTTTCTATGTCGCTGTCTGCGTCGTCCGTTTCGGGCTTGTTCTTTAAGGCTGCCCTGTATCTTCGGTCAATCTCTTTCCACCCCTCACAAAGAATGGTCTTACCCCTTGCAGTAAAAGACTGTCCGGCACATTCAAAAACCGCTGTAACCGCTTCAAAGGTATGTGGTGCAGCGGTCGCCATAAGTAGACGCGCCCCTGCAAGGGTAAGGATATTCCTTTCGCTTTCCGGCAGCGCGGCAAGGTCGGTCTTTGCCAGCTCCATAGTCGGGATAATGGCATGGTGGTCTGATACCTTTTTACTGTTCAGCACCTTTCCAAGCTCCGGCGTGAAGTCTTTTCCCGCCATAAAAGGAAATTTCCCACAAAGCAGCTTGATAATGCCCGCCGCTGTGTCGCCCATGTCGTCAGTCAGATAGCTGCTGTCTGTTCTCGGATAAGTAAGAAGTCTTTTTTCATACAGGGCTTGTGCAAGGTCAAGGGTCTGTTTTGCCGTATATCCGAACAGGCGGTTTGCTTCCCTCTGTAAAGAAGTAAGGTCAAAGAGCTTCGGCGGGGCTGCGGTCTTTTTCTCTTTCACAAGGGAAGTGCAGACTGCTTTTGACGCTTCACAAGTCGTTTTTAATGCGTCGGCTTCTGCCTTATCTGAAATTCGTTCACTTGCAGCTTCCGCGCCGGATAAGGCAAGGCGCACATGGTAGTATTTTTCTTTCTTAAATGTGGTAATCGCTGCGTCCCGGTCAACAAGCATTTTTAAGGTCGGGGTCTGTACGCGTCCCACATTCAAGGTATGATTGTAAAGGACAGAGAAAAGACGGGTGGCATTGATACCGATTAGCCAGTCAGCCTTTGCCCTGCATAATGCGGAAGCAAAGAGTGCGTCGTATTCCTCGCCGTTCTTCAGACGGGAAAAGCCCTCTTTGATTGCGCTGTCCTCCATAGAAGAAATCCAAAGGCGGCGCATAGGTTTCTTGCAGCCCGCCATTTCATAGACAAAACGGAAAATGAGTTCTCCCTCGCGCCCTGCGTCTGTAGGATAGTTCTCGGAGGTGACTTTTCTGACTTTGTTACTCGATGGCATCCAATGGGCCGATAAAGCGGTAGAAAATCTGGATTTTCTGGACGTATTCGCCATCGACCTTTTCCGCTCTGGATACCAGAATCTTGTCAATCAGCTGATGCAGAATCTTATAGTTCAGTTCGGTGATACCAGCGTACTTGCTGACTTCATCAATAAAATCCTGAATCTTGTCCAGCTGATCGTGTTCAGCACGGCCTTCCCGCTCGTACTGCTCAATCTTCTCGGTCAGTTCAGCCTGTTCTTTGTCGTAGCGATCTGCAAGCATTTGAAAACGTTTCTCCGGGAGAAGTCCCTTTGATACGTCCTCATAAAGTTTTGCATACAGGTCTTCGATTTCTGCGATTCGTGCTTTACACTGCTTCAAATCCCGTTTGTGCTGCGCCCGGTCAGAGGACACCCGGAGGTGCATCTGATTTGCAATCTTCTTCACAAGGGCTTCCCGATTGCTCACAGCGGCCTTTGCGTGTGCCTGAATGTCCGCAAAGACAGCTTCATGCAGAACACGGGCTTCCAAATTATGCGAGTCACAGGCTTTCGCACCATATTTCCGATAAGTGCTGCAACAATAAAAGGTCTGATCCAGAACACTGTTACGTTTGCGCCTGTGCTCGACCTTGACTAACATCGTTCTGCCGCAGTCTGCACAGCGGACGATGCCTTTGAAGATATTGTCGTAGTCGGTCTTATCGCACATAAAACTACTGGAACGGCTGTAAAGGATTCGCTGCACGTTCTCCCAACGGTCTTGTGGGATGATTGCTTCATGTGTATTCGGAACGATAGCGCGTTCTTCAAACGGAATATAACGCCGCTTTTTGGATTTCATGGACACGGTGGGCTTGGCTTCGTAGATGATGTGTCCGGCGTAGACTGGGCTGTGCAGAACCTGACTGATATAGGCACTGTCCCAATCATACATCTTTTCATCATCAATAAAGCGGCCAAACATCTCTTTCTTGTAGTAACACGGCTTCAAGACTTTTTCATCGTGGAGCCGCTTGGCGATGCGGTGAAGCCCCAGCCCTTCCTCTGCCATTGAATAGATATACTCAACAACGGGGGCGGTGTTCGGGTCGATCACAAGGTGATTGTGGTCGGCAGGGTCTTTCTGGTAGCCAAACGGTGCGCCGCTGGAGATATACTTTCCACTTTTCTTGCGTGTCCGAAGGGCACTCTTGATCTTTCGGGAAGTGTCTTTGGCGTACATTTCATTGATGATGTTTCGGAACGGGGCAATATCCATCTGAGATTGCTCGTTGGAATCATAACCATCGTTGATTGCAATATAGCGGACACCGTGTTCAGGAAAGAAGATTTCCATATACGTTCCGGTTTCGATGTGGTTGCGTCCAAGTCGGGACTGGTCTTTGGTAATGACTGTTGCCACCTTTCCTTCCCGGATATCATCCAGAAGTTCCTGAAAGGCAGGGCGGTCAGAGTTCGTACCGCTGTAACCATCATCAACATAGTACTGGCAATTCCCGAAACCGTTGCGTGTGGCATACTCCATAAGCATCGACTTTTGAGTGCGGATGCTCAGGCTTTCGCTGTTTGAACCGTCATCTTTTGACAGTCGGCAGTATAAAGCAGTTACTTTTTTGTCCTTTTCCATGTGTACCTCCATAATGGAAAAGAGACCTCATCAATCACATTGTAGCGGATGCTGCGTGATGATGCAAGCCCTTTTCCGCAGTAAAACGTCCAATTAGCCAGCGGCGAGATACGATTCGGCAGTTTTACGAATTTCTTCTTCCACAAGCCGCTGAAAAAGCGTATTCATCGGCACATTGCCGATATAATGGCGTTCCACGATCAGGCGCACGGACTTCGGACTTCTCGGCGCACGTTTGCGTGTGGTGGGCTTCTTCTCAGATTTTTCTTTGTTCAAGGGCAGACCTCCTCATTCATGTGGTGCAAATACGGAAAGGAATGGATGGATTCTATTCGTTTTTCTCTTTTTGTTTTATTACGTTGGTTAGGTGAAAGTTTTCTTCGATACAGTCTTAAAGGCTGCTATACTGCATAGGAAAAATATCTTTTGCAGATGCCATTAAGAATCTGCATCACAGAATCGTGATTTTGGCGGTTCTTGAATCGTGAAAAACGCAGAACTATTCAACATTTGGAATTTTCACAAAGATGTGATTGGGCGAAGAAAACCGCGTTCGTCTGCGCTCAATCAATCCCGCAGCGTCCAATTCCTTAAGCGCACTGGAAACACTGACAGTGCTGCGCCCTAGCTGCTCAGCCAAAGAGCAAATCGTAAAAATGACAAACACGAATCCACGTTCATCTATCCAGAGATTTTTCTGCGAGAGCGTGGCACGGTCGAGTAGCAACACATAAGTCATTTTTGCAGTCTGACTCAGGTCAAGTTCCAAAAGGAAGCGTGGGTATGGGAGAAACGGCGGCAGCGGAGTTTGCGTGGTAAGATATTCTGAAATGTTGATCACCTCCAGCTGAAGCAGAAATCAGGAACAAAGAGTATGTAACGAGAATTGGTGGGTTCCAATTCTCCAGTCGCAGAAAAGCACGAAACAAGTGCTCAACTGCGTTAATAAGTTAAGGTCTCCCATATTGGTCCTCGACTTCCCTAGGAGTGGGGAATCGTCCGGCGGCGGGCTTGCACCGCACCATTGGCATTTCAGCCACCCCGTCTTCGTTATGACCGGGCTGCGAGTTACAGAAGTACCTTTTGTGAAGTACCGGACGATTGAACTATTCACTTGTCAAGGAACATATGGAAGATTTCTGGACTTTGACGGACGAAAAACATCCTTCTACTTGGTAGCCGATGAAAAAGGCCATTTCGTAGCATTGCAAGCAATTTTGTAAACAAAACGTCATAATAGTCCGAGAATGGTCTTGAAAAAGATGCCCTACACTTGGTAGGCATCGAGAACGCCTGTTTCGTAGCATTGGTGAGAAACTTGTAATTGAATTGTAATTCTTGAGACCAAATCTCCGCTTTTGAAAAAATCCTCTCAATAGGTAGGCAACGAAAACAGCCCAAAGACAACCATCTTTTTGAGAATTAACAAAAAGGTCACAAATGACCGGCTTTCAAAGAGGCGCTTCTACTATTAACAGAAAAAGTGGCCTAAAATGGGGGGTGTTGGAGAAAATTTCTGCCTTAAAAGTACGCCTCTACTCACTAGCCAGCGAGAATAGCCAAAAGCCAGCAAAAAACAAATGAATTATGTATTTCTGCCACTGATTGCAACGGCATATCGGTGACAGAAAGATCGTTTAGAGCGATTCTTCGCGGTTTGGGGTGGTAGAAATCGTTTTGTAGTTGGACTTTTTCTGCTGAAGCTGCTCCAGCTGTTTCAGCACCGATTCCTTCTCCGGGGGCTTGCCGCCCGGTGTGGAAAGCTGCTGCTTATTCAGCACCATGTCGATATACTTGCGGATATTTTTCAGGGCGGAGACATCCGGCTGCAAGGTTTCCAGTTTGGTACGCAGTTCTGCGCTGCCGGATTGCAGCGCAGAAAATTCGGCATCCAATGCCGAAAAATCTACCGCTGTGCTGCCGTTCAGTTTCATCAGAGTGCGGACAGCTTTATTAAAGGTGTCCAGCTCCTCTTTGTGCTGGGCGGCATAAGCGCCCTTGGTCAACTTGAAGTTCTTCTTCATAAAAGTGTCATGGATGGGTTTCTGCTTGGCATGGGCGGCGGCAGCGTCCCTAATCTGGGCGATTGCCCGCATACGGTTTTCGTTCTGTTTCAACTGTCTGCGGAGAGGGGCGGTGATCTGGTTCAAATTTGAGATAGCGGTGTCCAAATCCTCGATGGTGTTCAGGGAATGAGCTTTCAGGTAGTCCACCGCCTGCCGAATCTCCTCAAAGTCCCGGACAGTGCATT
>OHMW01001182.1_pt1 | contig 13235 bp, 9 predicted proteins | sample 1569391 | NCBI WGS metagenome assembly OHMW01 (sample SAMEA3879557, study PRJEB24766) | human gut metagenome | biome: human-associated habitat; feature: feces | place: USA | collected 1985/1987 | reverse complement strand
TCTGCGCAGCAGACAATGACTGTAACTGAATACGAGGTTATTCAGGTGCAAGATAAATATCAAGTAATAACGAACCCTTTCTGGAGTAACTGGTTCTTCTCCGTCGGAGGAGGTGCACAGGTGCTGTATGGCAACAATGACCATATCGGTAAATTCAGAGACCGTGTTGCTCCTACATTTAATGTGTCTGTCGGTAAATGGGTGACTCCGGGATTCGGATTGCGTATGCAGTACAGCGGTCTGCAAGCTAAAGGATTCACGACCAACGAAACTGCCAATTATGTAGTGGGCGGTCCGAGAGTTGACGGTTCATACAAACAACGGTGGGACTATATGAACCTGCACGGTGACTTGATGATTAACCTGAATGCACTTTTCGGCGGTTACAATCCGAACCGTGTATATGAAATCATCCCTTATATCGGTGCCGGTTGGGCTCATTCTTATTCACGTCCTCATACCAATGCCGCTACTTTCAATGCAGGTATCATCAACCGCTTCCGCTTGTCGAATGCCGTTGACTTGAATCTGGAACTGAGTGCAACAGGCTTGGAAGGCAAATTTGACGGCGAACATGGAGGAAGACCAGACTATGACGGTATTCTGGGTGCTACGCTTGGTGTGACTTACTATTTCCCGACCCGAGGATTCCAACGTCCTACGCCACAGATTATCTCTGAAATCGAATTGAATCAGATGCGTGACCAGATGAATGCAATGGCTGCCGCTAATATGCAGTTGCAACAGCAGTTGGCTAATGCACAGCAGCCGGTAGAGGTAGAAGATACTGAAGAAGTAGTGATTACAGATCCTAATATCGCTCCGCGTACTGTATTCTTCAAGATTGGTTCGGACAGACTGTCTCCACAAGAAGAAATGAACTTGTCATATCTTGCCAACCGGATTAAAGAATTTCCGGGTACTACCTATACTATTAACGGATATGCAGATTCTGCAACAGGCACTCCGGCTTTCAACGAAAAGTTGAGCTTGAAACGTGCACAGGTTGTTAAAGATTTGCTGGTGAAGAAGTATGGAATCCCGGCTGATAACTTGAAAGTCGCTGCCGGTGGTGGTGTCGATAAGTTCGGCCAACCGATTCTGAACCGTGTTGTATTGGTAGAATCTGAAAAATAAAAGAATAACTTGACTATAAAAAGTCGGTAGTTTCTTCAACTCCCTTCCTGCGGGAAGGGTGGCTGAAAACTGGGTGGTAGGTAAATACACAATGTTGGCAATAATCAATTTGTGTATTTACTTACCACTTCTTGTGTATTTACCTACCACCTCCCCCTGCGGGTACTCCTCCTCCCGAGAGGAGGAGAATTTGAGATACTTTAGTCTTTCATTTTCGCTCCGCTAAATTATCATTTACCTATATATAACCCCTATAAACAATGAAGAAATACATATCCCTCTTCCTCTACATCCTTCTCCTTGCCTCCTGTACCGGTGCCAGCGAGAAGCGCAGCCGTGTACTGAAAGTCTACAACTGGGCAGATTACATCGACGAAGAAGTCCTCGCCGAATTCCCTGCCTGGTACAAAGAGCAGACAGGCGAAGATATCCGCATCATCTACCAGGTATTCGATATCAACGAAATCATGCTCACCAAAATAGAGCGCGGACAGGAAGATTTCGACCTTGTATGCCCATCGGAATACATCATCGAACGAATGTTGAAGAAAGATCTCCTCCTCCCTATCAACCGCAATTTTGGGAAGACTCCGGACTATATCCCCAACATTTCCCCGTATATTCAGAAAGAGTTGGAGAAAATCAGCCAGCCCGGTCGCCACACCAATGATTACGTTGTTCCCTACATGTGGGGTACCGCCGGAATACTCTATAACAAGAAGTTCAAGACCCTTGAAGAAGTCAGCTCCTGGGGATGCCTTTGGGATGCCGTCAACCGTGGCAAGATTCTGATGAAAGACAGTTATCGCGATGCCTACGGTACTGCCATCATCTATGCCCATGCCCGGCAACTTGCCGACAGCACCATCACCGTGGAGCAACTGATGAACGACAATTCCCCTGAGGCCATTGCTCTTGCAGAGCAATACCTGAAAGCCCTGAAACCCAACATTGCCGGGTGGGAAGCCGACTTCGGTAAAGAAATGATGACCAAAAACAAAGCATGGCTCAACCTTACCTGGAGTGGCGACGCCGTCTGGGCCATTGACGAAGCGGAAGCTGTAGGCGTGGACCTGGACTATGTAGTTCCCCGTGAAGGCAGCAACATCTGGTACGATGGCTGGGCCATCCCCAAGTATGCCCGCAACGTAAAAGCCGCCAGCTACTTCATCAATTATCTTTGCCAGCCGGATATTGCCCTGCGCAATATGGACGCCATCGGCTACGTCAGTGCCGTAGCAACGCCCGAAATTATGGAAGCAAAGACCGACACTACTCTTGAACAGTTCTCCGACCTCAGTTATTTCTTCGGCCCCGGTGCAGACAGCGTTCAGATCAATCCGATACAATACCCCGACCGTAAAGTCGTGGAGCGTTGTGCCATGATCCGTGATTTCGGCGACCGCACAGAGCTTGTTCTCGAAATGTGGAGCCGCGTTAAAGGCGATAACCTGAATACAGGCATCGTGCTTCTTATCTTTGCAGTCTTCGGAATACTGTTTGTGTGGATTGTCTGGAAACGGATCAGCGTTTATAAGCAGAAGAAACGTCACCACAGGCGCAGACGTCGTATACGCAGGTAATAGGAGGTAAAGGAGATAACACCTTTATCTCCTGATTCGCATTAATAACATAAATGAAACATCACTTTTCAGACATATTTTGTACCTTGCGGCAGAATTATAAATAAGGAACTATGAAACTGAAAAAACTTTTATTTGCCTCCGCTATGTCTTTTGCCGCATGCGGCATCCTACAGGCCCAAAACACCCAAGTCATTGCACACCGTGGTTTCTGGAAGACCGACGGTTCTGCCCAGAATAGTATTGCCGCCCTGGTGAAAGCTGACTCCATCCACTGCTACGGCTCCGAGTTCGATGTCTGGCTCACTGCCGACAACAAACTTATCGTAGACCACGATGGCGTATTCAAAGGTGTCCGCATGGAAACATCCACCGAGAAAGAATGTACCTCCATCACCCTCGACAACGGTGAGAACCTCCCTACCCTTCAGCAATACCTCGATAAAGCCAAAGGATTGAAAACCCGCCTTATCCTGGAACTCAAAGCGCACAAGACTCCCGAACGGGAAACGCTCGCCGTAGAGCAAATTGTGAAAATGATTAAGGAGATGGGACTGGAAGAGCGTACCGAATACATCACTTTCTCACGCCATGCGACCAAAGAGTTCATTCGCCTGGCTCCTAAAGGCACCCCCGTATATTATCTGGAAGGTGACCTCAATCCGCAGGAACTGAAAGACATGGGTTGCGCCGGTCCTGATTACCATTTCTCTGTCTTCAAAAAACATCCCGAATGGATCAAAGAATGTCACGGTCTTGGCATGAAAGTAAATGCCTGGACAGTAAATGATGCCAAAGATATGGAATGGCTCATCAGCCAGGGAGTGGATTTCATCACCACTAACGAACCAGTATTATTGCAGGAGATATTGAAAAAGAAGTAATGCAGATCGGTAGTTAAATTCATTTCTTTAAGGTGGGATATGAATTAAAGTGATTAAGCAATACTATCTCAATTCTCCTCCTCCGTCGGAGGAGGAGTACCCGTAGGGGGAGGTGGTAGGTAAAACTAGAAATACCTATGAATCATAAACTAAGGATTTCTTACCTCACCTACCACCCCGCCCTTTGGGCACCCCTCCTCCGACGGAGGAGGGGAATTGAGATACTCTATTTTCTCAGTATCTGAATACTCATTTGATTCATTTCCATCCCAATCTGTACCAATGCCCCACTTTAACTCCCCCAATGCCACACCTCAACAATTCAAACGCCACACTTCGATGGCTCCAATGAATGGCATTGCGGAAGCTAAAGTGTGGCATTTGCCTTGTAATAGTGCGGCATTATGCAAAAGATCATTTAGTCACCAAAAAGAAGAAAATAATTTCATTCTGTCATATACAATTCTTCATTTTCACCCCACATACTCCATTTTTCCACTAAAAACACGTATTTACGCCACTATCCACATAGAATGAATATGCGGAAATAATTCCATAAATAACAATTTATACAAATATCCACCCGCAAACTTTTAATTTAAAACTTGAATACCGTATATTTGCAGCGACTGAAAGAATAAATGAAAATAATAGAAATAAGATATATATTCTATGAATAATTTAGCAAAACGTCGTATCTTTGCATTGCAATAAAACAAAAAGAAAGATTAATTCATCAACAGAGTACAAAATGACAAGAGTTATAAAATTCACTAAGATGCACGGAGCAGGCAACGATTACATTTATGTAAACACCCTGAAATATCCCATCGAAAGCCCTGAAAAACTTTCGGTTGAATGGAGCGCCCCGCATACAGGAATTGGAAGCGACGGCCTGGTACTCATCGGCAGTTCGGACAAGGCAGATTTCAGTATGCGCATCTTCAATGCGGATGGTTCCGAAGCCAAAATGTGCGGCAACGCCAGTCGCTGCATCGGTAAGTATTTATATGAATACGGCCTGACTTCCCAAACAGCCGTTACCCTCGACACCCTGTCGGGCATCAAAATACTGAAACTCCACGTGGAAGACGGAAAAGTGGACACCGTAACCGTGGATATGGGACGTCCCGCTGATATGAAGGAACAACCCATCGAAGCCGACGGGCAGAAATTCATCGGAACAACCGTATCAATGGGAAATCCTCACCTGGTAATCTTTGTAGAAGATGTGAAAGATATCAACCTCGAAAGCATCGGCCCGAAACTGGAAAACCATCCGTTGTTTCCCGACCGCATCAATGTAGAGTTTGCCCAGGTGCTGGAGCATGGGAAAATCAGGATGAGAGTTTGGGAAAGAGGTTCGGGCATCACCCAAGCTTGCGGAACCGGAGCCTGTGCCACCGCAGTAGCCGCCGCACTGACCGGAAAATCCGGAAGAAAAACAGACATCATCATGGATGGAGGCTCACTTAACATCGAATGGGACGAAAAGACGGATCACGTATGGATGACCGGAGGAGCAGTCCGGGTGTTCGACGGAGAAAAGATAATTAGTGATTAATGTTTAGTGATTAGTGATTAGCTCTATTCAGCATCCAGTGTAATCACTAATCACTAAACGTTAATCACTAACCTAAATAACGCTTAAAACAACAAGAAAGTATGGCATTAGTAAACGAACATTTTTTGAAACTACCGGGAAGTTACTTATTTTCAGACATAGCTAAAAAGGTGAATACTTTCAGGATAACGCACCCTAAACAAGAGGTCATCCGTCTGGGTATCGGAGACGTTACCCGGCCACTGCCACCGGCTTGCATCGAGGCGATGCACAGGGCAGTGGATGAGATGGCAAATGCCGGTACCTTCCACGGATACGGTCCCGAACAGGGATATGACTTTTTGATTGAAGCGATCATCAAACATGATTATGCTCCGAGAGGCATTCATTTTAGCCCTACGGAAGTATTCGTAAACGATGGAGCCAAAAGCGATACGGGCAACATAGGCGATATCCTCCGCCACGACAACAGCGTGGGAGTGACAGACCCCATCTACCCGGTATATATAGACAGCAACGTAATGTGTGGCCGTGCCGGAGTATTGGAAGAAGACGGCAAATGGAGCAACGTGACCTACATGCCCTGTACCGCCGAAAACAACTTTGTTCCCGAGATACCGGACAAGCGGATTGACATCGTCTACCTTTGCTACCCGAACAATCCGACAGGAACAACGCTAACCAAGTCGCAACTGAAAAAATGGGTGGACTACGCGCTTGCCAACGACACTCTGATTCTGTTCGATGCCGCTTATGAGGCGTTTATACAGGAAGAAGACGTTCCCCACTCCATTTACGAAATAAAAGGTGCCAAGAAATGTGCCATAGAGTTCCGCAGCTTCTCGAAGACAGCCGGATTCACCGGAGTCCGTTGCGGATACACCGTAGTTCCGAAAGAACTGACAGCCGCCACCCTGACCGGTGAACGCATTCCGCTGAACCGTCTCTGGAACCGCCGTCAATGCACCAAATTCAACGGTACCAGCTACATCACCCAACGGGCTGCCGAAGCCATCTACACCCCAGCGGGCAAGCAGCAGATAAAGGAAAACATCGACTACTATATGAACAACGCCCGAACCATGAAAGAGGGTCTGGAATCCGCCGGACTGAAAGTGTACGGCGGTGTGAATGCCCCTTACATCTGGCTGAAAACACCGAATGGCACCGGCTCCTGGCGATTCTTTGAGCAGATGTTATACGAAGCCAATGTAGTAGGAACACCCGGTGTAGGATTCGGCCCCAGCGGAGAAGGCTACATCCGCCTGACCGCCTTCGGGAATCACGAAGATTGTGTGGAAGCCATGAGGCGAATCAGAAAATGGCTGGCATGAAGATGAAAAAGATAACAACTAAAATAAAACTATAGTTTCACCGGACTGATCATCCGCAATTTGTCTAAACTTAAAAGGTAAAATAGGTATGAAAATGAAAAGCGTAAAATTCAGAATGATAGCCATCGCGCTATTATCAGCAGCAATGCCTTTCACGGCAAAAGCACAGGATAAAGTGGAAGCCTCAGTCGGTGCAGATTTTGTAAGCAACTACATCTGGCGTGGAACAGACTGCGGTGGTGTAAGTATCCAGCCCAGCATGGAAGTCAGCTACAAAGGCTTGTCACTGGCAGCTTGGGGCTCGGCAGGCATCGACAAGGAAGATGCCAGGGAGATCGACCTCACACTGGGTTACAATACAGGCGGTTTCAGCGTATCCGTTACGGATTACTGGTTCTCCTACCACAAAGAGGACGGCGGATATACGGGAGATTATTTCAAGTACGGTGCACACAGCACGGTACACATCTTCGAAGCCACTCTGGGATATGACTTCGGTCCGTTGGCACTGAGTTGGAACACTTACTTTGCAGGAGATGATTATACGAAGGAGAACGGTGACAGGGCTTACTCCACGTATGTAGGCATCAGCGCACCTTTTAAACTCGGTGGCCTGGACTGGTCGGCAGAAGTCGGTCTTACCCCATGGGAAGGTGCGTATGCCAACAAGTTCAACGTAACCAACCTCACACTGAAAACAGAAAAAGAAATCAAATTCACAAATTCTTTTTCGCTGCCCACCTTTGCACAACTGACGTTCAATCCACACACGCAGGGTGCATACTTCGTATTCGGAGTTAGTTTCTAAAGAAGGATAAACGGGTATAGGTATTTACAGATGCGCCGAATGGCAAATCGTAAATAGTAAATTGTCTAATCGTAAATGTATTAAGGTATGAAAAAGATTGAAGCAATTATCCGCAAGACAAAATTCGAGGATGTAAAGGACGCATTGCTCGAAGCGGACATCGAATGGTTCTCCTACTACGACGTCCGGGGGATAGGGAAATCCCGTCAGGCACGCATCTACCGCGGTGTAATGTACGACACCAGTTCCATTGAACGTATCCTGATCTCTATCGTGGTACGCGACAAGAATGCCGAAAAGACCGTGCAGGCCATCATCAGATCTGCACAAACCGGAGAAATCGGCGACGGGCGTATCTTCATCATCCCCATAGAAGACGCCATCCGCATCCGCACCGCCGAACGTGGCGACATCGCCCTCTACAATGCCGAACAGGAAAGATAAAAGGGCAGCATCAAACCACAACTGTTAAGAGCCCCCTCCAGAGAGCTGCAAGAGCTGCTTAACGAAACAAAGAATACAAGTACAACTAAAAGCAAAAAGATTTTATGGATAAATATAGTAAACGCAGCATTGCCAGGCTGTGGATAGCCCTTGCTGTCCTTATGGCACTCTGCACAACAACAGAAACTTTTGCACAAACTTCCGCAACAACGGATAGTATATCAGCTACAACAACCGCTGTTATAGCTACATTAGAAGAGACTACTGTAGAATCATCAGCCCCCTCCACCGTCGGAGAACTGGTAAACGGACTCAACACAGTATGGATGTTACTCGCCGCTATGCTGGTATTTTTCATGCAGCCGGGCTTTGCACTGGTAGAAGCCGGTTTCACCCGGGTCAAGAACACTGCCAACATCCTGATGAAGAACTTCGTAGACTTCATGTTCGGTTCCCTACTCTATTGGTTCATCGGTTTCGGACTGATGTTCGGCGTAGGTGGTTTCGTGGGAATGCCCCACTTCTTCAACCTCTCGTTCTATGACGGAGGAGGATTACCAACAGAAGGTTTCCTTGTTTTCCAAACTGTATTCTGTGCCACAGCAGCTACTATCGTATCGGGAGCCATGGCCGAACGTACCAAATTCTCCATGTATTTGGTTTACACCATCTTCATCAGCGTACTGATCTATCCGATTTCCGGTCACTGGACCTGGGGCGGCGGCTGGTTGATGAACGGCGAAGAAGGTTCGTTCATGATGAATCTGTTCGGCACCACGTTTCATGATTTCGCAGGTTCCACCATTGTTCACTCTGTCGGTGGCTGGCTTGCGCTGGTAGGTGCAGCCATCCTTGGTCCACGCATCGGTAAATACGGTAAAGATGGCAAGTCCAGAGCTATTCCGGGACACAACCTCACCATGGCGGCGCTGGGTGTATTCATTTTATGGTTCGGCTGGTTCGGATTTAACCCCGGTTCACAGTTGGCAGCCGCCTCCACGGACGACGCAATGGCTATCTCACACGTCTTCCTCACCACGAATCTTGCAGCTTGTGCCGGAGGTTTCTTCGCACTGGTGGTCAGTTGGTTAAAATTCAGCAAACCATCTTTATCCCTGACTCTGAATGGCATACTGGCAGGTCTGGTAGGTATCACGGCAGGCTGCGATATGGTTTCTCCGCTGGGTGCCGTCATCATCGGTACCATCTGCGGCATCCTGATGATATTCTCAGTAGAGTTCATCGATAAAGTGCTGAAGATTGACGATCCCGTTGGTGCAAGTTCCGTACACGGTGTCTGCGGTTTCACAGGTACCATTCTCACAGGTTTCTTGTCCACCAGTGAAGGACTCTTTTATGGTGCAGGCTGGGGATTCCTCGGAGCACAAGTATTCGGCGCCCTCGTAGTAGGTGCATGGGCAGCTGGCATGGGTTTCATCATCTTCAAGGGACTCGATAAGATACACGGTCTCCGCGTTTCCAAACGCGTTGAAGAAGAAGGGCTCGACATCTACGAGCATGGTGAATCAGCGTATAATGGATAACGATCAACGGTTAGTGATTAGTAATAAGCAAAATGCCGCATACAGCGCAGCCACTAATCACTAATCACCAAACCCTAATCACTAATTTACGAACCAACAATAATAAAGTATTATGTCTAAATTGAGATTCAGAGTAGTAGAAACGGCGTTTAAAAAGAAACCCGTTGCAGTGGCAGCTCCTGCGGAACGTCCGTCGGAATATTATGCCAAGTATGTATTCAACAAGGAAAAGATGTTCAGGTATCTGCCGAGCAAGGTATATGCTAAACTGATTGACGTGATCGACAATGGCGCTCCGCTGGATCGCAGCATTGCTGATGAAGTGGCAGCCGGTATGAAGAAATGGGCACTCGAAATGGGTGTTACCCACTATACCCACTGGTTCCACCCGTTGACTGAAGGTACAGCCGAGAAGCATGACGCTTTCATTGAGCATGATGGCAAAGGCGGTGTGATGGAAGAATTCACAGGCAAATTGCTCGTTCAGCAGGAACCGGATGCATCCAGCTTCCCTAACGGTGGCATCCGCAATACGTTCGAGGCACGCGGTTACAGCGCATGGGATCCCTCTTCTCCGGCTTTCATCGTCGATGATACGCTCTGCATCCCGACCATTTTCATTGCCTACACCGGAGAATCTCTGGACTATAAGGCACCGTTGCTGAAAGCTCTGCGTGCCGTAGACAAAGCTGCCGTAGACGTATGCCGCTATTTCAATCCGGAAGTGAAGAAGGTGGTTGCCTACCTGGGTTGGGAACAGGAATACTTCCTGATCGATGAAGGTCTGTACGCCGCCCGTCCCGACTTGTTGATGACAGGCCGCACCTTGATGGGACACGACAGTGCCAAAAACCAACAGTTGGAAGACCACTATTTCGGTGCCATTCCCACCCGCGTGGCGGCCTTCATGAAAGAATTGGAAATCGAAGCTTTGAAGCTCGGCATTCCCGTCAAGACCCGTCACAACGAAGTAGCTCCCAACCAGTTCGAGCTGGCTCCCATCTTCGAAGAGTGCAACCTGGCTGTAGACCATAACATGCTCGTCATGGCATTGATGCGTAAAGTAGCCCGTAACCACGGCTTCCGCGTACTGCTACATGAAAAACCCTTCAAAGGTGTCAACGGTAGCGGTAAGCACAACAACTGGTCATTGGGTACGGATACAGGTATCGGACTGATGGGACCGGGCAAATTACCTGAAGAAAACCTGCGCTTCATCACTTTCATTGTAAATACCCTGATGGCCGTTTACAAACACAACGGGTTATTGAAAGCATCCATTTCCAGTGCCACAAATGCACACCGCCTGGGTGCCAACGAAGCACCTCCCGCAATCATTTCCAGCTTCCTGGGCAAACAGTTGTCGCAGGTATTGGAACACATTGAAGAGAGTACCAAGGATGATCTCGTAAGCCTTAGCGGCAAGCAAGGCATGAAACTGGATATTCCGCAGATTCCGGAACTGTTGATTGACAATACCGACCGTAACCGCACCAGCCCGTTCGCCTTCACCGGAAACCGTTTTGAGTTCCGCGCCGTAGGTTCGGAAGCAAACTGTGCCTGCGCCATGATTGCCCTGAACGCTGCCGTAGCCGAACAACTGGTAGAATTCAAAAAAGATGTGGACGAACTCATCGATAAGGGTGAACCGAAGATTTCGGCTATCCTGGATGTGATCCGCAAATACATCAAGATTTGCAAACCCATCCATTTCGACGGCAATGGCTACAGTGACGAGTGGAAAGAAGAAGCCAAAAAACGCGGTCTGGATTGCGAAACCAGTGTGCCTCTCATCTTCGACAGCTATCTGAAACCGGAAAGCATCCGCATGTTCGAAGATACCGGTGTCCTGACTCAGAAAGAACTGGAAGCCCGCAACGAAGTGAAATGGGAAACCTACACTAAGAAAATCCAGATTGAAGCTCGTGTATTAGGTGACTTGGCCATGAACCATATCATCCCGGTAGCCACGCAGTATCAAACGGATCTCATTGATAACGTTTACAAGATGAAAGACCTGTTCCCCGGCGACAAAGCTGCAAAACTGTCTGCCAAGAACCTGGAACTCATCGAAGAAATTGCCGACCGCACCGCCTTCATCAAAGAGCATGTAGATACCATGATCGAAGCCCGCAAGGTGGCCAACAAGATCGAAAGTGAACGTGAGAAAGCCATTGCCTACCACGACACCATCGTACCGGCAATGGAGGAGATCCGTTATCATATCGACAAACTGGAACTGATTGTTGACAACCAGATGTGGACGCTGCCCAAATACAGGGAACTCTTGTTTATAAGATAAGTGAAGAGAAGTGATTAACGGTTAGTGATTAGTGATAAGCAAAATGCCGCATACAGCGCAGCCACTAATCACTCATCACTAAACACTAATCACTATTTGAAATTATCTATTTCTTTTGTTGGTTGTTTTAAGTTTGCAGGGGGAGAGGTGCCGGGAGGTAGTTCTCTCTCTTTTTTTATTACCTTTGTCGGAGTTTATAAAAACTATTCATAAATTTAAAACCCGATAATGATGAAAACCATGCACATTCGCTATGCAGCACTCCTACTCTTTGTTTTGCTGTCAGCATCGACCTCTTCTTTCGCACAGACCGCTCTGGAGCAAAAAATCAGCACGATTTCCGCCATCAAAGAAGTCCGTCCATTGGAAACTTCTGAGTTTTCAGAGAAGTATGTGACCTACTTTACCCAACCGCTGGATCACCGCCATCCGGAGAAAGGCAGCTTCCGCCAACGCGTTATCGTTGCTCATGTCGGCTTCGACCGCCCCACAGTGATTGTTACCGAAGGCTATGGCGCCGCTTACGCCCTCCGTTCCCAATATCGTGAAGAGCTTTCAAAACTTCTCAATGCCAACATGATATTCGTGGAATATCGCTACTTCCTTGAGTCTACCCCTGAGCCCAAAGACTGGCAATACCTGACAGCCGAGAACTCTGCAGATGACTTACATGCCATCACCACCGCATTCAAAAACATCTATTCAGGCAAATGGATCGCCACCGGCATCAGCAAAGGAGGACAGACTACCCTTCTTTACCGCACTTTCTATCCGGATGATGTGGATATTTCCGTTCCTTACGTAGCTCCGCTTTGTTATGGAGTAGAAGATGGACGCCATGAGCCTTTCCTTCACAAAGTTTCGACACCGGAAAACCGCAAGAAAATTGAAGATTTCCAATTGGAAGCTTTGAAACGGAAAGCAACCTTACTTCCCCGTTTTGAGAAGTATTGCACTGAAAAGAATTATTCATTCCGTGCACCCATTGAAGAAATTTACGATTATTCGGTATTGGAATATTCTTTTGCTTTGTGGCAGTGGGGTACTTCTATCAACTCAATCCCTGCTACCACCGCTTCAGATAACGATATTTTCTCTCATCTGCTTGCTATCAGTGAACCGGGATATTTCACCGCCGATAGCCCCAATGCTTCTTTCTTCGTACAAGCTGCCCGTGAGTTGGGATACTATGGTTATGATGTCCAACCGTTCAAGCAGTATCTCTCCATCCGGTCCGGTGAAGGCTATCTGCATCGTTTAATGCTTCCCGAAGAATTAAAAGACATGCCCTTCGACAAAACCTTAAGCAAGAAAATAACAAAGTTTCTAAAGAAACAAGATCCGAAGATGATCTTCATTTATGGTCAGAACGACCCATGGACGGCCGCAGGCGTCACCTGGCTGAAAAACAAAAAGAATATTCATGTATTTATCCAACCGAATGGCAGCCATCTGGCACGTATCAACACATTGCCCGAAAAAGAAAAGAAAGAAGTGATGGAACTGATAAAACAATGGCTAAAATAAATGATAATTTAACGGTGGGAATAACTGAGATTAAGACAGGCTGAAAGCCTTATATTACATAGCGTAGGGCAACGCCCTACGTGATTATGTATATCTCTATTTAAGCCC
>OHMW01001179.1_pt1 | contig 13252 bp, 10 predicted proteins | sample 1569391 | NCBI WGS metagenome assembly OHMW01 (sample SAMEA3879557, study PRJEB24766) | human gut metagenome | biome: human-associated habitat; feature: feces | place: USA | collected 1985/1987 | reverse complement strand
CTCTTCCGATCTAAGTGCTCTATACCAGACGGATGAAACAGCAGATCGCATCTGCGAGGATGCGCCTGTCGAACGACCAGATCCGCCTTTCCCATTTAAGCCCTGCAGGACAGATCCGGGAAAAGCGAAGCTATCTGGTTTCCCTGGAAGAAAAGCTGGAACGGCAGATGCAGGAAAAATAGAAGAACAGTGAGAGCACAGGAATTTCCTGACGACCGGAATACGCAGGAAATATGCAGAAAATATGCAGGAATACGCCGGATAATCTTGCGTGAAAGTATATTTCTTGCTATAATACATGGGTATATCGGACAATAGTTTGCAATTTACAGGAGAGTACAGAAGAATGAACGATTTAGAAATGTACAGAGAGCAGCTGGCTCTGTGTGATGATAAGATTATTGACGCTTTGGTAGAACGTAATTCTATTATTGAAAAGATCATGGCGTATAAAGAAGAATATGGTATGCCAATCTTACAGCCGCATCAGGAAGAAAAACAGAAGAGAAGACTGGAAGAAAAACTGAAAGAAAACAAATATAAAGAAGAAATCTTTGATGTGTTTGGATGTATCTTGCGTAACAGTAAGAGAATCCAGGCAAGAAAACTCTTTGATTATAACATTGTACTGATCGGATTCATGGGGGCTGGAAAGTCAACAATTTCTGATTATCTGAGCACGATGTTTGATATGGATATTGTAGAGATGGATCAGGTGATCGCAGAACGTGAAGAGATGAGTATTCCGGATATCTTTGCTACATATGGCGAAGAATATTTCCGTGATCTGGAGACGAATCTTCTGATCGAGATGCAGTCGCATAAGAATGCAGTAATCTCATGCGGTGGTGGTGCGGCCTTAAGAGAGAAAAATGTAGCAGAGATGAAAAAGAACGGAAGAGTTGTTCTTCTTACTGCTACACCGGAGACGATTTTTGAACGTGTAAAAGACAGCAATGACAGACCGGTATTAAATGGCAGAAAGAATGTCAAAGGCATTTCAGAACTTATGGAGCAGCGCCGTGAGAAATATGAAGCGGCAGCAGATATAGTAATCAATACGGATGATAAGACCGTTCTTCAGATCTGTGAAGAGCTGGTACAGCGTCTGCAGGAGTCAGAAGAATAATATGTTTGATAGATTTTTTCCGGATCAGTATGTAGCATCCACTTATGTGATCGATTTTGAAAAATTATATGAAGAGGGTGTACGCGGACTGATCTTTGATATTGATAATACATTAGTTCCTCACGGTGCACCGGCAGATGAACGTGCAAAGAGACTGTTTCAGAGACTGAGAGAGATTGGCTTTGAAAGCTGTCTGTTGTCCAACAATCAGAAAAAACGTGTAGAGATGTTTAATCAGGAGATCCAGTCACATTATATTTATAATGCGCTGAAGCCTGCAAGAAAGAATTATCTTCATGCGATGGAGATCATGGGAACAGATCAGACGAACACGCTGTTTGTCGGCGATCAGCTTTTTACAGACGTATGGGGCGCAAAGAGGGTCGGAATACACAACATTTTAGTGCATCCGATCAATCCAAAAGAAGAGATTCAGATCGTTTTAAAGCGGTATTTGGAGAAGATTGTGCTTCATTTCTATAAGAAGAGCAAAAAAAGATTGAAAAAAGTCGCAAATTAGTATAGAATGGTAGAAGCAAAAAGTCTGTAACGAACAGTTACATTGTCTGAACGAAATGCAATTAAGGAGGATTATACATGGTTTCAGCAGGAGATTTTAAAAATGGTTTAACAATTGAGATTGAGGGAAATATTTTCCAGATTTTGGAATTCCAGCACGTTAAACCTGGTAAAGGTGCAGCGTTCGTAAGAACAAAACTGAAAAACATCATCAGTGGTGGTGTAGTAGAGAAGACATTCCGTCCGACAGAGAAGTTCGAGAATGCACACATCGAGAGAAAGGAAATGCAGTATCTGTATCAGGATGGAGATCTGTATAACTTCATGGATGTAGAGACATATGATCAGATCGCTCTCAACGCTGATGTAGTTGGAGACGCTCTGAAATTTGTAAAAGAGAATGAGAACGTTAAGATCTGTTCCCATAAGGGTAACGTATTCTCAGTTGAGCCGCCGCTGTTCGTAGAACTGGCAATCACAGAGACAGAACCGGGATTCAAGGGTGACACAGCTCAGGGAGCTACAAAGCCTGCAATCGTTGAGACAGGAGCTACTGTTATGGTACCGCTGTTTGTTGAGACAGGTGATGTTCTTAAGATCGATACACGTACAGGCGAGTATCTGTCAAGAGTTTAATTACGAATTTAGTACAGTTTAAGCTGTATTTCAAAAAGGAATCTGTATCATGCAGGTTCCTTTTTTCTTTGACAAAATCAGATGAAAATCTCTGTTTTCACTAAAAAAATCAATTCGGATTTATGCAAAATTCTGGCTTGCTTTTTAAGGAAGGCCTGTCTATAATAAAGAACACATAATATTTGTTCTAAATTTTAAGAAATTCTATTTGGAGAGATTCTGAACTCTCCGGGAAATTCTAACTCAATTGAAATAGTACATTTCGTACTGGTTTCTCATTTTAATTTTATGAACCGCAATCAGGAAGGAGAAGAGTGAATTATACAGAATTTGTAAATGCGGTAAAGGAAAAACTGACTCAGGAGTTAAATGGAGGTGTCAGGGTAAACATCTATACGACGAAAAAAAATAATGCAACAGAGCGTACAGGACTAATCCTGGAGACGCCGGGTGTTAATATATCGCCGACAATCTATCTGGAAGAATTTTTTGAACTATATGAAAAAGGGAAACAGATGGATTGGATCATTGAAGATCTGGTGGAGCTATATGAAGAAATCCGACAGGAAAAATCATGGGATTATGAGAGAATGCTTTCTTTCGAAGGGGTAAAAGACAGAATCATCTTTCGACTGATCAACACAGAGAAAAACAAGGAATTACTTCTGGATGTTCCACATAGAGAATTTTTGGATCTGTCACTTGTGTTTGCAGTACTTGTAGAAGCGGACAATGATGGGACGGCAGTGATGCTGATCAAAGATCTGCATATGAGACAATGGAAGGTGACAAAAGAACAGCTTTGGAATGTGGCAAAAGAAAATACAAAGCGTCTGCTTCCGGCAGAATGTTTCGGAATGAATTTTGCAGTGTATGAACTGCTCAGCAGATCAACTCCGGGGGAACATGATCGGGAGAATCTGTTAAGGAGAACCTGGCATATTCATGAAGAACTGGAACTCCCGGAAAAAGATAAAATGTATGTTTTGTCTAATAAACTGAAAAATTATGGGGCGGCCTGTATTGCATACCCTTATATTCTGGACATGCTTGCAGGAGTCTTAAAGGAAAATTTCTATGTTCTTCCAAGCAGTGTCCATGAAGTGATCATTGTACCGGAATCCTCTCAGATCCGTCAGTCAGAATTAGAAAGAATGGTGCGGGAAATCAATGAAACGCAGGTGCCTGAGGAAGAAATCTTAAGCAATCATGCTTATTTTTATTATGCACAGGAAGGGAAACTTCAGCTGGGGAAAGAGATGTGTATCGACAGGGAGGACAATGAATGAAAGGACGCGGAGAGATTATAACAATCCTCTGCATGTCAGTCTTTTTGATCTGTATTCTCTATGCAATGACATATGGAGGCATTGTCAAGGCCGAAGAACTTGAAAAACAGCCTGAAGAGGCCGGAGAAAAAACGGAGGTTGATATTGAAGAAGAACTGCGCTGGGCAGAAGAAGTAAAAAAAATCCTGAAAGATATCGGTGTGGGATTTTGCGACGAAACGGAGGATAAACAGGAGGAAGACAAGGAAGAAACTTTTGATCAGACAGATGAAAAGGAGATACAAAGCATAGGTGTATATACAGCGGCAAGGGCAGGAGAAACTGTTTATACAAAGGCGATCGAAAGGGGAATCGGTGCAATCGATGTAGTTGACTATAATGACCCAAACTGGCCTGTGCTACAACATTGGAATGAAGGAAGACTTGGTACGAAATCAGGAGAAAGTCTGTATTGCACCAATCCAACATTAAAGTTTCAGGAGGGCAACAAAACAGCAGTAGATGCTTCAAAACGTTATAACAAACAGACCATTCAGATGATCGCGGCAATGTTCTATTACTACGATAAGAATAAATGCAACGGTGTGAGTTCGAATTACGATTATCTCTTAAAACAATGCGCAGTATGGTGGGTCATGAATGAAGTACATCACTGGTATGGAGATATGATCCAGATAGAAACAGGAAATAATGTAGCCTGTGGGAATGGTCATTGGATCTCAGCACACAAATCTGAGTATTATCAAAAAGGGATTGCATTATAAATATTTTCCGGATGCATATGGGGTTATTTATGAAGGCAATGGCCAGCCGCTCAGTAAATGGGGCGGAACATACCAGCCGACCGGAACAGGGAGATTAAAGAAGGTGTCAGCGAATACTTCTGTGACAGAAAAGAACAGTTGCTATTCTTTGGAGGGAGCAGAGTATGGCATTTATAGCAGTCCTACTCTTTCGGGTGCATCAAGAGCAGGAACGTTTAGAACAGATGCGGCAGGAAATTCGTCATCAGTTGCGCTGAATGCAGGAACTTATTACGTAAAGGAACTAAAAGCTCCTAAGGGTTATGCACTTGTGGATGAAGTAAAAGCGGTTACAGTAAAATCCGGGCAGGAGTCTCTGGTGACATTTTCAGACCCACCGCAGATGAATCCTGTGGAACTTTTGCTAAAGAAAACAGGCATGGAACAGGAGTATGTTGATCCGTCAGGAACAGCAGCGTATCAGGGAGCACAGTTTTTAGTGAAATTCTATGCAGAACTTCTGGATCCAGGGAAAAATCCGGAAAAGGAAGGGGAAAAGCCAGTCAGAAGCTGGGTCTTTCAAACAGATGCAAAAGCAGTTTGCCGTTATCAGGAGAAGTATAAGGTAAAAGGTGATGCATTGTATAAAGCGACAGACGGAACAGAAGCGCTTCCGCTGGGAACTGTAACAATTCAGGAGATAAAACCGCCAAAAGGGTATTTCCTGAATGAGGAAGTCTTTGTTTGCCAGATAAAACCAGAAGGTACGGGAGAAAAAATAAATGTATATCAGAACCCTACGATACCGGACAGGGTTTTCCAGATCCATTTGGTGAAAAAAGCAACAGAGACAGGACATCCTCTTTCGGGAGCGCAATTTAAGCATATCAGACCGGATGGAAGTGAAAAGATTCTCACAACGGATGAAAAAGGGACTCTGAAAGTAATGCCATTATCTCAGGGAACGCACAAATTAAAAGAAGTAAAAGCACCGGACGGGTATCGGACAAATAATAATGAACTGATTTTTCAAGTTGATGAGAGCGGGAAAACAGAATTTTTATCTGAGGTAAATACAGAAGAAGGAGAGGTTATTATCGAATATACAGAGGATGGAATTGCGGTAGTGACGATAGAAGATAAGCCGGCCTGTTACAAGATTGAGCTGAAAAAGGAAAATGAAAAAGGTGTTGCACTTGCAGGAGCTGAGTTTACTTTATATGAAGACCAGGCATGCCAGAAAGAAATTGACCGGGTGTTGACGGATGGGAATGGAATTGCAATGTTCGAAAATCTGGAAGTAAAGAAAAAATACTATATGAAAGAAACAAAAGCGCCGATAGGTTACAGAATTCCGAAAACATCAGATGATGCAGATATTGTATATGAAATCTGTCTGGAAAGTAATCCGGAAGAGGGAAAGTGTCTGTTGGTTGTAAATGGAAAAGAATACAGAAGCAAAGATACTGCAGACAGTAAGATAAGTATTGAAGGTTCAATTAAGGAGTGGAATGTGAAAATGAAAATTATAAATCAGACAGGAAAGAAGCTTCCAGATACTGGATCGGCAGGAAAACCTGTGTTACTTACAGGAATTTTAGCAGTAGGGATCATGACAATGATTTACAGAAAAAAAGAGCAAAAAAGATAGTAGTAAAACAGTGAAAAATGAGGAGATGAGAAAATGAAAAAAAGAATGATGAAAATTTGTTATATGATGACTTTAGCTGCGGTACTCTGTACTTCTGGAACAACAGGTGTGACTGGAATCAAATCTGTATATGCAGCGGAAAATGAAGTACAGGAAAGAGCAGCAACTACAAATGGGGTTTTAAATCTTAATAATGGACCGGCAAGTATTACAATCAAAGGAAATGACGGACAGAGCCTGAAAGGAAAAAGATTCCTGGTATATCAGTTGTTTCAGGCAGAAAATGCGAAAGGAATGGAATCCATTAATTACACATTTAATCCGGAATACAAGAAATTTGTTTGTTATATCGTGGGACAGCGGATTCATAAGGATGAGAGAAATGTAACAGAGTATGATGTGATCGATTATATTCAGTCTCTGAATACGCATCAGACAGAAGGGGCGCAGACCGCTCAGGAAAAGGAAGGAGCATACAGTGAATATCGTGTTTTTGTAGAAGAATTAAGAACGCATCTACAGAGAAATGGAAAAACAGGTCAATCTGTTGAAGTGACAAGTACAAAAGCAGATAATTCATTTGAAATTAAGGGATTGCCGTATGGATATTATATTATTGATGAAGTGACAGAGGTAAAAGGAACGAATTCGGCAGCCTCTTTGTGTATGGTAAGTACAGCTAATCCGGAAATGAATCTCAACATAAAATCAGACTATCCGGTTGTGACAAAAAAGATCCGGGAAGATGATGATCAGGACAAAGTTGGAAATCAGGGATGGAATGATTTGGCTGATTTTGAAATCGGGCAGACTGTTCCGTATCGGTATGAGTCAAATATGCCTGATGTTAACGGATACAACACCTATTATTACGCATGGCATGATGTGATGAGTGAAGCACTTACTTTCAAAAAGGATTCTGTAGCCATCCGGATTTATGAAAGTTCAAATGCAAGAAATTATTATGAATTGAAAGAGGGTGAATTTGAAGTAAAGGAAGCTCCGGGAGGAGGAGATACGTTTCAGGTCATTGTTTCTGATATGAAAAAAATCATAGACAGAGAGTTTAATCGTAAAAATGAAGCAGGAGAAAATAAATATGGACAGAAAATAGTGCTTACCTATCAGGCAACATTGAATGAAAAGGCAGCGAAAAATACAGGACGTCCAGGATTTGAAAACGATGTTCGGCTGGAATTTTCAAATGATCCGGATTCAGCAGTGAGAGGGAGTACAGGATATACACCGTGGGATACAGTTGTTTGTTTCACTTATAAAATCAATGCATTGAAATCAAATAACCATGGACAAAGTCTGGAAAATGCCAGGTTCAGACTTTATTCTGACGCTGGATTAAAAAATGAAGTATATGTAAAACAGGGAGAAGGTGGGTACATTGTAATTAACCGGGACAGTCTTGGAGGAAACGACCATACAGATGGAAAGCAGCCGGAAAATGCGGTGGAGATGAAATCCGGTCAGGATGGAACATTTGTGATCTATGGATTAGATAGTGGCACCTATTATCTGAAAGAAACAGAGGCACCGGCAGGATACCGTCTGCTGACAGAGCCGATTGTGTTAAATATAAAAGCAAGTTTTCCAAATGATAGAAACGCATATGTAAAAGGAGACGGAAAAACAGAAAAAGGATTGAAAAAACTGGAGACATCTGCGCAGATCAAAGAATTTATTAACGGAAACTGGAAAGAATCAGAAGTCAGTCTGACAACAAATGAAGGCGAAGGATCTGCTAATCTGACAGTAATTAATACAGTTGGAAAAAAACTGCCGGTAACAGGTTCTTCAGCAGTTGTTATCTGTATTACAACCGGAAGTGTTCTTGTTCTTGCAGGAGCAATGAGAAGAAACAGAAAAAATGCAAAGGAAAAACAATAGATTACAGTCAGATCTTTTACTATGGATAGGAGTTCTTTTGTGTAGTATACCTCTTTTGACTGGCTGGTATAGTCAGAAGAAAACACAAAATGTGTTGGCAACATATGAACAGGTTGTGGAACAGACAACAGGAGATGAAATTGAACAATTAAGGAATCAGGCTGATGAATATAATAAAAAGCTTTGGGCAGAATCGAAAGGAGTCAGGGAACAAAGCGAGCCTGAACAGATGGAAGAGTATGAAGGTCTGTTAAATGCCGAAAAAATACAGACAGGAATGATGTGTGTACTGGAAATTCCGTCAATAGATCTCAGGCTTCCGGTTTATCATGGAACCAGCGAGGCAGTACTTAAGGAAGGTGTAGGGCATTTGATGGACAGTAGTCTTCCGATAGGGGGAGAAAATACGCATTGTGTGATGACGGGACACCGTGGGCTTGCAAGTGCGAGACTTTTCACTCGTCTGGATGAATTAAAGGAAGGCGATGAGTTCTTTCTGGAAGTACTGGGAGAAAAACTCGCATATAAGGTAGAAGAAATAAATGTAATCTTACCAGAAGAGGTAGAAAGTCTGGAAATCAGACCGGGAGAAGATCTGGTTTCGCTTGTCACATGTACCCCATATGGAATTAATACCCATCGGTTAGTGATTACTGGAAAGCGGGTTGTGTATGAAGAGAAAAAAGAAGAGAAAATCAAAAAGAAGCGTCCGTCTGTCAGAGAAATGATCTTCACAATGATTCCAATTCTCTTTTTGGTATATGTTGTGATTGAAAGAATAAAAAGAAAGCGAGAAAAAAGAAATTGTGAGGGAAAAAGAAACAGAAACCAGAAAAGGAAATGTAAGCACTACAGGAGAAAGAAACGTAAAAGAAAGAAAAGCAGGAGACAAAAAAGAAAGATGCAAAAGACGGCAAAATGAGAAAATCAAATGCGGAATTCTTTTTCTTTTGATATGTTTTCTGGTGGTAGCAGTAAAGAACCCGGCGTTTGCAGAAACAGAAACAGGAAATATAGAAATCTGTATTGAAGATACCGGAGAACAAATTAAGAGAGAAGGTGTTACATTCCAGTATTCCAAAGTGGCATCTCTTGTTGATGGTGCTTACGAGATGGGGAAAAGATATGAAGATAAAGGCGTGGATCTCAATGAGGTAAGGTATGCCAGAGAACAGGAAGAGCTGGCGCGGACTTTGAGTAAATATCATTATAGTGATGGATTGTGCAGGACGGATTGTGATGGAAAAGCAACCCTTACGAATCTGAGGGCAGGAGTTTATCTGATCTATGTTGAAGATGAATCAGAATACGAGGTTCAGCCGGTTCTTGTCCAGCTGCCAAAATGGGAAGAGGACAATGGGGCAATGAACTGGAATGTCAGGGTATGTCCAAAACAAACGATAAGGGAAGAGGCTGCAAAGACCGGAGATTCACAACAGGCAGGTGCATGGGCAATGCTTTGTCTTGGGGCAGGGATATTAATTCTTCTGCTTGCAGTGAAAAAAGATTAACCGCAGAAAGTTAGAGGTTTATTTGCCACTTTACATTTATACAGAATTGTGCTAGGATAAAAAAGGTTGTTAGCTGTACGAAATTAAATTTTCCCACTAACAACCGAGATGCGTCTGTAGCTCAGTGGATAGAGCGATGCCCTCCGGAGGCATGTGCGGCGGTTCGACTCCGCTCAGACGCTATAGGATAAAAAAGTCCTGTTATTTCAGCACATTCAGATGGCTGAGAATAACAGGATTTTTTCATATAGTTTTTTATTCACAATCTGCAAGGATGTGGTCTTTCATTTCAGGATCAAACCGGTTGTTTCTTAGCATTTCAATCTCATACTTATAAGGGGCATAAGATTTCTTTGCTTTTGTTACAGAGGGAATGTAAGGAGTCTCAAGGATCTTCGGTACAGATTCGAAATCCGGGTGATGGACAATTGTAGAAATTGCATCGAAACCGATTTCTCCAAAGCCGATATTTTCATGCCGGTCTTTCGCGGCTCCTGGAATATTTTTACTGTCATTGATGTGGAAGACTGCAATCTGATCTTTTCCAAGTAGACGGTCAAAGGACTCCATAACATCATCAAAATGATGGATGATATCATATCCGCTGTCGCTTGTATGACAAGTGTCAAAGCAGACTCTCAATTTATCATTCTGGACAACTCCATCATAAATCCGGGCAAGTTCTTCAAAATTCCGTCCGATTTCTGATCCCTTTCCGGCCATTGTTTCAAGGGCAATACAGCAGTCAGTCTCAGCAGTGAGAACTTCATTGAGTCCTTTGATGATCTGTGCAGTTCCGATTTCGACACCGGCACCTACATGAGCACCTGGATGAAGGATCAGAGTGTGGCTCCTGCAGGCAATCGTGCGGTCGATTTCTTTTGCCAGAAATTCTACGGCAAGAGAGAACGTCTCTGGTTTTACTGAATTACCGAGGTTGATGATATAAGGTGCATGAACGACAATTTCATCAATTCCGTGTTCTTTCATATATTCCCATGCTGGTTCGATATTCAATTCACTGATTTCTTTTCGGCGGGTATTCTGTGGGGCTCCGGTATAAAACATAAATGTATTGGCACCGTAAGAAACGGCTTCTTTCGCAGAACCAAGAAGCATTTCTTTTCCACTCATGCCAACGTGTGAACCTAATTTTAACATTGTTGGATATCCTTTCTGTCTGATGTTATATCATACAGGATGTAGAAACTGTATGTGTAAAGCTGTGGTTACATTATAAGTATTGGTTATTTTTATGTCAATTGGTTTCGGGGGCAGTCCGGATCAATTTGAATCGTTGCCGTTACTGTTCACAGTAACGCTTGCTGTTCTGTTGGATACATGATAGAATAAATAGTGGCTGTTTGTCTCCAGAAAAGTTGGGAGGCAGACTTGGTTTAATAAAATTGCCGTCAGGCAGAAAAGACAAACGAAAAGTAAAGAGGAGTGTGAAACTTTGAAGACATTACTGGAAATGATCACAATAGAAATGAAAGAAGCGTTCAAAGCAGCAGGATATGATGAAGAGCTTGCAAGAGTTACGCTTTCCAACCGCCCGGATCTCTGTGAATATCAGTGTAATGGTGCAATGGCAGGTGCGAAGAAATATAAGAAGGCTCCAATCATGATTGCGAATGCAGTTGTGGAAGAACTTGCAGATAGCAAGTGTTTTGCATCAGCAGAAGCGGTGAATCCGGGATTTATCAACCTGAAGCTGGCACCGGAAGTTGTTGCAGAGTATTTGAATGAGATGGCAGCAGATGAGAATCTTGGTGTTGAAAAAGAAAAGAATCCGAAAAAAGTTATTATTGATTACGGCGGACCGAACGTGGCAAAACCGTTGCATGTCGGACATCTTCGTTCTGCGATTATCGGAGAGAGCATTAAACGTATTATCCGTTTTAAAGGAAATGATGTAACAGGAGATATCCATCTGGGAGACTGGGGATATCAGATGGGTCTGATCATCACAGAGCTGAAAAAACGTAAACCGGAACTCCCGTATTTTGATGAGAGTTTTGAAGGAGAATATCCGGAAGAAGCACCATTTACGATCAGTGAACTGGAAGAGATTTATCCTACAGCAAGTGCTTATGCAAAAGAGCACGACGATTATAGAGAAGAAGCACTTCATGCAACTTATCTGTTACAGAATGGATATAAAGGATATCGTGCAATCTGGAAACATATCATGAATGTGTCTGTAACTGACTTGAAGAAGAACTACGAGCGACTGAGTGTAGATTTTGATCTCTGGAAAGGTGAAGCAGATGCCCAGGCATATATTCCGGATATGGTTGAGATGCTCAAGGAGAAAGGATTCGCACATTATGATGAGGGTGCGCTTGTAGTAGACGTTGCAGAAGAGACAGATAAGAAAGAGATTCCTCCGTGTATGATTCTGAAATCTGACGGAGCTGCGCTGTATGATACAACAGATCTTGCTACACTGGTAGAACGTGAGAAACTGTATGATCCGGATCAGGTGATCTATGTTGTTGATAAGCGTCAGGAACTGCATTTTGTGCAGGTATTCCGTTGTGCGAAGAAGACAGGAATTGTAAAACCGGAGACAGAACTTACATTCCTTGGATTTGGTACAATGAACGGAAAAGACGGTAAGCCGTTTAAGACAAGAGAAGGCGGCGTGATGCGTCTGGAAAATCTGATTCGTGAAATCAACGAAGAGATGTACAAGAAGATCATGGACAACCGTACAGTAGAGGAAGAAGATGCAAGACGTACAGCAGAAGAAGTTGGACTTGCAGCAATCAAGTACGGAGATCTTTCTAACCAGGCTTCTAAAGATTATATCTTTGATGTTGACAGATTTACTTCCTTTGAGGGAAATACAGGTCCGTATGTTCTCTACACGATCGCGAGAATCAACTCCATCTTAAAGAAATACAGTGATACCTGTGAAAATACAGAGAGCGGCGAGATCCTTCCATCGTCTGCTGAGCCGGAGAAGACCTTGATGCTCGCTCTTTCCCGGTACAGCGATGTGATGCTTACCTGCTTCGAGGAGCTTGCGCCGCATAAGATCTGCGCTTACATTTACGAACTCTCAAATGCGTTAAATCACTTCTATCATGAGACGAAGATCATCGCTGAGGAAGACAGGAAGAAACAGGCGGGGTACATCAGCCTTGTTACGTTAACACGTGATGTGTTAATGACATGCATTAACGTTCTGGGATTCAGCGCACCGGAACGGATGTGATGAAACAGCCTGTCATGCGGCTATGCAGAAGGGCAGGCTTGCCTGCACAGATGCATAGACATATGACAGGCAAAACTTCATGAGCAAGTAAGCCGACAGGCTGGATTGCGAATGAAGTTAGGATCGTGGGAGCACGAAGTGCGGAACAATCCGGTATCAATGCTAAAACTAAAAAAGAAAACGCAGAGTAATCATAGATCCCCGCATGTGCCTGGCAGAGGTATGTGCGGGGATTTTTCTGCCTCCATTTACCTGCAAGAAACTGCGGTTGCCCGGTTCCTGATCGCATAAGATCAGTCATCATACTGCGCATCCTGTTAAAAATATATCTATTTCCGCTAAAATCCCGAAAAAACTGGACAGCTCCTTATTTTTCTGTATAATAGGTAATTGTCGGTCTTTTTACGGCTGGCGGTTATTTTTTGTTTTAAAAGAAATTTCAGGTAAATTCTTTAGAAAACAAAAAAGATCCTACTATATTTAGAACACGAAAAGAAAAAAGGAGAGTTTGAGTATGGAAAAGATACGTCCAATGTTGTTTACAACATTGAAGAAGTATTCCGGTGTCCAGCTGATGTCTGATGTCGTAGCGGGTATCATCGTAGCCATCATCGCCCTTCCGTTATCCATCGCGCTGGCACTGGCATCCGGC
>OHMW01001175.1_pt1 | contig 13293 bp, 18 predicted proteins | sample 1569391 | NCBI WGS metagenome assembly OHMW01 (sample SAMEA3879557, study PRJEB24766) | human gut metagenome | biome: human-associated habitat; feature: feces | place: USA | collected 1985/1987 | reverse complement strand
AGCTTCACTTCATAGCTGACTGTACCGCTGCCGCCAACCTGCGCCAGCAAGTCTTTGACTTTGCTGTTCAAAATGCCGTTAACACTTTTTTGAAGATTAGTATATCTCAGACCATCAATCTCCGGTATCTCGCCCTGCATATTCTTTGTCGCAACAACTTTGCTGAAAACAGTCGTTGGTTGCTCGGCAAAAGCTACAGTACTTAATCCCAGTATCAGGCAGCACAGTAAAATCCCCAGTATTCTCATCAGCGTCGCACCTCTTTCAATAAATATTTTTGATTTAAGCTAAGGCCTTGATATATTGAACAGCCTTGCGCATTCTGCTCAAGGTAGTTTCTTTCCCCAGCAGCACCATAACATCAAATAAGCCCGGGCTTACAGTACGCCCTGTCAGAGCCAAGCGTGTCGGATGCACAACTTTTCCCAGTGATAATCCCTGCTCTTCGGCAATCTTATTATAAGCGGCTTCCGTACTGGCAAGATCAAAAGTCTCTAACGCTTCAAGCGCATTGATGCAGACAGTTAAGAGCTCGGCTGCTTCCGGTTTAAAATGCTTGCCGACACCTTTTTCATCATAGCTTTCTACCTCTTTAAAGAAGTATTCTGCGGCTTCAACAACTTCCTGCAGTGTTTTGACACGTACGCGCACTACATCTACCAAACGGGCAAAATAATCTTTATTTGCCTCCAGCCATGCGTCATCTACCAGGCCGGATTTGATGAAGAAGATTTTTGCCTCAGGCAGAACTGCTTCAAGCGGCAATGCTGATAAATATTGTCCGTTCATCCATGTAAGTTTTTTCGTATCATAAACGGCTGCCTTTTTCGACATTTTTTCCAATTCAAACTGAGCCACAGTGTCCTGCAGCGAGAAAATTTCTTCTTCGTTGCCCGGAGCCCAGCCCAGCAGAGTCAGATAATTTACAATTGCTTCCGGTAAATACCCCTGTTCACGGAATTCTTCAACAGAAGTTGCGCCGTGACGTTTACTTAACTTACTGCGGTCAGGAGCAAGTATCATCGGCATATGTCCAAATTTAGGAACAGCAAAACCACAGGCTTCATAAAGCAGTACCTGCTTAGGAGTATTGGATAAATGTTCTTCGGCACGCAGCACGTGACTGATGCGCATTAAATGGTCATCAACGACCACAGCAAAATTATAGGTCGGCATACCATTAGTTTTAACGATGACAAAATCATCAAATTGCGTTAAATCAAAAGTAACGTCGCCGTGGATCAGATCATGTACTGTCAGGTTTCCTTCCGTAGGTATTTTAATGCGTACGGAATAAGGCTCACCCTTAGCAGCTCTGGCCTTTGCTTCCTCGACAGGCAAATCTCGGCAGGTGCGGGCATAACGGAACGGCTGTTTGGCCGCACGTTGTTTCTCGCGTTCTGCTTCCAAAATTTCCGAAGTACAGAAGCAATAATACGCCTTACCTTCTTCCAACAGCTGTTCGGCAACCTTGCTGTAAATCTCACGACGCTCTGATTGGTAATATGGACCCACTTCACCGCCTACTTCAGGTCCTTCATCCCAGTTCAGCCCAAGCCATTTCAAACTGGTAAGTATTTGGCTTACGCTGTCTTCTTTCAACCGTTCAGTATCAGTATCTTCAATACGCAGCACCAGCTTACCATTATGTTTTTTAGCAAAAAGCCAGTTAAATAAAGCTGTTCTTGCTCCACCGATATGTAAATAACCCGTTGGGCTGGGTGCAAAACGCACACGCACTTCTTCCATGTTATCGTCTCCTCAAATTGAAAAATGAAAATTCTATATCATTATAATTATATTACGAACAAAGTAAAAAAGCAAAGCAGCCTTAGCAGGACTGCTTTGCAGCAGATTTTACAGTTATTTTTCTTCTCAGCCTGTTTTTATCGTTTGGTTTACTTTTTTAAGCAGATGCTTCTTCTTTTACAGCTTCCGCCAAAATCTCGATCGCCAGACAAATATCTTCGTTGTCAGCATATTCTGCCGGGTTATGGCTGATGCCGCCTTTACAGGGGACAAACAGCATACTTGCAGGAGCCAGTTTAGCCATGTGCATAGCATCGTGGCCGGCTCCACTGTTCATATGGCGATAAGCGATACCTTTCGCCGCACAGATAACATCCAGCTTTGCTGCCAGCTCTTCCGACAAAGCGACAGGATTATCGGCTGTCAGCATATCCATAGTGATAGTAATACTGTCATTTTTAGCAATTTCTGAAACCGCATCACGAATATCGCTCAAGGCACAGTTGATACTTTCTTCATCTACTCCGCGCAAATCTACCCACAAGGTAGCCTTGCCAGGAACTACATTGATCGAAGACGGCTCTACATCCAAAACACCAACTGTAGCTACCGTGCCGCTTTCCGCTTCATTAGTTGCAGCTTCTTCAATGGCTATAACAAGCCTGGCCGCACTTACAAGCGCATCTTTACGAAAACCCATGGGAGTGGCTCCGGAATGATCAGCTATACCTTCGACAATGATTTTAAACCGCGTCGGCGCCGCAATATTATGAACGATACCAATGCGTTCACCTGTTTCTTCCAGTACCTTACCCTGTTCAATATGTATTTCCCAAAAACTTTTAAAGCAGCCTGCTGCTTTACGTGCCTGTTTGTAGGCAGCAGGGTCACAGCCCCATTCTGTCAGTGCTTCTTTAAAAGTCACTGCACCTTCTTTGGCAGCGCCCGAGAATTTATCAGGGTCGCCAACACCGGCCATCAGTTTACTGCCGATGGTAGCAAAGCCAAAACGGCTTGATTCCTCTGCCCTGAAAATAATGACCTCAATCGGCCGCTCCAGTTCTTCATCCTGCAGCATATAAAGTACTTCTAAAGCACCTACAACACCTACAGTACCATCATAGGCACCACCCTGCACGACAGTATCTATGTGGGAACCCATGGCAACAGGCGCCAAATCAGTATTTTTACCTTCACGACGCAAAAAGACATTACCAACAGCATCTACAGACAGCTTCAGCTGTAAGTCCTGTATCTGCTTGAGCAGCCATTCCTGCGCTGCTTTGTCTTCTGCCGTATAAGCCAATCTTGTGATTCCGTGTTCTGTTTTGCCAAATTGCGCCAGCCCCTGTAACAGTCCGGCTACTCTTTCTTTGTTTATCGCCTGCATAACAGTCCCCTCACTTTCTCACACTTATTTATTCTTATTTTGACGGCGGTTAGAGCCGGTCTTAGGTGCTTTACGTTTATCCACGACAGCTTTTTTACCGCGTTTCGGTTTAGCAGCTTCTGCCTTACGTTTTTTCTGTACTGGCGCATGCTCACGACGGGCTATCGTTTTGCCGTCTAAATTCTGCCGTTCCATTTTCACATCAAGCTTGTTTTCAATATTTTTGAGCCATTTTACTTCTTCAGCAGTGTATAAGGTAACTGCAATCCCCTCGTTACCGGCACGCCCAGTACGTCCTATTCTATGCACATACCAGTCTACGTCATGCGGGATATCATAATTAACGACATGAGTCACGCCTTCGATATCCAGCCCACGTGCAGCCAGATCACTGGCAACCAGGACCTGCAGCTTGGCCTCACGGAAGGCTTTCATTACTGTTTTGCGTTTGGCCTGCGACATCTCACCATGCAGCACATCTACATTATATCCCTGAGTTCCCAGCCACTCACCCAATTCTTTTGTGCGTTCTTTGCTGAAGCAAAAAACAATCATCAGATAAGGATTGTAACGGTCTATTAATGAAGCAACAGCCTTATTACGATATTCGTCCGTAGTTTTGATGCAGATCTGTTTGATATTTTCAACCGTTGCTTTATTAGGGTCAATATCGATCAAAGCACAATTACGGGTAATACGTTTACCAAGCTTCTGCACTTCCTCTGATAAGGTAGCACTGCACAGCATAGTCTGCCGTTCCGGATCAGTCATTGCGATAAGCTCCGAAGCTTCATCAATAAAGCCCTGCTTAAGCATTTCATCAACTTCATCCAAAACCAGATATTTAACTCCGCCAAGGTTAGTATTGCCTTTGCGGATATGATCTAAAAGACGCCCCGGCGTACCGATCAAAACATGGCTTTTGCCGTCCAGCTTATGCTTCTGCGCCTCAAAATCACGGCCGCCGGTAACCGCAAGCACCTTTACTTCACTTCCGCCCAATAACTTCTTCAGCTCTACTGCTATCTGCTGCGCCAGTTCACGAGTCGGCGTAATCACCAACGCCTGTACAAAAGGCTTAGCCGCATCCAGACGTTCTACCATCGGTACTAAAAATGCCAGTGTTTTACCAGTACCTGTCTGCGCTCTTGCTATAACATCACGGCCTGCAAATAAGGCCGGTATAGCCTGTTCCTGAACAGGCATCGGCTTTTTAATACCCATTTGCTTAAGCAGCTCAACCGTTTCAGCACAAACCTTCAATTCTGCAAAACTATTCACCATATTTCTCACCGCTTTCATTTCAAATCCTAAAATTAAATAATAAAAAAAAAATGGAACAGCACGAAAAATTAATTAAAATTACGCCAAGTTGTTGGCATTACAGGCTTATTAAGTACATTTGGAAAATTGACCCCAAGATGTTTATGAATCTTTGTCCATATTTCTGGTTAACAATTGCATCTTTATTTGTGTTGCCATTTGTTTGGCTATATAATGTAATAAAAAACGGTTTTATCACTTTTTTTGATAAAATCAGTGAACATATGGATAAAATTTTCGATAAAGAATTGGAAAATTGGGTCAAGACATTAAACGAAGCTCAAATTATTGAACTTGATAAGTTTGGCTGGAATTCAGAGGATGTTAGTGTTCCTTATAGTTTTAAGAAAAAGGCTTCACCTTGGGATGCAGTTCATAAATGGTGTAAATTACATAATGTATCAACCACTGAACTTTATAAGAAAGTTGGTCTCTATGAAGAATTTAAAGAGAAAATGCGTCTTAGAAAAGCAGAATTGAGGAAAGTAGCAGCCGAAAAAGAATCACGTAAACAAGCTATTACTGATAAACGTAAGGCTGATAGAGAAAAAATGAATAAAGTTATTAAAAATACAAAACAAATAGCAGGTTTCATTATAACTCTTTTCTTAGCATTTATATTTTTCTTTATCGTAAAACTGTTTGTATCCATTTTTACATTGTTTGTTGAATTTGTAATATTAAATTCAGTAGAATGCGGATGTGCTATTGGTTATATGGCTTTGGTGGCATTGATTGGCTTTATCATATACCTCTATTGTATGAGAGTTGGTTCAATTGTTGATAGAATTACTGACAAACAACATGCAAGTTTTAAAGAATGGGTAATGGCAACTCCTGCATTAATTGTTATTGGGACTTGTTATGTGATATTCTATTGCATTATATATGTTTTCTTGTGGAAATGGATTATATATGCAACTTATGTTGGGCTTAGAAATGCATTTTTCACATTTACAGGCATATTTGGAGAGTATTTTGGAGCATCTTATTCAGACTATTGTCCTGGAATTGAATGGGATGAAAAAGAAGAAGATTAACATTAAAAACAATTAACATGTACACCTATATTTTAATAGTAATTTTGTCGTTTATAATTGCATCATGTATTAAAACTTCTTTTCCTAAGAAATTTGTTTTGATAGGGTGCGCATTAATTAGTTTGGCGGTTTGTGTTGTTATAAACTGTGTTTATTATGGTGTTAATTATAACACTATGGAAACTGTTAGAAACACTAAAGTTAAAATAATCTCTGATGAAGAATTGGAGATTAGAATTAAACGTGATTCTATCATTCAAATTGAAACCAGCACTTCATTGTATAACATTTCAGTTAATGGGACTGAAAGTGAAATGGTTAAATTGGACACAATTAATAAGGTAACAACGATTAAAGATGAATTTGTTGATAATAATGAATGGATGATGATTTCAAGTTACCCAACTAAACACTCTGTTGCTATTATTGGACTTAAAAAAGATAAATATGATGTATTTAAGGCTTATCAAGATTCTATTTGCAAAAGAAAAGATACACTATCAAAGAATGGGTAATCTATTTCTTGAACTTAAAAATATAGGTGGAAAGTTAATTGCTTATCCTATTATATTTTGTTTAATAACATTTTTTCACCATTGTTTTGCTTTGATGCATACATCTTTTGAGACATTTATGTTTTTCTATAATAAAGATAGATTCGCATTAAATGTTGCTAATATGGAAAAACGTTTAAATAAAAAATAACATGGTAGAATTAATTAAAAGATACTATAATCAGTATTTTTCTTTGAAATATCGAATAGTTACAGACCACTTTGCTGGCTATGAATGTCAAGTAAGTTTGTTTGGGATTATTTGGCGTGAAATGAATGGTACTAATACACAATCCAGTATTGAAACATCATTACATTATATATATCAGCATACTGGAAAGCATTTTAAATTTGAAAAATTAAACAAGATGTTATATGAAGAATGTTAATGAACATACACTGAACAATTTAAAGAAAAGATTTGTTAGTGATAATCAGATACCAATTATAATTTTTGAAGAGCCTGATTTTGAATATTTTCTTGATTTATATGAAACACAATTTCGCTCTCGCACTAAATGGAATAAGTTGATAAACGTTATTGATGAAAAATTCAATGGCAATCCTAATTTATTTCTCGAAGAGTTTTCAAAAGTAAGAAATAATATGATTGAAAGCATTCTTGAAAATAAACACTATCAAGAATTTAATGAAAGTAAAGATGTTCTTTCCAAATATGACTTACCAAAATTAAATTATCCTAAATCTAATGTATATAAAGAGACTAATAATGAGAGATATTTCTTATCAGTTGATTTGAAGAAAGCTAATTTCTCTGCATTAATGTTTCATGATAGTCATATATTTGGAGAAGAAAAAGTGATTTCTTATGAAGATTGGGTTAAGAAATTCACTGATTTGGAATACATTATTGATTCAAAATATACTCGACAAGTCGTTTTTGGAAAATTAAATCCATCAAGACAAATTAAAATCGAAAATTATATGATTTATCAGGCTTTACAAAAATATTTAACACTTTTTGAAAGTTTGAACATTAATGTGGAAGTGGCAAGTTTTTGTACTGATGAAGTTGTATTTGATGTAACGGATAATTTCAAATATGTTTTTGATAATATGTATGCAATTAAACACTTACAAAAGTGTTTAAAAGAAGATGATAAAATTAATGTCGATGTTGAACTTTATCATTTGAGATTGCAAAAATTTAAAACATACAAAGATGCTGAAATACCTGTTTATATGAAAGTATATCTTGAAGAAAAATATAGAGGTAAATTCAGTGCTGTTGTGTATGACTTATTTTCAGTGCCATCTTTTTACTATGCACAGGTGTATAAACTTATTCATGGTATGGATGTTAATGAAACTGATATGAAATTTTATATGGAAGGTCAAATTGCTAGATTTTACCACCCATTAACTTATGTAAATTCAATTTTAAACCATGATAAGTAGAATATTAATTAAGAAAATCAAAAAACATGGTTTTGGTCAAAAAGATTCTTTTACAGTTATTGATGTAGCTCCAAAAGAATATTATAAGTTAGTCAAAATTGATAAACTATATTTTACCAAAATTATTCTTGGTTTCAATAAAGTATTGGAGAACATTAAACCACATGATAACATTGATGAAGTATTGCCTGATGGCACTCCATGTAAAACAATGGTTGGTAATGAGTTTGTACTTTCTCTTAGTGATTTGATTAAAAAAGCTGATGCAATATATTTTCCACCTAATAGTAATAAGGAGAATGAAGAAAACTCTAAATATTACAACGTTTTACGTAAATTAATACAGACCGTTGAAAAGCATGGCTATCATAATAGAGTGATATTTGTGTTTGAGAAGAATTAATGGGATTAAAAAATCCCATTAATTTTTACATACAAACTGCACTATGAGAGGTAGAATACAAGAAATTTGTTAAAAGTTTTCCTAAAGATTCATATTTTTCATTTTTAGGCTTTAACATTAAGAATGTAGATGGAGAATAACAATCAAAACAAGAATATTCTTGCTCCACTTTTATCATCCATTCAGGTTTTTCAATTTTACCAGTTAATACTTGTTCAATAATAATTGATACATAATTGATTTTATCACTTGTTGGAGTCATATCAGAGGTTAAAATATCAGGGACTTCAATATTATCAGTATTGTATGTTTCCCAATCAAAATTAGCATATGTTATATAAGCACAGAAAATCCCAAAATAAAATATATCATCTGCCCTCAATGGATTGGATGATAAATCAAACATTTCATCAATTAAATTTTTAACTGATGATAAAGTACCACTTGAATAAGTAAAAATCATTACACGATTCATAATCAACTATTTTATGTATAAATAGCCTTAATAATGTTTATAAAATGGATAAAATAATAAAATATCTCAATCAAACTGAAGAAAAAACTAATGAAATAATTGCATTAAAACATGAATTGAAAGAGGAAAGCCCTGAAAATCAAAGATATATTTTTTATGATTATAGGAGTAATCAAGGGTTCCTTTACAATAAGGACTCATTTTCTCCAATAACAAAAAAATACATAGAACTTTTATCACGAAAATATTTGCAAAAGTTTATACATGATGATGATAAAATAAGTGTATGCCAATTCAGTTACACACCAATGTTTAATAAAGTCATCTTTTTTAAAAATGAATGTAAAAATGGCTTAACTTTTGATAAGAAAACTAAGAAGATAAGATTTTGGTATGGTGGAAACATGACTGAATCTTCAGGACTAATTCATGCAATGTTAAGAGAACTAAAACATGAATGGTTCTTCTCAATGCATTATTTTTTCCAAAATGGTTTAACAAAAACTTTATTGGAAAATATATTAAGTCAAAAAATCACTAATCCTGAAGATTATATTAAGAAATGGACGAAAATTTCACTTAAATATAGTTTTCACTACAAGTTGATTAAAAAATACTTTGAAACTGAAGAATTTTATTTTAGGAAAAATGAGGATATTAAACTTCCTAAAGGTGTAACTCTAGAGAATGAAAATGAATATATAGAGAAGCATCCTGAAGTTAAAGATAGTATTAAAAAAGAAGAATTACCTACTTGGGCTAAAGCAAGTAATGAAAGATTTACGTTTTTTACTATTTATCCTCGTTTCAAAAAAGAAGCGTTTTTAAGATATATCAAAGATTATACCATTGAGCCTAATTTTTCCATGCAAAAAATTTTAAGTGGCGAATTATCTAAAGAATATATAGATACACTTAATGACATATTTGACCAATGCAAATTATTAGGTGAAAAAATAAATCTTCATTGGTCATATAATAGGCTTCAAGAAGAACACTTAAAATTTTCTAGGAAAATTGCATCCATTAGATTTGTTGATGCTGATTTAGAACCTATAATATACTTTGGAATGCCAACTAATCCTAAATGTATTAATTATGAAATTATTAGTGATGAAAAAATGGCTTTTGAAGAAGGTGTTGAAATGCATAACTGTGTTTATACTAACTATTGGAATAAGATTAAAAATAAGACTTACTTCATATTTAAAATAACTTATCCTGAAAGATGTACATTAGGTGTTTCTAAAAAATATACTAGCTATAATGAAACCAAAACTGATTTAAGATTTAGTATTGACCAAGTTTATATTAGTCGTAATAGAAATGTAAAACCTGAAACGAAACAGATATTAAGTGAATGGGTTAATACTAGAGAAATGCAAAACTTCTTTGTAATGAATTATGATATTTTAGATATAAAAGATGTTCAAACATTAGAACAGATAGAAAAACTTGAAGAAGAAGCTAAAAAATAATCAAAAAAGCAGTTTAGTTTTTTTTAACTAAATTAATTTTGTGGATTGTATTTTAATTCCTACATTTGCATAAAGAAAAATAGAAAAGATATGAAATTTTTTATACAGACAATAAAAGAAAGAATAACATTTGATTTTGCATTGGAATTAGTCAATTCAATTGAATCACATAATTACTTTTATCCTAACGATAAAATCGAATATATTCTTGATGATGATTATAAAGACTATTCTTGGGAAGATAAATTCAAAGAATGGTGTCCTGTTGGCAGTGTAGAATTTGTATGCGGATGGTTTAGGCATTTTTATGGTGAAAACATGGTTCCAAAACCAATTAATGTGCCAAAAGTATTACAAGACCAATATTTTACACGAAGATTCATTGAGGAAGAGGTTATCAATGAAGAATTTAGAAAGAAAACTGAGTCTTTCATATTAAAGATATTTGCAAAAGACGTAAATAAGATTAAATCAGAAAACAATGGTCTATATGATTTAGGATATAGAAATGTACCTGATGGCACATATCAAGTATCAAGTCTTATTAAAGAGATAAAAGCGGAGTTCAGATGTTTTGTATTTGAAAATAAATTATTGGATGTACGTTTATATGATGGTGATTTTAAGATATTACCTGATTTTAATAAGATACAGAAGATGATTGACACATATATGGTAGATGCACCTGTTGCTTACACTCTTGATGTAGCAGTTAATGGAGATGATGATACTGTTGTTATTGAAGTGCATGATTTCTTTTCATGTGGTCTTTATGGCTTTATGGAAACAAAAAGACTTCCATATATGTTTTGGCGATGGTTCTATAATCATGTAAATAAAATTAATTATTCAAAATTAAATAGTGGCTTATGACAATAAAAAAATTTTATAACTTGTTATCTAATGGTAAAATAAAAGTTCGTGATAACAATCATGCTTTTGATTTAGGACATTTTATAGACCATATGAAATGGCAAATTGAATATTATGAAGATATGTGTAAAAAACACAAAAATGATGAATCTTATAAGTATTATTCAATGCAGTTATATTGAGAAATCAACCAATTTGATGAAGTTAATATTGGTTTTTCTAGAGAAATCAAATGTTATTATTGTGAAGCTACATTAGGAATGATATATTTAGGAAATAATGAAGCCATAATGATTGATTCAGAAGTAATTAGGAGTTGTGAAAAAGATGGGAGAAAGTTATCTGATTACATCTATACATTATGCCCTATGACTGATATTGTTAATAAAGGTTATTTAGAAGCTAATATTCATGTTAAGAATGGAAAATTAGTATTTGCTAATTATTTTGAAGATGAAAGAACTTATGATTTTGATGAAGGCAAACGTTATAAGAAAGGAACTAATATTTGTCATATAAATGGTCGTAATAATCTTATGCAATATTTGGCTAATAGAAATGTTGGTTATGGTCAAACAGGAAACATGACTTTAGCTATTTTTGTAAGTAATGACAGAAAAACTATATTGATTGCATCTCCATATAATGATGAAGATGAAGAAAATACAATTGAAGGGTATGAATTAGTAGGAAATATATGTTGTAATGTATGGAGATGGCAATGTGCTGATACTTCAGTATTAGAGAAATATGGAACAACCATTGATGAAAATTTTATTGAAGATAACATTGTAATAGAAGTTCCAAAAGGAGAATGGAATATTAAACATTATTATGATTTAATTTCAGATGAAGATTACAACAAAAATAACAGAATTATAGCAGTACTAACATTTATTGAATAAAATTATGAAAAGACCAATAGATAAAGCATTTGAAAATCTTACTATGAAACAGATTGCTCAAATGGTTGAAGAATTTAATAATGAAACAATTAGTTCTGATGCATTAATCAGGAAGGTTACAGCCGAAGTTTTTGAAGTTGAAATAAATAAAACTTCTATTATGCAAATGCAATTAGTTGTTATACATTGTGCTATTTATATGTCACGTTTTATTTTAAGATTAGATATATGATGAATGAATGGTCTGAATTAAATAAATTGATAATCACACCTGATGTTAAACAAATACATTGTGATACAAGAGATTTTTATTGTATCTTATCAAAAGATAATTTAAAGTACCACAAAAGTGACCATTTAGATGAACAAAAAAGGAAAAAGGGCATTATTAAAACAATAAAAAAACAAGCAGTTAAAGACTGTTATCTTATTGAAGAAAGTGAAATTATAACATGGTTAACTAATATGGAATTATCTTCTCGTGATGGTTGTAAAAATACTGTAACATGGAGATTTTTATCATTTGAACATTTAGATGGTATTTGGCTAAAATATATTAGAATGTATCGTTATAGTCCCACACAATTTATTGTTTGTGATTCATATAATAATATGATTGTGTGGAAAGATTGTAATGAAGAAAATTTATGTAAAAAATATTTAAATTCTCATTAATATGGTAGATGATTGGATTAAAATTGATGAAGTGGAAATCACTTCAGAAATAAATTGTATTCATTGTGATACAAGAACATTTCATGCAAAATGTAACATTATTGATTTCAAAAAAATTGAAAATGATAGATATTATGAATTAACATATAACAAATTCATTGATTTTCTTGAAGAAAAGAAAGGTAATATTGATGAAAAGTATTTAATTAATATTAATGAAATTATACCATTTTTGTTAAATCTACGTGAAATCAAGAATTATGCAAATGAACCGATACTACGTTTTAATGGTGTTTTAGGATGTGGTTTTTGGCTTAAATATGTTCGTATGTATAAAATTAATGATAACCAATTTATTGTATGTAATTCAGATTGTGTTCCAATTGAATGGAGACTTTTAAGTAAGAATAATGTAGCTATTACTAACTATGAAAATAAATAAGAATGTAACTTTAGAATGGCTTAGAAAAGAATTTATTTATTGTAACCATTCTAAATATCGTAAGTATGTTGATGAATGGCTATCAAATCTAACAATGGCACAAATTGAAGGATTTGAATTACAAAGAATTGGTCAAGAAACTAAATCTAAATGTATATAATATGGGATTTATTTGTAGTGCTCTAATAAGAAAAAATACTAAAGAAATCCAATCAAAATTAGAAGATATTGGATGGGTAAAAGCTGAATATGTTGACGAATATCCTCATATAGAAACAAAATTTAATATGCACCCAACAGGAAAATTTTTTGGTTGTAATAGTGGAGAAAAAGGTGAAACTATATGTGGCATTCCTTTATCATTATTTATTGAAGGAGTTGATTGTGATAAAAATGAAGATTTGTTTTTTGCTTTATCTTCATTAAGAGATGATACTGATGAAAATCAACTTTTTATGATGGATGTTGAAATATATAATGATATTCCAAAAGATAGTACATTTTACTCAACTAATATTGATGGAAAATATCATATTGGGACTAAAATAGACCCTTTTTATTGTCATA
>OHMW01001172.1_pt1 | contig 13335 bp, 8 predicted proteins | sample 1569391 | NCBI WGS metagenome assembly OHMW01 (sample SAMEA3879557, study PRJEB24766) | human gut metagenome | biome: human-associated habitat; feature: feces | place: USA | collected 1985/1987 | reverse complement strand
CTTCTGCAAATGTGCTGCCGCTACTCCAATTAAAACTGCCGGCCCCTACCGGATCGGACTCTAAAAAGAGCTGATGCCGGATAACCGGTTCGGGAGGATTGGGAGGGTCGTATTGCCCCCAAGCAGTGAGGTTACTCAACAGTAACCCCACAAGGAGGATATATTTCAGTCGTTTCATAATGAATTATTTTATTAATAAACCACTGATTTACTGATAGAATTACCAGCTTTTATCACATAAACGCCTTTAGTCAGAGGAACAAATGTACCCGTTTCTTCAACCGGAAGCTCGGCTATCTTCACTCCGGCCACTGTATAAACCTCCACCTTCTCTCCAGCTTGCCCTTTAACAAGGATACCCCCGTCAGCAGACGTTACTTCACAAGCAACATCCGACCGTTCTTCTTTCACCGACGTCGGAGCTGCACCGAAACGTAGAACAAAACGATTGTCAAAGTTACCGGCTTCGGATGAAAAACGATAACCTTCGGCAGACAGCGCTACCGTACGATCGGTTACTGCATCGTACAGCCATGCATCGACATCGGCCTTATCCGCATAAAGAGTATATTCTCCGGCACTACCGGCATAATATCCCAACCGGACAGACCCACCTTCGATAAAAGGCCGTGCATTAATAGCATATTGCAAACGTGTATTATCCAGTGTGTAAAGTTGCGGCACTGCGGCCACTGGACTCATGAACTTAGCAGCATCCTCCTGCATATCATATCCCGCAGAAGCATTCGAAACAAATGCGATACGAGTTTTATCAGCATATGTGCCGTCGGTCAAACGCAAATTAATCAAACTGCGGGAACCGGAAACACTCCTCATTGAACGTGTAGTCCATTTTCCATCGACCAACGCCGCCTTAGCAAGACGCTGTTCCGGCATAAAATGAATCGTCTCCGTTCCTTGAGGAACCTGCACGAAGAAAGCTTCCATCGGTGCAAAGACATATTCATCCGCATCCAGTATGGAATAAGCGTCATAGGTCCATGAATCCTTGTTCCATACCGTAATGGGAGATTTAAAATCGATACCGTTCATATTATAATAGCAGGGATACGGATTACCGATCAAGTTCCAACCCTGATTGGAAGCGTAGTTTGAAATATTCTCACTAACAGGTATTTCTTTCGAAGCAGGAGTCAACATCTGCATTCCACTATCCGTATCTCCTCTTACAGTCAGGTACACCTCCATGCTCGCCTGGAAAATATAACCTTGTCCGGCATGTAGTACACCCTCCGTCACATCTTTCCAGCTTTGCCCAGTTCCATTCAAGGCACGTTCCGCACCGTCATAATATCGGAATACATAACCGATAGAACCCACTAAAGTGGTATCTATTTTTTCAACCGTGATAGCGGACATATCCACATCAAACGGGAAAGATAAGAAATACCAATTGCCAGCTCTACATGCATATTTTATTTCCATATCAGCGACCGTAACATCACAATTAGTCACAATGGCAGATGAAGCAAGCGGTCGCCCCTCGACAGGATATCCATGATAAGAATCATAGAACCATTCACGCAGGTTACTGTCGCCTTGCTGCATAACTAACGAATTCAGAGAGAAAGTACCACTGCCATCCAATGTCAAAGAACTTCCATATCCCAATGTTAAATCAGTAACCGGTTCAAGTAGACTTCTATCCACATGCAAAGAACCGTTAAGCGTCATTGATTCCTGTACTTCTTCCAGAGATTCCATATTTGGAAATTCTCTCCAATAAGTATGTTCGGCATAGTCGCGGACCGAAAATCCAGGTACTCTCAGATGACACATACCCTTATCCAAATCCCTAAAAGGATCATTGTAAATTTCCATATCTAACGGAGCCGGCATATGACAAGTAATCTGTTGCAACTGCCAACATCCGGCGAACGCATTATTGGATAAGTAATTTAAAGAAGACGGTAATTCTATTTCCTGCAAATTGGAACAGTATGCAAAAGCATCATCGAATATACATTTTAACCCTTCCGGCAGAACGACCGAGAGCAAATGGTCATTCCAACCAAACGAGCTATTAGAGATATAATCCAATCTGGCATGTTTCAAGTTCAGCGACTCCAGTTTCCACATGTCACTATTTATAAATCGAAGGTCTTCTTCATTCAATGGACCGGTTACCGTCAATTTTGTAATTTTATCAGATTCCATAGACGAAGCCCATACTTTTTCGTGCAGCGTTCCCGGCATATCCACCTCCACCTCTAAGGAAGTATCGGGTATGATTCTATCACCATATGTTTCCACATACGATTCTTGCAATATTTCCTTATCGTCTCTTCGCTCAAAAACAGTTTTCAACGGAAGTCCATTTTCGTCGTATATACGATCGTATGTATATATACTCGAATAAATATAATCCCCATCAATCTCTTTCGATTCATATCTGATTATATCCCCTTTTTCATTGAATATTTTAGTTGTCGTAAATGTCCAATCATCCAAAACATTAGCATAGGTATACGAAAAACTGCCATTATCATCCAAGTAAGTTTTCGTTTCAACAAGCATTGGAACTTCTAATTCCTGTTCTCCCACAATCACTTTTATCGTACGGGTATATCGATCTTTTTCAGCATCATATTCAGATACCACATGTCCTTTCATAAGGACAACCGTACCGTCTTCATCCGCTTCGCTACCTATTACTATATCAGCATTGAAAAGAGAAAAATCATCTCCGTCATTGTCAAAGAAATATTCGTCCCAGTCATCGGAAAAACATAAATAAGGATTCAATTTTTCCGTCTCATACATAGGCACGATGTTCGTAAGTGACAGGCTGTCTCCATAAGATACCAAATAAAATTCAGACGGAAAATCGTCTTTCCAACTGATTTTAACTTTAGCCCTATCATTACTGCCGTATGACTCGTAAATCCAAGTCAGGTATCCTTTTTCATTAAAAGTGGCCTCCTGAACGATGCGGCTATCAATTCCGGTACGAATGCCATTTTCATCCAAAATAGTAGTAAAAGACGAATTAGTTGAATATTCCACCCACTCTTTTCCATTCCATTGATAAGTAATCTCACTTAATTTCATCTTTCCCTGTACTCCACCATAACTACACATTTTCCTATAAACATCACCCTGTTCTTCCAACAATATATTTCCCAAAGAATCAAATTCTAAATAATAAAAATCTTTACGGGAAACCGTTCCATCACCATTATAATAGGTATATTCCCGATTCACTTTCGGCGGATAATATTTATTATTCGAAACACTTCTCGTCAAAAGACTTCCATACCTTCCCAAATTAGACTTTGTAAAGTCTTGGTTTACCCTTGACTTCACTATCTGTTCTCTACGATTAGTCTCATGGCGTTTCAACCAATCGCCAAATGCATTTTGAGCATTAAGTTCCACACCCAACAAAAACAACAAAATAGAAAAAAGTAGTCTTGCTTTCATATGTCTGAAAATTTAAAAATTTACAATAATATTAGCATAGGTAAAGATATACAGTTTTAAAATATTAGAAAAACGGTATTTTTATCAAAAGTGCCCAAACAGATAAAATCAATGTCTATCACTCGAAAAACAGTAACTATATTACATATTTTTTTTCAAAAGCATCTTCTATCATTACCTAATAGGCTGAAATATGATAAGGAAACGACGTGAATCCACAAATTCTTTTCTATCTTTACCCACTTTCACTGTGATTTTTTTAATTCCGTAACGACCAATAATCCAAAAAGCAATCGAAAAAACCAATGGACTCAAGAGCCACGCAAGTCAACGAAAGCATAGAGCAGGAATTCCTATCCGTTATCCGGGAATACGAGCGGGTGATATATAAAGTGTGCTACCTGTACACCACCCCTACGGCTATCCTCAACGATCTATATCAAGACGTGGTACTCAATCTATGGAAGGCCTTTCCTAAATTCCGCAGAGAATGTAAGATATCAACATGGATCTATCGTATCGCGCTGAATACCTGTATCAGCTTCATTCGTAAAGAAAAAAATGTGCCGGAGTTTGTTACCTTAAACCGGGAGGGGGACTGGATGACCGAAGAGAACGATCCGCTTCAGGAAATGCTTCGCCAACTTTACCGGATGATTAACCAATTGGGACAGCTCGACAAATCCATCATACTGCTTTATCTCGAGGACAAAAGTTATGACGAAATATCAGAAATTACCGGCTTGACCGTAACAAACGTAGCAACCAAATTAAGCCGAATTAAAGATAAATTAAAAAAAATGAAGAAGGAGGAATAAGATATGGAACTGGATGAACTTAAAAAATCATGGAATGCATTGGATGAACATTTGAAAGACAAAAAGCTTGTCAAAGATGAAGACATATCCCAGCTCATCAACCATGCCACAAAGAATATCAATGCAATCAGCCGCTTGAACAAAAGATTACGTATCATCTCTCTGACAATTATTGCATTATTCATATTGGCCCTGTTATACGACGGTGTATTCCCGGATATCTACTATCAGATTATTCTCATAGCTCTGATACCGGCTTTAGGATGGGATATATTCAGTTCCCGCTATCTCAGCAATACAAAGATAGACGAACAGCCGCTTGTTACTGTTATTTCCCGCTTCAACCGTATGCATCGTTGGGTAATCCGTGAACGGATCATCGGTATCGGTTTTATTTTGTTTATGGCTGTATTTTTCTTTTTTTACCGGGAAGTATGGCAACACGGCACCGGAATGATCGTTTTCTTTTTCGTGATATGGGCAATAGGCATTATCATTCCTCTCTCGATATATCGTAAGAATCTGGGGCGTCTCCGCGAGATAAAGAAGAATCTCGGAGAGCTAAAAGAATTAAAAGATAATAATTAGCTCGGATCCGGTTTAAATTTTCCTCTTACAAGTTTTTATCGGCATTATTTAAACCGACCCTTAAACCATATTCTTCTCTTCTCTCTAACCTGAATAATTCATAATCAGTAGTAAGTAGTTAATTAGTAAGCAGTTAACTACTTAACTACTACGTATAAATTATTCAAGTTAAGTATAGCGGAGAAGACTTTATACTATTGTTATCTCACTCTTTCCATTCACGGATTTATGCAACTGTATCTGTACGGAAATACGTTCGCTCATCTCCTGCACATGTGAAATCACACCAATCTTGCGCCCTTGCATTTGCAACTGTTCCAATGCCTCCATAGCGGTACGCAAACTATCGGCGTCCAATGATCCGAAACCTTCGTCAATAAAAAGAGATTCCACTTTCAGATTATTACTCGATAAAGACGAAAGCCCCAAAGCCAACGCTAAAGATATCAAAAAAGACTCTCCGCCAGACAACGAATAAACGGTACGTACTTCATCGCACATATCACAATCAATAACTTGCAAAGCCAATGTACCAGGCACCTGTTGAAGTCTATAACGCTTGGAAAGATAAGCCAAATGTTTATTGGCATGCAACAGCAACAAGTTCAATGTGTAACTTTGAGCAATCACTTTGAACTTTGTTCCATCGGCACTTCCAATCAATTTATTCAGCTTGGCCCATTGCTCGGCAACAGTCTGCTTCTCCTTCCATTCCGATTCGATTTCCATCAGCCGCTTTTTATTCTGTTCTTGCTGCAATAAACGGGCCTCGACAACGGAAAGCAAACGCTCTGTCTCCCGGTTTGCCGATTGACAGGCGACAATATCTTCAGACAAATGTTCCGGATTTTCTATTTTCTCCTGCTGATCGGACAGCTCAATAACAGTTTGTGAAAGCTGTTTGATTTCTCCTTGTATCCCCAAAATACGAACATGAACCGATTCCATGTTTTTACGGGCAAGTTCCAATGCCTCATTCAACTCTTTCTCCCGCCGATGTACTGCCGCTTCAGCCTCATCCGCCGGTTTACCTTTCAAAAGCCCGGCACGCGATTGCTGTAATTCGCCCAATTCCTTGCCTATTGTTTGAAAACGCAACTGCTCAGTGGCTTCCGCCTGCTTGGCCATAGTCAATTGTTCTTCAATGGCAGTCAATTGCTGAGTCAATAACCGGACTTGATTCACTTCTTTCCGAAAAGCCTCATAATGCATACGCAGTTGCTTTAATCTGCCGTCATGTTGTTGCCATTCGGCATAAAGAAGCTGATACTGTTTTATCCTCTCCTCCAATGCACAAAGGCACTGCTGTAACTCAGTCAAATGCGCATCCAGATACTCCGGTGCACGTTCTGCAACTGGATAGTCCGCTAAAACCTCTTCCTGGGCTTTCTGCTGAACGGCATAGTTATTTATATCCCGTTGAAGGGCAATCACACGATTATTTAATTGATTATAAATGTCTGAAGCTGATTTATACTCTTTCTCGATCGAATGATAAAGAGTATCGGCTACTTCATTATCCTGTCGATAGGGATGCGATTGACTACCACATACCGGACATGCTTCCCCGTCATGTAAATCACAACGTAATGCCACCACATCTTTACTGATCGCCATACGGGCATTATCATAAAGTTTCTGTAGGGAGACGATTTGTTCTTGCTTCACAGCAAGTTGCCGCATAAAAGCAGCCAGTTCAGTAGAAGCTTCTTCTCGCTTTATACACAATTGAGCAAGTAATTGACTGGCCTGAAAAGCACGTTGCATCTGCGCCTGCTGTTTCAGAAGTTTATTCTGTTCTTCACTGACAGACTGAATTCCAAAAGTATTAAGGCGTGACACACGATTATCATTTTCCTGCTGAAGAGTCGTCAATTGTTGTTCTTCATGAAGTAAAAGTTGCTCTATACGTTGCAAATCGATGGGCAGAGAGTTATCAAAGTTATCTTTGCCTTTCAACAATCTGCTCATGGAATTTTGCGACCCACTGAGGGTCTCTTTTCCTGTACGGTATTTCTTTTCAATTTCTGCTGTCTGCTTCCGGGCAAGTAGCAAGGTCTGTTCCGATTGTCGATACTGAGTTCGTAAACTCTGCAAACGGACATCCAACTCGCGTGCCTTGCGCAACTCCGGTTGTAAAGCCTCCCATTGCTCTTGAAAACGAGCCAGATAATCCATCTGTTCCGCAAGGCCCGTTTGAAGTCTTTTTAGCTCCTCTACACCTACAAATTCCTCTTGTTGCTTTTCGTATAACTGTTTTTGCCGTATTTTGAGAGATTGTACAATGCTAAGTTGGGCATTCAGTTCCGTAAGGCGTTTTGTTTCGATAAAACGAAGTCCGATAAGGCGCTCCTGTTCCTTTCGCAATGACAAAAGTTCTTCCTCCGGGATAAGTTCGATGAGACTGATCGTATTTTTGAGAAGATTCATCGCTTCGTCAGCCGCCTTACTACGGGCATAAATCTCCCGGGAGATACGCGAATAGATTTCCGTACCGGTAAGTTTTTCCAATAATTCCGCTTTCGCAGATTCACGGGACTTCAAAAAAGTAGCAAAATCATTTTGGGCAAGCAATACCGTGCGTGTAAACTGTTCGTAAGTGAGCCCTACCAAAGCTACCAATTGGTTCAACAGTTCCGTTTTCGTACCTTGTAGTTCCTCTTCCTTATCCAAATCAGTAACCTGAATGGTTTGAGGTTGCAAAGAACCGGTAGCCTTGCTACGAGCGCGCCGAACCGACCAACGGGAACGATACCGCCTTCCGGTTATCCCGATAAAATCTACCTCAGCAAATCCTTCTCCCGTCCCCCTGCGAAGAATATTCTTCACATCCGACTGATTCACTTGATTTTCACCTACATCAGACAGGTAAAGATTCTCGCCTGATGCTGCAAAACGGGGTGTCTTATCATAAAGTGCCAGACACAAAGCATCCAATATCGTCGATTTTCCAGCTCCCGTAGGACCGGAAATGGCAAATATACCGGCAGAACGAAGAGGTTCGGCAGTAAAGTCCACCTCAAAAGTCCCTTCAATAGAAGTTAGATTCTTTAATCGTATTGTCAATATCTTCATAATAAATAATGTGCCAATAATTCAATGTGCCAATATGCCAATTGGAGAATGAATAATGAATAAAATGAAAGAATGAAAAAATCTGCCTATCAACTGTACCATCATCTGCCAGACATTTCTCCCCGCTTCCTTTCCCTTCTCTCCATTCTTCTCCCCGCTCAATTCTCCTTTCCCCCTTCCCTCACCGCTTCTTCAAACAACCGTTCCAGCTCTTCCGGCATTTCTGTCTGGTAAGTATTCTCAAAAGTCATCTTGAGTATTTGTAAAGGGTTCATTTCCTGCAATCCGGTAGCCACCAATGCTTCTTCTTCCTTCACGTCTGTTTTAGCCTGTCGATATACCGAAACAATACGTGCCAGACGAACAGCTTTGTCAGACAGTATTTCTTCTATCTGTTGTCGAAGCATCGGTTCCGGTTCTGTCACCAGTACTTTCACTTCCAAATACGGATAGTGAGAATTACCTTTGGCTTCTTCCATCTGTAACGGTAACCGGGCAAGTTCATCCAGTACTTCCTCCGGACTGACAGCCTTTCCTTTCGGCACGCTCAGCAAACGAACCAATGGAGTATATTCCCGCTTCTCTATTTCCACAGCCCATCCTTCGGCAAGAGTCACCATCACTACGCCATGATGATAATCCCTTTCTGCAAACGACATCGGCAACGGACTACCGGCATAACGTATGTTCTCCCGTCCCGACACACGCTGGGATTTATGAATATGCCCCAAAGCCGTATAAAAGTGTCGGGTGAGACACATTCCAAACCTCCAATAATGGTTCGTTCGCTGAAATCACGTTCTGCAATTTCCGACCCCGTAGCTTGCAGATGACCGACGGCAACTATTGCCTGATCCTTTTTTCTCCGTTCCATCGCCCGATTTTGCAGACGCGTATAAAGTTCCTTTACCCCCTCCGCATAGGGATTCCCATCAGTTACCACCACCGGATAATCTCCTTGCCGCAGGAAAGGTACTGCCAAACAGAGAGCTTCCACTTCTCCACTACGATTCTTCAATTCCACAATCAAATCATCGTAATCGATCTCTCCATCACGCCGCCGAACAATTCCTTTGATATCGGTACGCATTTCCTGCAATAGCGGTAAAGGAGCTTCAAGACGTGCAGCAGAATCATGATTGCCCGCCACAATCACCAATTGTAATTGCGGATTTTCCGTTGTCACTCTTCGGATAAAGCGGTAGAACATGCGTTGGGATGCAGCCGACGGATTGGAAACATCAAAAACATCGCCAGCAATGAGTAACACATCAATCTCATTTTCTTTTAATTCACGGGCCAGCCAATCCAAGAAATGCGCATGTTCTTCCACGCGATCGTAGCCGAAGAAGGTCTGTCCCAAATGCCAGTCGGCAGTATGCAAGATACGTATCATTCGGAATATCTATATCAAAAACATTTATTCAAAAATCGACTAAAGGACAAGTAAAAACAACCGTAGGTCCATCATCTGTTTCTACATTTACTGTATAAGTACCACCAAAATAACGAATAAAATGAATATTAATTTCATTACGGATCAATATCTTTTTATCTTTTACGTTTTCTTGTGCAAACAATGTACCGACCACACGAAAAACCAACATCGAGTCGACTTCGTCTCTTTCTATATAAAACATTACAAGATCCTCCCCTTCTCCCGAAACGAGTAATCCACGTAATAAAGACATCAGCCATTTCCTGTCGGTACATATCGTCTGAGACTCTACGGCAGTCTGTAAAACCACCTTTGCATTTTCATCTTCCACTTGCCCGTTGATAAAACCGACAATTTCACGACAAAGTGCAATTGCTTCTACTTCTGTCTGTTCATACTGTATTTTTCCAGATTCTAAACGTGAAAGTTCCAATATGTTATTTACATAATCCAATAACTGTTCAGCATTTTCCTGTATGATTTTCCCGTACCCCAGCTTACTCTCCTGATCCAAATCATCTGACTCGGCCAGTAATTCCGCAAAACCGACAACCGCATTCAACGGAGTACGCACATCATGACTGATCTCCATCTTCAATCGTTCTTTGGCCATATTATCCTCTTCGGAATGTGCCGCTGCCTCTGCGGCGGCACATTCGGCCAATACTATCTTTTTGGAAAGATGACGCGTATAAACGTAAAATAAAAAGGCTAAAACCAAAAGAATCAGTAATATGACAGAGACCCGCAAATAATTTGTATTCTTGATTTTCTGCTTTTCGAGCAACAGTTCGTCAATGTGATAAATCTCCTTCACCTGATTCAACTGGTCGGCAGAAAAAGCATTGTTTAAAGAGTCCTGCGTTCTTACCAGATAACGACGGGTTTCAATCGCCGCATCAATATCCCCCTTATCAAACTGGGTAATCGCCTTGTAGTTTATCAGCGTTCCGAATATAAATACATAATCTTTCAATACGATAGGAGTCACCTCATCAACAAAAGCAATACTCTTGTCATACTCCTTGGTGCGTGAAAAATACTGCAAGCGAACCAGTTGTACATTCAACCAGAATACCGGATCGACATGGGGTGCAAGCAACTCCTGAGCACGTTCAATATGCAACAGAGCCTGCTCAAACTTTCTTCTGTTCAAATAATGCAATACATATTTCACTTCACAATCTATCGCCAGATCAGTCCAGTTATTTTGCGCCTCCGGTTCGTTGCTCATCACTTCCTGCAAAGTCTTATCCATCTCACACAAGTAAGGCATCTTCGACTTGTCATCTCCTCCATTCCCGTAAACCTGAGTGATCCGGGAAAGAATATCTACCTTCAAAAATGGTTTTGTTCCGGGTTTAAACTCATGATATGCCTTCATCAAAACTTTAAGAGCCTCTTCCGGACGGCTGGATACGGAATAAGCACACCCCAAACTATTGTATGCAGCGATCTTCCCATTATTGCTATTATGAGCTATGGCCTCTTCCAATACCTCCTTAGTAACATGTACAGCCTTCTCTATCATCCTTTTAGAAGCCAATGCCCGGCCGATGGCCGCTTTCCGTTCCAAGTAATAATCATAAGTCCCCACCCCGGACACCAGTTCTTTCAACTGATTCACCCAATAAGTCAGGCTGTCCGGATCATGCTTTTTATCGTAATAACCTGCCAGATAATAAGCTCCTTCATTTTCATAAAAAATATTCTTCTGTCGTTTTGCTTCTTCATAAAGGGCGGTTGCAAAATATCTGTTATAAGGAAAATACTGATGACAGTAAGCCATACTTTGAAGATAAGCCAATCGGACAGTATCCGAAGGCATGCTTTCTGCCAAAATCAAAATACTGTCGCGATAAGCAATTCCTTCATTCTTCTCAGCCCGCAGACTAACGGACAGAAAAATAAGATATATGAAACACAGGATTAATCTTTTCATGACAACAGCCGTTATATTAGTTTGGATTCACTCTTCAACGGATGCAAGAAACAAAAACGCGCACCCTCCGTATACTTATCGTCGATCCAAATCTTCCCTTTCAGCCTTTTCAAGATCAACAGACAGATAGACAATCCCAGCCCGGTTCCCTGCACAAAGTCATTCAGTTTCTCAAACCGTTCAAAGATAAGTTTCTGTTTTTCGAGTGGAATACCACATCCGGTATCGGTCACAGAAAATAAAGCCATATCAGCATCATCAATGCTTCTCTCCAACCGCAGAACAATAGATCCCTGAGTGGTGAACTTTGTGGCATTGACCAATAAATTAATCAACACCTGCCGCAGACGAGAATCATCGGTATCTATCATTAAAGAGGTAAGTGAAGTGTCAAAACGCAATTCAACCTGCAGTTTATAAGAGGCAGCTACCGTCTCTATAACTTCACGGCAAATTTTCACAGCATCCTGTCCCTTGATAGTCATACTGATATTATCTTCATCAAAATCTGAAAAATCAATAATATCATTTATCAATTTCAGCAATTGATATGAATTGATCCTGATAATTTCACAATACTCTTTTCGGGAAACCTCGTCCACTTCTATCTCTTCCGAAGCCATTAAGGTGGAAAAGCCAACGATCGCATTCAACGGTGTACGTACTTCATGGCTCATATTAGAAAGGAAGAGATTCTTTTTACGAATGGCATTTTCCGCTTTCCTATTCATCTCTTCCATTTTTTGTTTCGATTGCTTCAGACGAAATATCTTTCGCCAGCTGAGAAATATAAACAACGCCAGCACCAGAGCACATCCCCCGATCGCTATCGTATAATAACGAAGCGAACGGTTACGGTCCTGCGTTATCTGATAAGTAAGTTGATCCGCCTCGAAGCGTGCGCAAAGCTGATCAATCTCTTTCGGATAATTCGCCTTAAATTTAGAATTTATATAAGAATAAATAGTGTTGTACAAAGTGAAAGCCTCCTCCTTACGTCCCATCTTCTCCAATAATTGTGCTTTCTTCTCCATCGTACTAATATACAGTTCATAATTATTCCCGGCATGCTTCAAGCTGAAAAAGTAATCGTATATTTCCAAAGCCTTTTCCAGCGCATTGCTCTGTTCCAGATAGTAAGCCTCTGCCACCAGAAAATATTCCAAAAGCCCGGGTATTAACTTGTCCTGCTGCTTCCGTACTTTTTCCAAGTAGCTATCGGCCTCTTCCAATGCTCCTGTATGGATCTTATAATATGCATTAAAAATAGACATCACCGTCTGCTCCAATTCAGACTGGCTGTCAGTAGAATACTGATTTAACAACCTCACATATTTAGCCATCGCTCCTATATCCTTCATACGCAGATTGTATTCGGCCAATTCCACCAGCAATATTTTTTTCATTGTTTCACCCCCACCATACTCTTCAAAAAGTGCCAACGAACGCTCATAAGCATCACCTGCCTCTCTTTCCCTTCCAATAGCGGTATAAATTTCACCGATGGCATTGAGAGAAAGGGCCATGCCCAAAACATCTTTCAAAACCCTGGCCTTGGAATACATTCTGTCGCTATGGGCAATTGCCATCCCCATCTTCCCTTTGAGTATTTGAGATTTTATTATAATTCGGGACAATTCAAAATAGGAATCAAATTGTTCATGCAATTCGAGTATATCCAACAGACTATCGGCATATACAAAACTACTGTCTTTTTCTTCCAGCACATTAAAGCCGAGACTGTTACGGAAAGATTGGATGATTTTCCCCTGTAAAGCGGTATCCTCCCCGACCTGATCGGCAGCATCAGTAGCAGCAGTGGCATTGCCCGCTAAAAACAAAGCACAGAAGCCCAACAGCAGATATTTCAGTAGCTTTCTCATCAGACAGTAAAAAGTGTATGTTCTGTTTGCATTGATCTTACAAATTATCGACAAATCTACATAAAAAATATCAGACTCTCACAGTAGTTTGACCGAAAGAAATGAGAATCTGTAAAAAAAATCTCCAGAAAGTTTATTATAAGTATT
>OHMW01001168.1_pt1 | contig 13383 bp, 6 predicted proteins | sample 1569391 | NCBI WGS metagenome assembly OHMW01 (sample SAMEA3879557, study PRJEB24766) | human gut metagenome | biome: human-associated habitat; feature: feces | place: USA | collected 1985/1987 | reverse complement strand
CGGCCCGAATTCTTTGAATTCGGGCCGTAGTTCTTTTATTAACTTCTTATCAACTCTCATACCACTATCTTCACAGAGCAGAAAGTACGTCTTCGATCGAAAAAGATACAAAATAGCATGTGGCGATCCTAATAACTTCCAGTTACGACAGAACCAGCCACATATTAAAATTCATTATTCAAACTATTATCAAAGAATACGAACATTTTTCTGTACACATATATCGTGGGAAGAAAATCCCAACATTATATGATAATCACCTTTATCTTTCAAAAAGCTCTTTGCAGCTATATTATAATAAGTAAATGCATCCTTAGACAACAACATTTTTATCGTTATCGATTCTCCCGCTTTCAAGAAGACCTTTTTGAATTGCTTTAATTCTTTTTCGGGACGCTCTACGATTCCCCCCGTTTTCCCAACATATAACTGCACAACCTGTGCACCATCACGTTTTCCTGTATTGGTGAGTTTGCACGTCACTTCTACAGAACCATCGACCATCGGATTGGAAACAGACAGATCGGAAAGGCGAAAATCCGTATAAGACAAACCATAACCAAAAGGATATTGTACCTCGCGTTGCAATTTATCATAACCACGATAACCAATAAATATTCCTTCTGTATAAGCAACATGTTTATCACCATCCGGATCATAATAACTATCATAAGCAGGATTATCCTCCCATCGCTTTTCAAAAGTCATCGGTAATTTACCTGAGGGATTCACATTACCAAAAAGTATATCAGCAACAGCCGTACCACTTTCCTGTCCCGCATACCATCCCCACAACAAACCTTTTAATCCGGGTTCCCATGCTTGCATCTCTACATTCCCTCCCGCATTAACAACACCGACTACCGGCCTTTTACATTTTAATGCTCGTGTAATCATCTTTGCATCAGCATCAGGTAATGCAAAAGTACGGTCAGCGCCTTCTCCTTCCGTATCCGAACTATGCCCAAAACAAGCTATTACCATATCCGCACGATCTAACCGTTCTACAAAAGGATCTCGCTTTTCACCTTTATACTCCCAAATCAAAGCAACAGCTGCCCCACCGCCTTCCTGAAAATATTCGAAACGTATATCATACTCCTTACCTGCTTCCAATCTCTTTTTCACAGAAGAATTACGAAAGCTACCTATTTCCCACTGATCGGCTACCAGTTCATTGTCAATAAACAGACGATAACCATCGTCACCACCTACAGAAAATTCATATTCTCCCGTGATATCAGGGCGTATCACACCTGTCCATCGCACCGAATAGTTTTCTTTACCAAGTCCTTTTATCCCTGTGCCTTTCGTCCAAGAATAGTTAATCTTATTCTCCGTACGTTCAAAAACCGGTTTTCCAGATAGATTTTTATTATTAAAATAAGCAGCATGTAAACCTCTCTCACCCATACTTTTTGTATATAAAATCTCGGGTAAGAAATCAAGTTCATCTACATAAGTCACATTTACATGATGTTTTGCAGCTTCTTTTTGAATGCTTCGTACATACTTACATAATGGAAAGGATTTACAGAACCACTACCACCACCATGTACATACCCATGCGCGTTTTTACCAACCACTACAATGTCTCTCACTTTTTTCGTGTTAATAGGTAGGGTATTCTGTGTGTTTTTCAATAAAACAATACCCTCTCTTGCCACATCTAATGCCACTTCAGCTGCTTTCGGATCATCTAATGGAATATTTTTATCTGCTTTCATCCCATTCTGAAAATCAAACGCAACCATTGTGCGTAGAATATGACGCACCATCTCATCGATCATTTCTATAGTTATATCACCTGTCTTGAGGTAATAAGCAAGTTCTTCCGGTTTTCTCGTCCCTCCTGGCATCTCAAGATCAAGCCCAGCCTTTACAGCCGGAATGCAATGATGGGTAGACCCCCAATCAGACATAAGTACCCCATTGAACCCCCATTCATCTCTCAAAACACCTTTCAACAACCAAGGAGACTCTGTCGTATAAACACCATAGAGTAAGTTATAACTAGTCATGACAGCAGCTACTCCAGCCTCTTGAACAGCTGCCTTGAATGCCGGAAAATAAATTTCATGCAATGTTCTTTCATCAATATCATTGCTTATTTCATGCCTGTCATAGTCGGAATTATTAGCAGAAAAGTGTTTGATGACAGCCATAATTCCCTGGTCTTGTACCCCTTTTATATATCCCGTAGAGATACGTGCCGCCAAATAAGGGTCTTCTCCCATATATTCGAAATTACGGCCACACATAGGAGCGCGATATATGTTCACTGCAGGTCCCAATAATACATTAATCCCTCTGGCTCTACAATCACGTCCTAAGGACTTACCATATTCATAGGCAAGATCTTCATTCCAAGTAGCAGCCAACAATACCGTAGCCGGATAAGCAGTAGACTGTCCATGAGTACCGAGCCCCTGCGGTCCATCAGACATTTTCATACGTGGTATTCCTAAACGATCAATGTTTCTCGTATACATCCAATCAATTCCACCGATATAAGATAACTTTTCTTTTACAGTCATCTTTCTCAAAATATTATCTACCTTCTCATCTACATCAGAAGTATACCACTTCTGTGCCATTACACAAAAAGGTGCCAAGATTAGTAAAAATGTAATAGTGATTCTTTGAAATTTCATGTTATTCGTGTTATTTTGCTTAAGACCTATTTATGTTTTCATAAAAAACAGCACACAACCGGAAGGTTAGACTCCCAGTTGTATACTATCACAAACTGCTTATTGTATGCTGTTCAGCAAATCAGTTTTCCCTTCATTCACCAGTTTCAGAATCAATTCACCGAACAAAGTGTTCTGCCAAGCAAACCATGCACGGGTAAAATTAGCAGGATCATCCTTATGGAAAGATTCGTGTATGAATCCGGTACCGGCATCTGTATCTATCAGCATTTTGACACAATCTTTTATTTCCTCATCATCTTGACTGGTAAATGCCTTCATCATGATACTCATCGGCCATATCATATCATAACCGATGTGTGGACCACCAATTCCCTCACCAGCTTTACCTTTAAAAAAATAAGGATTATCCTTACTCCATACAAAACGACGTGTATTCTGATAAATCGGATCGTTTATATCTACATCTCCCAAATAAGCCATTGCTAACAAACTGGGTACATTCGCGTCATCCATCAATAAATGATTACCGAAACCGTCTACTTCAAAAGCATAAATGGTGCCGTATTTAGGGTGGTTGTAAGTTGCATACTTCTGCAATGCCGTTTCGACTTCCTCCGCAAGATCGGTACATTGCTGTGCAAGATTTGTATTTTGATTCACAGTCGTTAGTATCTCAGCTGCTTTCCGCAATGAAGACACAGCAAAAAAATTAGAAGGAACCAGAAATTGCAAAGTAGTTGCATCGTCCGAAGGCCGGAAACAGGATACAATTAATCCCACCGGATTAACAGGAGCGCCCAAGCCATTGTTATTCAGTGTATCAAGAGCACGTTCCGTTTTACGTTGAAATTTATAATAGTCCACTCTTCCCTTACGCTGTTGTTCCTTGAATGTTTTCAATATATTGGTGATAGCTTGTATCCATTCGCTATCGAATACACTGGCATCACCGGTTTCTTTCCAATATTGATATGCTAAACGGAGAGGATAACAAAGAGAATCTATTTCCCATTTACGCTCATGAAGTTCCGGTTTCATGTCTGTCAGATCGGACATCCAATCCCCTCCTTTTGCACCATCATTGAAAGCATTGGCATACGGATCTATATTAATACACTTAAACTGACGCCGGATTACACCTTCGAGCATTTTCTTCAATTCAGGGTCTTTATGAGCCAGCTGTATATAAGGCCATACCTGCGCACCGGAATCACGTAACCACATTGCGTGAATATCTCCTGTATATACAAAGGTATCCGGTTTACCGTCAGTTGTCCGATAATGTACGGTTGTTTCAAGTGTGTTCGGAAAACAATTTTCAAACATCCAAGCCAGTTTCTGGTTAGTCAACAGTTTCTTTACACGCAAAATCTCTGTTTCAACAGCCTTAGAAGTAAATAATCTCTTCTTTACAGGCGGACGGTTCGTTTTATATGCTGCTGCCAGACACGCCTGATTTACAATGACCGTATTATCTTTTACAATGACAAAATCGGTTGCTTTCACAGACTTCCCCATCAACAATGCGGTTGCAATTACACACAAACTAATGTTTTTGTTTTTCATATTTTCTTATCTTTAATTGTTTACAAATCTTTTATTTGAGCCAGACGTGCATACATTTCCACTATAGCAGCCTGTGTCAACAGCCACTTCTTTCCGTCTTTATCTACTCCGCTTAAATCAACATTGAACAGTCCATTATCATCACGAGCATTATCCCAGGCATACGTCAAACTCCGGTTGAAAGCATCCAGATACTTCTTATTATTATCCTGCTTGTAAAGTTCGATAAATCCACGGAGCATAACGGCCGTAAACCAGATATCTCCTCTCTTAATCAATTTAAAAGTATTACCATCCGCCGGAGTAAAATCAACAAAGAAATAATTATAACATTCCTTCGCTATATTTTGTGCATCTGTCAGATAAGCCGGAATGCCGGTCAATTGGTAAAGTAATGCTGCGGCCTGCATCATCTGTCCGCTATTATAAGCAAACTTAGCTCTCCCTATTTTACCATCCAATCGGATGTTATCAAAATAAAGATAGTCTGTAGAATCCTGCAAATGTGTCTTTGTCCATTCATACAGCACTCTGCCACGAGACAAGAAAAGAGTGTCTCCAGTCGCTTTGAATAATTTTAGCGCCAAAACAGCTCCGGGTGCATTAGAACAAGTATTTTTACTCTCTTTCTTCTGCTCACACCAATAAATACCACCACCGAGTTGATCATCCGTCCCGCTTTCAATAAAATTCCATATCAATCGGGCTTTCTCAAGATATCCGGCTCCTTTAGTCATCTGATAAAGATCGGTAAAGTCAATGCCAAGCCACACATTATCGTCATAAAAACGATCAGACAACGGCGCCGTCCGGATATATGATGAATAAGCCTGAGGTTCCCTACGGGTATCAAAGTACTCTTCCAGCCCCGGCAATACTTTTTTATCCAGCAACTCTTTATACTTTGATTGGCCGGTAGCCTCCAACAAAGCATTCACAGCTGAAAACGTTCCCGAATACGGCCAAAGGTACGAATATTGATTCGGCATATTTGCCTGCTCTTCAGAAGCAAGATAAGTAACAGTATTCTGTTGATCGAAAGGATAATTCTCCCGTAATAAATTTCCATCCGGTTGAGAGTAATTCTGATAAAGAGAATCCAATGTTTCCTGAGCTCTCAACAAGTTAGGATTCGTATTCGATTGTTCCTTCTGAGCACAACCGACCAAAGCAAGCGCACATAACGAGTGCAATAAAAAACGTTCTAAATTCATATCTCTACTAAATTATATATTATCAATTCTTTCGTGGAAAGTTATAATTCCTATTTCTTTTTATTATCTGTTATTTCAAACAAACTGATAGCAAAACCACTGCCGATGGATACTGATTGTTTAAACTTCGACTTATTAGTTACCACCATTTTGCGAATAGTGTATGCCTGCTGATTGTTCTCATAATCAGTATCTGCAGCATCTGCATAGACGGTAGCCATGTATTTCTTACCGGGATCCAAAAAATCAAACTGAAAAGCAGCTATATGCGGTTGTGCACCGGTCGTTCCTCCCACAAACCAATTACTCGAGCCTTTTTCCTTACGGGCAATCGTCAGATATTCATAAGGTTCCGCCTCCAAGTAAACTGATTTATCCCAATCTACAGCTACGTCTTTTATAAATTGAAATGCATCTGGGAAACGTTCATAATTCTCCGGATAATCGGCCACCATCTGTAACGGACTATACATCGTAACATATAGCGCCAATTGATTGGTTATCGTGGCTTTCATCTTCTCATGACGATTTGGATTAATTTTAGATAAATCCAACTCAAAAATTCCGGGAGTGAAATCCATCGGACCACCAATAAGCCGTGTAAACGGAAGAATAGTCGTATGCCCCAATGGAACACGAGACATGAATTCATTTCCTCTTGCCGATTCATTTCCTATTAAATTCGGATATGTCCGGCAGATTCCTGTCGGACGAACTGCCTCATGTCCATCGACCATAATCCGATACTTAGCCGCTTTTTCCACCACATATTGAAAATGATTAACCATCGGTTGACTATAATGATATTCGCCGAGTGGTACTATCGGCCCCACATAGCCTGTTTTCACCGCATCATACCCATACTGTTTCATAAATTGAAAAGCTTCATCCATATGACGCTCATAATTTCTGTATGCCGAACCAGTTTCATGATGCATAATCAGTTTCACATTCTTGCTATGTGCATATTCATTCAGTTCTTTCACGTCAAAGTCAGGATAAGGAGTCACATAGTCAAAATTAAATTCTTTCCGATTACTCACCCAATCTTCCCATCCGATATTCCACCCTTCTACCAAAACTGCATCAAAACCATTTTTTGCGGCAAAGTCGATATATCTTTTCACATTCTGACTATTCGCCCTATGATTGCCGTGAGGTTTTGCTTTCGTATAATCAGTTTCGCCTATTTTTATAGTAGGATAGTCCGATGTGTAATCCCATGAACCCCCACCGGCTATCATTTCCCACCATACTCCGACAAATTTGGTAGGTCTGATCCATGAAGTATCTTGAATTTTACATGGTTCATTCAAATTTAATGTGATACGAGAAGCTAAAATATCTTTTGCTTCAGTACCTACGATAATAGTACGCCAAGGAGAGACTCCCGGTGCCTGCAATGTCCCTTTAAAACCAACTGCATCAGGAGTAAGATGTGACTGGAACGTTCTATTTTCACTATCCAGTTCAAGATGCATACACGGATAGTCGAGTAAAGCGGCTTCATGTAAATTTATATACAATCCGTCATCTGTTTTCAGCATCAAAGCTGTTTGTACGGCAGCTTCTCCGATTACCTTCGAAGCTATATTCTGGTGATCGACAGCCTTATTCATCAGCCCCCGGATCTCAGACATCTTAGATTTTGTATATCCATACTCCTGCGTACAATAATCTCCCGGAATCCAATAAGCTGTATGATCACCAGTCATCGCAAACTGAGTGCATTCTTCCTTCACTATAAAATGCCTCAAGTCTTTCTGCATCGGAAATTCATAACGAAATCCCAAACCATCATTAAAAAGACGAAAACGGATTAGCATTCTGCGGTTCTTTTCTTTCTGTACTAATGTTACCGCCATTTCATTATACTGATTACGGATATCTTTCTCTTCACCCCATACAGGCTGCCAAGTTACGTCAAAAGAAGAAGTCTGAATATCACCCACCTCAAAATCATCCAAAAACGACTTATCATCATTAACTAATTCAAAACCAAGTCTGCTGTTTTCTATTACTTGCTTGTCGCCCAACGATAGAGCATATGTAGGAATTCCATTGCCGGCAAGAGTAAATTTCAAAATCAGATTACCGTTGGGAGATTTCAAATTATATGCGAAAAGTTGTTGGAAAGCAACCAACACGAGAAAACTAAAAAAAACAATATTCTTCATATCATGACTATTATTCAAGTTAACAATTTTACAATGTACCATCAACTATACATTGCCATAAAAAATCCCACTAAAAGTCATCCTGTACAATCTTTACCTTAAAAAAACAAGTAGATAATACCCTATATCCTCCTTTTGTTTAGATGTTCCAAAGTTACGTGCCCGACCCGACAATTAATATATGATTTTATGACATTAGTGTATATTTAAAGCCTAAAGGCAACATTACAAACATATATGTCATGAAATCGTATACTTTTAAAGTTCTCTTTTTGGAACGGTTTTCTTTTTTATCTAACTTTGTACTCAACAATCACACCCCTTTTATTTATTGAAATTCACAGTTTCTATTATGAGAGTTCCCGGTCTATACTATCTTCTTTTATCCATCCTTTTCCTTCTCTGTTGTAGTATCGGAAAAGCAGACTCATACAACGTGAGACAGTTTTCCAGTCAGAACGGTTTATCCAACAGTGCCATTCTTTCTATTTGCCAAGATAACAACGGACTTTTATGGTTAGGTTCTTGTGACGGTCTTAATATATTCGACGGAACCACTCCCCGTTTGTATAAACCAACCGACACCCGGGTCAACTTCTCCGGAAATATCATAGGTAATATTATAGAGGCAGAAGAAAATGTACTATGGATACAGACCAACTACGGTCTCGACCGTTTCGACATCCGTCAACAAACCGTCCAAAGTTTCACAGAGTTTAAAGATATCAATAAAATGGCAAAAAGCCGGGATAATGACATCTATCTCATGAAAGATGACGGATATATCTACTGTTTCCGCCAAGGCAATAAACAATTTCATCGATTAGATACGGAGAAATTTATTTTCGATAATATTTTGCAGATAGTTGTGGATGAATCGGATGTTCTTTGGATATTTACTTCAGACGGCAATAATAAAAGTTATCAGTTGAAAAAAGAAGGTGAAAACGTCACACTTTCTATCAAAGATTATTTCCAGCATCCGGAAAAATTAATAGGAGTATCATTCGAAAGCAATCTGCTTTATTTCATTGACAGTTCGCATGCTTTCTATGAATACGATCTGAATAGCAAAAAGAAATATTACATAACGGACGTCGAAACAGAAATACAAAAACGAGGTGAAATTTCATCGGTCATCAAAAAGCAAAACGACTACTACATTGGTTTTAAGAGTAGTGGTCTTATCCGATTGAAATACCAACCCGACCAGAAAATAAAATATATCACACAATCTACCGATATCGCGTGTGGTATATTTTGCTTGGTAAAGGATAAATTTCAAGATATCATCTGGGTAGGGACAGACGGTCAAGGAGTGTATATGTATTTCACAGATGCATTCTCTATCCAAAACACCTTGCTAAATACTCCCGCTTACCAGATAAACAACCCGGTACGCGCACTCTTTCTGGATAACGAACAAACATTATGGATAGGAACTAAAGGAAACGGTATCCTTCGAATGCTTAAATATACTCCGGAAAAGGGAAAGCCAACGGCTACCGAGAGATTGTTCACAAACAACAGTGCACTGACCGACAACTCCGTCTACTGCTTTACACCCAGCCGTTGGAAAAGGCTTTGGATCGGGACTGAAAGCGGCATTAATTATTATTCCTATCAAGAAAGAAAACTAAAACAATTTCCTGTTACCGCCGGTGGGAAAGCGGTAAAATATGTCCATTCCATCTGCGAACAAAATGACAGTACCCTCTGGATTTCTACTGTTGGAGAAGGTATCGTAAAAGTCTCACTAAATACATCATCGGGTATACCTACAATAAAAGATGCAGAAAGAACCGTATTGGATGGGGGAAAACGTGCATCTAATTACTTTTTCATTTCTTTCCAGGAAAACGATTCTATTCTATGGTTTGGAAACCGGGGATACGGAGCCTATCGGATAAATACGGAAACCGGACGGATGAAACCTTATCTGTTTAATGAAGCAGTCAAGAGCCAGACTGTAAACGACATATTTGCCATTCTCAAGAATGAAACCGGTTACTGGTTCGGAACCAGCTTCGGATTGACACGAATGTATGACGGTAATTACCATATATATAATGAAACGGACGGCTTTCCCAACAATACGATTCACGGTATCCTTGAAGACAGACAACAATATCTATGGCTCAGTACCAATCAAGGGTTGGTAAGATTTAATACCCGGATGAATACGATACAAGCCTATCACCAGCAAAACGATTTGAGAGTAACGGAATTCAGTGACGGAGCCTATTTTAAGGATGAACGTAGCGGTACTCTTTTCTTTGGCGGTACCAACGGATTTATAAGTATCCATGAAAACGATTTCAAAGAGACAGAATATATGCCCGTTCTGCAATTCAACCGTCTATTCATCTTCGGCAAAGAGTATAATATCAATGAGTTTCTGCACGAAGACAAACAGAAGCACAAAGTTTTGGAACTGGATCACAGTCAGAATTTCTTCGGACTGTCTTTTATTGTCATCGACTATCTGAACGGAAGCAACTATACCTATTACTATACAATCGAAGGATTAAGTGACAATTGGATAGAGAACGGAACATCCACAACGACCATGTTTTCTAATCTTGCACCGGGACAATATACCCTGTGGGTGAAGTACCGGAGCAACATAACAGGTAAAGAAAGTGCCCCGCAACCTTTAACGATCCGCATTACCCCGCCCTGGTACATGACCTCTTTGGCCTATTGGTGCTACTCCATACTCTTTATAGGATTTATTGCATGGTGTATACACTTGTCCATAAAGCGGTATCGCCGAAAAAGAGACGCGATGATAGAGAGAATAAATCGCCGGCAACGGAACGAACTATATGAATCCAAACTTCGTTTTTTCACCAACGTGACTCACGAATTTTGTACGCCACTCACATTGATTTACGGACCTTGCCAAAGAATACTCACATATCCTTCCACCGACAATTATATCCGTAAATATGCCTCTATCATTCAACAAAATGCCCAAAAACTGAATGCCCTGATTCTGGAGCTCATCGAGTTCCGACGACTGGAGACCGGCAACAAAACCCTTGAAATCCAAAAGCTGCCTGTCTCCGCACAAACCCAAAACACGGCCGATTCTTTTAATGAATTAGCCGAAAGCAGGAAAATAAACTATCAGCTAAAAATAGAAAAAGAGGTCTACTGGAACTCGGATGCCGGTTGCTTCAGCAAGATTATCAACAATTTACTGTCCAATGCTTTTAAATACACGCCGGAGAACGGTATGATTAGCATAGAACAGTACGTAGAGAACGAGCAATTGCATATCCGCATATCAAATACGGGCAAAGGGATTGAAAAGGAAAATCTTACAAAAATATTCGACCGTTATAAGATACTGGACAATTTTGAGATACAGAATAAAAACGGAATATCGCCACGCAATGGCCTGGGACTGGCTATCTGCCATAGCATGGTAACTCTGCTGAACGGACAAATCCGGGTAACAAGCACCCCTAATCAGCTTACGACTTTTGAAGTAATCCTGCCCGCCCTCTCCATAATAGCCACCGATACAGAACGGCCCATGTCAATGGAAATGGAAACAGTGATACAAGAAGGCAACGAAACGATGGAATTAGAAAGTCCGACACCGGCGTACGACACTTCCCGGCAAACCATCATCGTCATTGACGACGATCCTTCTATGTTATGGTTCGTAAGTGACATTTTTGCGAACAAATACAACGTGTTCTCTTTTAACGATACAGAAAAAGCAATGGAACAATTAAAGCTGAGACCAGTCGATTTAATCATTTCGGATATTATGATGCCGGGTACGGATGGAATATCTTTTGCCAAACAAATAAAATCGGATAAGCTACTCACCCATACTCCCTTGATCCTCTTATCCGCCCTCAACAGCATTGATGACCAGATGAAAGGGATTGATTCCGGCGCTGAAGCATACGTCACCAAACCATTCAATACCGATTATCTGATAAAACTTGCAGAACGCCTTATCCAACGGGAAAAAGATTTAAAAGAATATTACAACTCTGTATTCTGCACATTCAAATTAGATGACGGACAGTTCCTGCATAAAGAAGATAAGGTATTCTTCGAGAAGATGATGAAAATTATCGATCAGAATATTACTAACCCGGAATTGTCTGTAGAGCTGCTGAGTAGTTCTTTAGGGTACAGCACACGCCATTTCTACCGGAAGCTCAAAGAAATAACAGAGCAAACTCCTGCTGATATCATCAAAGAATACCGGCTGGCAATAGCTGAACAGTTATTACTTTCTACCAACTTGACTGTCGAGGAGATCATGGACAAATCAGGATTTATGAACCGGGGAACTTTCTACAAGATATTCTCGCAAAAACATAACATGCCGCCACGGCAGTACAGGGAACGACAAAAAAAAGATTTTAAGAAAGCGTGTTCTCCACAATGTTCCTCTTCACATAGGGAAGGAGAAGCACCTCAAACTGTGAGTGAAGAAAATTGAGAAATAAAAAAGGGCGATAAAGCATGCTATGTACAGCTTTATCGCCCGGTTTTATTGGTTATAATCCACCTTATTTATACTCCTGCCAACTCTTGATCTGGATATCTTCCAGTTTCAACTCACAGAACGCTTCGATGAACGCACCTGCCAGACGGGCATTGGTAATCAAAGGAATTATGATCGATGGCTCCGCGGCGGATGCGATAACCGTTCGTCAGCTCACGCTTAGTATGATTCTTAGGTATGTTCACAATCAGATCGAACTTATGATCGGCAATCATCTTCATCACGTTGTTTTCTGCTCCCGGCTTTTCATCCGGCCAATATACCGGAGTCGTATCTACCCCGTGTGCATTAAGGAACGCAGCAGTACCGGCAGTAGCATAAATCTTATACCCTTGTGCAAACAAAGCACGGCTTGCATCCAGCAAATCTACCTTCGACTTCATAGCACCGGATGAGAACATCACTCCTTTATCTTTGGAAGGTATCTTGAAACCGGTAGCGATCATAGCGCTCATCAATGCTTCCGAAAAGTCATCACCGATACAACCGACCTCACCGGTAGAAGACATATCCACACCCAAAACCGGGTCTGCCTTGTGCAAACGCGAGAATGAGAACTGAGAAGCTTTCACACCGATCCAGTCGATATCGAAAGCCGACTTATCCGGACGACTATAAGGAGCATCCAGCATAATACGGGTAGCTGTTTCAATGAAATTACGTTTCAGTACTTTAGAAACAAACGGAAAACTACGCGAAGCACGCAAGTTACATTCGATTACCTTCACCTCGTTGTTGCGAGCCAGGAACTGGATATTGAACGGACCGGAAATATTAAGTTCTTTCGCAATCTGACGGCTGATCTTTTTGATGCGACGGGCCGTTGCAAAATAAATCTTCTGTGCCGGGAATACCAGTGTAGCGTCACCGGAATGAACGCCGGCAAATTCCACATGCTCGGAAATGGCATACTCTACTACTTCACCATTCTGGGCAACCGCATCAAATTCTATCTCTTTCGTATTTTCAAGGAACTGAGAAACAACCACCGGATACTCTTTAGATACTTCGGCAGCCATTTTCAGGAAGTTTTCCAATTCTTCATCATCATAGCAAACATTCATTGCCGCACCCGAAAGAACGTAAGAAGGACGAACCAGCACCGGATAACCTACTTTTTCCACAAAGCCTTTCACATCTTCGAGACTGGTCAGCTCCTGCCAAGCCGGCTGGTCGATACCCAGTTGGTCAAGCATTGCAGAGAACTTGTTACGGTTTTCGGCACGGTC
>OHMW01001164.1_pt1 | contig 13426 bp, 10 predicted proteins | sample 1569391 | NCBI WGS metagenome assembly OHMW01 (sample SAMEA3879557, study PRJEB24766) | human gut metagenome | biome: human-associated habitat; feature: feces | place: USA | collected 1985/1987 | reverse complement strand
CTTTCAGCACATAATCTTTGATTTCCTGATAGGTTGCTTTCAACTCGGCACTGGTGGCATCCAGCTCGTCCAGGTCTAAGTCGATCTCTATCGTGTCATCTGGTTTTTGTTGGGACAAAAGAACAACCGTCTCCACATGCACCGTCTGACAAAACTGATCCACCGCCACACTCTTCACAACCTCATATCCTCTTGCCTGTATCATCTCCAGATCCCGTGCCAGACTGGTCACTTTACAGGAAATGTAGACAATCTTGTCCACTCCGTAATCCAGGATTTTCGGCAAAGCCTTTGGATGAATCCCGTCTCTTGGCGGATCCAGGACGATCACATCCGGTTTTTCCTCAATCTCATCCAACACTTTAAATACGTCCCCGGCAATAAATTTACAGTTGGAAAGTCCGTTGTGTGCAGCATTTTCTTTGGCTGCCTCCACAGCTTCCTCGATAATCTCCACACCGATCACCTGTTTTGCCACCGGCGCCAGCACCTGCGCGATCGTCCCAGTTCCGCTGAACAAATCGAACACTGTCATATCGTTGATATCTCCGATATAATCACGAACTGTACTGTAAAGCACTTCCGCCCCTCTTGAATTTGGTTGAAAGAAAGAAAACGGCGTGATCTTGAATTCCAAATTCAACAGCTTCTCATAAAAATAGTCCTGCCCGTAAATGATTCTGGTCTCATCACTCTGAACCACATCAGAAAGAGAATCATTTAAAATATGAAGAAATCCCACGATTTTCCCTTCCAGTTCCAAATTAAGGAGTGCCTCTTTTAATGGAGACATATCGTGTTCTTCCTGTGTAGTTGTAACCAGATTGACCAGGATTTCTCCTGTGCGGTCACCTCTCCGAAGCAGCAAATGACGCAGATAGCCTGTATGCTGCATTTTCTTATAATAGCTGACATTTCGCTCCTTAAAATATTCCAGCACACAATTTAAGATTTTTGTCATGTCATCATGTACCAGCTTGCAGTCTGACGCTGTCAGCACATCATACGTGCTGCCTTTTTTATGCAGTCCCAATGTCAGAGGCCCGTCCTTATACTCGTCGCCGAACGAGAACTCCATCTTATTGCGGTATGCAAATTCTTTCGGACTTGCCTTCACTCCTTCAAAAAGATATTCACCGTTCACTGCTTCATTCAGAATGTTTTTCACCTGTTCTGCCTTCATGTCCATCTGTGCTTCATAAGACATGGTCTGGTACATACACCCTCCGCATACCGGGAAAATGCTGCACACCGGTTTTCTTGTTTCCAGCGGAGATTTCTCCAGCACTTCCAACAGGCGCCCCTCTGCATTTCCTCGCTTAAACTTATTCACACAGAATTTTACCTTCTGTCCCGGAATCCCGTTCTTTACGATCACAGATTTGCCTTCTTCTGCAACTGTGACAACTCCTTTATTGGGAAACTCCACTTTTTCTATCGTTCCTTCTAATACTTGTCCTTTTTTCATTCTCTTTTATCCTTATCTTTTCTTTGTTTTTGTAATACTTCCTGACGAAAAAAGAGACAGGGTGCAGTGTATTCCGACCACATCCTGTCTTCTGTTCTCTTTTCGTTCTGATTAAACCTGATCTTCCTCACTGAAATAATCATCGAAATCATCATCAAAATCTTCTTCGAAATCTTCCAGATAATCCGGTGTAAAGAAGCAATATACCGCATATGCGATCGCTGCCACTGCTGCAACAGCACCTACAATCGCCAATACCCAGATGACTGTCTTTTTCACTTTTTCATCATCTTTCTTTTTCAGTAATTCATTCAGTTTTGACTCTGCGATCAATTCCTCAACTTTACTCATATATTCACGTCCTTTCTCCTTGCCGCCGTACAGGTTTGCTTTTCATTATTATAACACTATCATTTTCAGATTACTACTGATTTATGCCAAATTCACATAATTTCTATAATTTTACCAAACGGGCAAATCCGGCAAACATTTTTTTCACTCCGGCGGTGTCAAACTCTACGGTTACCTCAAAATCTCTGCCGCCTTCCGTAATCTGTGTCACGGTTCCTTCTCCAAATTTCATGTGCCGGACACGGTCACCCACACCATAATCCAGCCCCTTTTCTTTGCTGACTGCAAACTGTTTTGGCGCAGCCGCAGAAAATGCCTTTGCCTTAAAGGTCTGTTTTGCCTGCGTATACGCAGTCTGTTTCGGAATCTCCTGTCTTTCTTCAAACATTTTCGAAGAACGGTTGCCATTGTCAAGCAGTTCCAATGGAATTTCTTTCATAAACCGGGACACTTTATTGTACTGTGTCTCTCCCCGCACCATCCGCCGCATAGCACTGGTCATGGTCAACTTCTGCTCTGCTCTTGTGATTCCCACATAGCAGAGGCGCCGCTCTTCTTCCATATCCTCCCTGTCATCTGATGTAACTGTCATATAACTTGGAAACAGTCCGTCTTCCATTCCTGCCAGATACACATGTGGAAATTCCAGACCTTTTGCACTGTGCAGTGTCATTAAAACTACATAATCCTGTTCCTCATCCAGACTGTCAATGTCTGCCACCAATGCGACTTCTTCCAAAAATCCGCTAAGTGTCGGTTTTTCATCCTGATCCAGACAGGATTCTTCATAAACCGCAACCTTGCTTCGAAGCTCGTCGATATTTTCAATTCTTGTCTCTGACTCTTCTTTTCCTTCTGCTTCCAGACTCTCTATGTATCCCGTCTTATCGATTACTTCCTGCAAAAGATCCGACAGACTTAAGGTTTCTGCCACTCCCTTAAAGTACTCGATCAATGCCACAAATCCTTCCAGCTTTGCAGCACCTCTTGCCACCCCCGGTATCAGATCCAGCCCTAAAAGAGCATCATAGAATCCGATTCCTCTGGACGCCGCTGACTCCTGAATTCGATTGATCGTAGTCAGGCCAATGCCTCGCTTCGGTACATTGATGATCCTTCTGACTGCCAGATCATCTTTTCCATTGTCGATGGTCTTCAGATATGCAAGCACATCCTTGATTTCTCTTCTCGCATAGAAATTTACACCGCCGACAATCTTATAAGGAATATTCATAGCAATAAATTTCTCTTCCAGCAGACGGGATTGTGCATTCGTACGATAAAGAACTGCACTGTCATTATAGGAACCTCCCTGTCTGACAGCACTTTTGATATCTTCGCCTATGAAATCCGCCTCATCAAATGCAGTATCAAACTGACGCAGACGGATCAGTTCACCTTCTCCGTTCTCCGTCCAAAGTGATTTTTCCTTTCTTCCGCGGTTATTCGCAATCACACTGTTCGCTGCATTCAGAATATTCCCTGTAGATCTGTAGTTCTGCTCCAGTTTGATCACCTTTGCATCCGGAAATTCATGCTCAAAGTCAAGAATATTCCGGATATTCGCTCCACGGAACTTGTAGATTGACTGGTCATCATCTCCAACGACACAAAGATTCTTATATTTTCCTGCAAGAAGGCTTACCAGCTGAAACTGGACTGTATTTGTATCCTGATATTCATCTACCATAATATAGCGGAATCTTTCCTGATAACTCTCAAGCACATCCGGCTGTGTCTGCAAAAGCTGTACTGTCTTTACAAGCAGATCATCAAAATCCAGTGCATTATTCGCTCTCATCTGCGCCTCATACTCACGGTAAACCTTGGCAATCTTCATCTTTGCGAAGTCTCCTCCGGCATTCAGTTCAAATTCATCCGGAAGGATCATCTCATTCTTTGCAGATGAAATTGCTGAAAGCAGACTTCTTTCTTTAAACACTTTCGTATCCACATCTACTTTCCGACAGACTTCCTTAATTAATGTCTTCTGATCGTCCGTATCATATATAGTAAAATGATTCTCATACCCTAATCTGTCAATAAATCTTCTCAAAATACGCACACATGCAGAATGAAATGTGCTCACCCATACACTTTCTGCTCCAAAACCGACAAGATTATCCACACGTTGGCGCATCTCTTCTGCCGCTTTGTTCGTAAATGTGATTGCAAGAATATTCCATGCGTCCACGCCACGTTCTCCGATCAGATATGCGATCCTGTGCGTCAGAACTCTTGTTTTTCCTGAACCGGCTCCGGCAAGGATCAGAAGAGGGCCGTCCGTGTGGTAAACAGCCTCTCTCTGCGGTTCATTTAATTTATCATAAATGCTCATCTTTCCACTCCTTTAAAGTTATAAAGATATCTGTAAATGTATTCCCATTATCAAACACACGTTCCTGTTTGTCAACTACATTTTCCGGCCTTCTTATCTTTTGCTTGCTATCTAGTTTTAAATACTATATAATAAATGTATTGAGGTGATAACATGAATATAGACACAAGTAATCTGTTAAACAGCATTTTAGAAGAACTTTCTTCTTTAAGCTATGTGCATCCCGGCGATGTTCCGAATATTGATCTTTACATGGATCAAGTCACTACTTTTATGGATGAGCAGCTGGCTTCGACCAAACGTTACCCTGATGATAAGATCCTGACAAAGACCATGATCAATAATTATACGAAGAACAATCTTCTTCCACCCCCGGTGAAGAAGAAGTATTCCAGAGAGCACCTGCTCCTTCTGGTCTTCATTTATTATTTTAAAAATATCCTTTCAATCAAAGATATTGAGACAGTTCTTGCACCGCTCACAGAGAAATATTTTCCGGATGGAAACTCTTTTGAATTAGCGGATATTTACAAAGAAGTCTGCAAGATTGAAAAAGAACAGCTGGATTCCATCAAAGAGAATGTAACTGCTACTTATGAGAAATCTGCTGAGACTTTCACTCATCTTGCTGATGGCGAAGATAAGGAGATCTTACAGCAGTTTGCATTTATATGCAGCTTGAGTTTTGATGTATATATCAAGAAAATGATCATTGAACGGATCATTGATGACCTCTCTTCCAAGTCTTCAAAAAACGAAGAGAAAAAGAAAGGGAAATAAACATTTCTGTTTAAAACGAGATACAGCCTGCGAAAGACTTTATCAGGATCTTCCGCAAGCTGTATCTTTTGATTGATAAAAGGTATTTTATTGTAAGCTTAATTCTTAAGTGTTATTCTTCCGTTCCATTCTTTTCCTCAGCAAGCCCTACACGTTTGAAAACCATATCATATCCGTCATTCCCGTAATTAAGAGAACGGTTCACACGACTGATTGTCGCAGTGGATGCTCCTGTCTTCTCCGCGATCTCCAGATATGTCTTCTGTTCACGGAGCATTCTTGCCACTTCAAATCTCTGTGACAATGAAAGCAACTCATTGATCGTACAGATGTCTTCAAAAAATGTATAACACTCTTCTTTATTCTCAAGGCTTAAGATTGCCTGAAACAGATAATCTACTGCCTCGGTTCTGATCTTCTTACTCATACGAAACAATCTCCTTCTCAACCGGCTAATTATATGATGGCCTACGGCATACCATAAACCATAACAATACCTTTTGCCTTCTCAGGCCACTTTTTGATTTTAACACATTAAATTTTTAAAGTCCACCATTTCTTATGAATTTAAACTAAATTCTTGCACAATTTTGATTTTTTTCTAAAACATTTTATGTAAAACACACTTTTTTCGTTGTTCTTCCTCTTTTAAGATGCTATAATAAATCTGTTATAAATATTTTGATACAAAAGAGAGGAGTACATGATTAATATGAAGTGCCCAATATGTGGAAAAGACCTGGATTTGCAGAATAAGCAGATTGGCACCAGCGAAAACGGGGATCCAATCTTTAATGAATATGCAATCTGCCATAGCTGTAAAAAGCAATGGAACCTTGATAAACAACGTGCAAAGAAGATCGCTGCCAAGAAAGCCGCAGAAGAGAAAGCAAAAGCTGAGGCTGAGGCTCGTGCCGCCGAAGAGAAGGCAAAAGCTGAAGCTGCCGCCCGCGCTGCTGAAGAAAAAGCGAAAGCTGAAGCTGCTGCCCGTGCCGCTGAGGAGAAAGCGAAAGCTGAAGCTGCCGCCCGTGCCGCTGAAGAGAAACGAGCTGCCCGCAGAGAAGCAAAAGCCCGCGCCCGCAAAGAAGCGATTGCCCGCCTTGCTGCTGACAAAGGGATTTCAGAAGAAGAAGCTGAACGTATTCTTAAGGAGAGAGCCAGAGCCCGCAAAGCCGCCGCACAGAAAGCTGCCACTGATGCCACTGCCACTGATAATTCCGAAGAGCAGAAATATGGGAACATTCCAGCGGAAGAAATCCGTGATAAGCGTGAAAAAGCAGTTCGCAAGGGATACGAAGATATGCTTGCAACTGACCCTGACAGTAAAGCTGCCAAGAAGAAAAAGAAAGAGGAAGCCGAAACTGCGAAAGCAAAAGAAGATGTAAAATCCAGAAAAATGGATGACTATGATGATGAGAAATCCTCTGATGATGAAGATGATGATGAATATGAATACGTAGACGAATATCCACGTTTCAGACCTGGACGCATCATCCTTGGAATCATTTCCCTGCTTGCATTTGGTTTCTGTATTTATAAAGGTTTCGTAACAGGACTCAGCACATCAGGAGCTGACGTAACTTCTGCTCCAGGCATGAATTATGTCATTGTTGCTCTTTGTATGCTTGTCACTGCACTGTTATACTTCATCATGAATAACCGTGATACACTTTTTGCATTCCTTATCCCGATGATTGTCTATATCGGTAGTGCTGTTTTTGCTTTCCTGAAACATGGAGATGAATTCGAGCTTCTGATTTTAGCCGGTGTAAGTGGTGTACTTGCTGTTATTTCACTGATTCTCGCAATTGCTTCCCGCGGTGGAGATGATTACGATGATGAAGATGATTACGACGATCCATTTGAAGAAGAACACGATAATTAAAATCGCGTTGTAAATCTTTTTGGTTTCTAAGAACAATTTATATAAGATAATTACAAGGGAGTATCATTTTGCGATACTTCCCTTTTTTTGTCCTAATATGCATTTTTTATATCATATATCTAAAATATTTTTAGGTGCCAAAAACTTTTTTAGAATAGTTGTTGCTTTTTGTTGAATATGTGATAAAATATAACCATAGGTATCTTTATATAATTAAAAATACACAACAAACACATACTCCTCAAAGATTTTTCTTTGGGGATTTTGTTACAAAGAAAGGAGTAACTGACATGGCATCATTTATAGTAAATGGTCAGGAAGTCTCACCTTCAAAGAATCAGAAACTGTTACGGTTCCTGCGTGATGAACTGCACATTACCTCTGCAAAGGATGGTTGCAGCGAAGGCGCTTGTGGAGCCTGTACTGTTATCATTGATGGACAGACTTGCAAATCCTGCGTACCTGACACAGATTCATTGGCCGGAAAGAATGTCATCACAGTCGAGGGGCTTTCTGATTGGGAACAGAAAGTTTACACTTATGCTTACGGGAAGGCAGGCGCTGTACAGTGCGGATTCTGTATTCCTGGTATGGTTATGTGCACAAAAGCACTTTTGGATGTAAATCCGGAACCAACCGATGATGAGATTCGCTATGCGCTGCGCAACAACTATTGCCGCTGTACAGGATATGTTAAGATCATGGACGCGGTGCGTCTGGCAGCTAAGATTCTGAAAGAAGGAGTTTTACCAGATGACGGAGATCCTAGCTGGACTCTTGGTTCCCGTGTTTCTCGTATAGATGTTGAAGAAAAAGTGCTTGGAACAGGTAAATATCCGGATGACTATTATCCGGAAGGAATGCTCTATGGTGCTGCTCTTCGTAGTAAATATCCACGAGCTCGCGTACTTTCTATTGATACCTCTGCTGCCGAGGCTCTGCCTGGCGTAGAAGCGGTTGTAACAGCCGATGATATTCCTGGGGAGAATAAGATCGGACACTTAAAACATGATCAGTATTCACTGATTCCGGTTGGTGGACTGACTCATTATCTCGGAGATGCAATTGCCCTTGTAGCTGCAACTGACATGGCAACTGTAGAAAAAGCAAAGAAACTTATTAAAGTTGAATATGAAGTACTTCCTCATGTGCATACAGTGGAAGAAGCTGCTGCTCCGGATGCACCTCTTGTTTATGATGAAGAAGAGACTAACGTATGTGCTTATAAGCACATCAGCCGCGGAAATGCGGAAGAAGCAATCAAGAATTCCAAGTACGTGATCTCACATCACTTTGAGACACCTTGGACTGAGCATGCTTTCCTTGAACCGGAATGTGCTGTTTCTTTCTATGATGAAGACGGTGACATTTTCGTATATTCAACAGACCAGTCCGCTCACCAGACATTGCACGAAGTTACACTTATGCTTGGAACAGATAAAGTAAAAGTTCAGAACGCATTAGTCGGCGGTGGTTTCGGTGGTAAAGAGGACATGACTGTTCAGCATTTAAGCGCATTGCTTACTTACGTAACAAAGAAACCGATCAAGATGAAATTATCCAGAGCGGAATCCTTGCTTGTTCATCCGAAACGTCACCCATTCTACATGGATATGACAATGGGATGCGATGAGAATGGAGTGATCCAGGGTGTAAAAGCGATTGTTAAATCTGACACAGGTGCATTCGCTTCTCTTGGTGGCCCGGTTCTTGAACGTGCATGTACACATGCAGCAGGACCTTATCATTATGAAAACTTTGAAATTGAAGGAACTGCTTACTATACAAATAACCCACCTGCCGGAGCATTCCGCGGATTTGGTGTTACACAAACTTGTTTCGCAACAGAGACACTTCTGAACATGATGGCTGACAAGGTAGGCATTACACCTTGGGAGATTCATTACCGCAATGCGATCCGCCCAGGCGAAGTACTTCCGAACGGACAGATTGTAGATAACTCTACAGGTCTTGTAGAGACACTGGAAGCTGTCAAAGAAGAGTATGATGCTGCACTTGCGGCCGGTAAGGCTGTTGGCCTTGGTTGTGCTATGAAGAATGCCGGCGTTGGTGTTGGTATCCCAGATACAGGACGTGTAAAATTAATTGTTGAAGAAGATGAAAAACTTCACATCTTCACTGGTGCTTCCTGTATCGGTCAGGGACTTGGTACTGTACTTGTACAGATGATCGTTACAAATACAGATCTTTCCCATGATGATATCGTCTATGAGCGAAGCAACACATGGATTTCACCTGATTCCGGTACAACTTCCGGTTCTCGTCAGACACTTGTAACCGGTGAAGCGTGCCGCAGAGCATGTGAAAAATTCATGGAAGCAAAAAACAGCGGTAAGTCCATGAAAGATATGATTGGAGAAACTTTCTACGGAGAGTATCTCGCTAAGACTCATCCACTTGGTGCAGATGTGCCTAATCCGATATCTCACGTTGCTTATGGATATGCAACTCAGGTCTGCATCCTTGATCCTAAGACAGGTAAGATTGAGAAAATGATTGCCGCACACGATGTTGGTAAAGCTGTCAACCCACTTTCCTGCGAAGGTCAGATTGAAGGCGGTGTTGTAATGTCTATGGGATTCGCACTCAGAGAGCAGTATCCAATCGATGAAAATTGTAAACCAATTGACAAATATGGTTCCTTAGGACTTTTCCGTTCTCACGAAGTTCCTGAGATTGAAGCAATCGTTATTGATAAACCTGGTCTGGACGTTGCCTGTGGAGCAATCGGTATCGGAGAGATCACATCCATCCCTACTGCTCCTGCAATCGCGGATGCATATTGCAGATTTGACGGAGAAAGACGCTACAGCCTTCCTCTTTCTAACACACCATACGAAAGGAAGAAATAATCATGGCAATTAAAAAGAGATTTCCTTACCGGGCAGCTCTGGTTGCCTGTAACGGTGGCTGCCGCGCAGCCGGCTCTGAAGACGGCGGATGCAAAGATGGCTGCATCGGATGTGGAGCCTGTATAGAAAAATGTAAATTCGGCGCAATTTCCATGAATGAATATGGCGTTGCCGAAGTAGACGAAGAAAAATGTATTGCCTGTGGACAGTGTGCAAAAGTCTGTCCACAGAACCTGATCAAGATTCACGAATGTGCAAACTACATTGTAGTAAAATGCTCTAACAAAGAAAAAGGAGCTGTTGCACGTAAACAGTGTGAAGTCAGTTGTATTGGATGCGGTATTTGTGAAAAAACATGTACTGCAGGTGCAATTCATGTAGAAGATAATTGCGCAGTAATCCAGGAAGACATCTGCTTAAGCTGTGGAATGTGCTCTGTAAAATGTCCAAGACATGTAATCCATGATCTCCGCGGAGTATTTACAGCAGTAAGATAATACAAAAGCTATCGACTACGATAACAACACAGATATGTGTTAAGTTATTGTAATCGATAGCTTTTTTATCTACTCATCTTCATCCAGAAACTCGATATCATCATCGTCATCAAGATAATCTAAATCATCCAGATCATTCAAGTCATCTAAGTCATCCGGATCTTCATCAAAATCATAATCCTCTGTCGCATCTGCCGCATCAGCAGTTACTTCAATTTCGACGTCTTCCTCCCAGTCTTCCTCGTCTACATCAAACTTCTCTTCTTTAAACTTCTCCACTTCATCCTCTTCCAGATCATCTTCAAGATCATCAAATTCATCCATGCTGACAACTGTTGTGCCCTTGTCTTCTTTCAGGACATTTTCCGGAAGACTCTCTATAATCTCATCCAGCTCATCAAAATCATCCAGATTCTCAACCAGTGCCCTTGCCTTCTCGACTTCATTTTCTGTAGAATGTTCTTCACGGATCTCTGCGGCTTTAAGTAAATTCTTTTTCTTACGTTTTCCGGATTCCAAAAGAAGCTGGATCCAGATACTAAGTGCACCAATTGCAGCACAAAGTGCCACATGGATCATTCCGTTTTTATATGGCTGCAGATAAAAGATACTGCTGCCCGCTGCCATTGCTCCAAACACAGAAGAAGAAGCAATCAGCATAAAGTTATGAAACTTAATAGAAAGCAATGCACACACAAGACCAATACCCGCACAGATTCCATAGATAATAAAATCCTGTGGTTTCATCAAATGTACACTGACAACAAAGACGAGTACCGCTACTGTCACAAATCCACCAATCTGCTTCTTCCATGCACCAAGCACCGCCAATACAAGTCCCACACCTGCTCCTGCCGCCAATGCGATTGTCTGATCCAGATCTGCAATCGCTCCGACCGCAATTCCGGCTGCGCATCCTGCTGACAATCCTGCGATCACAGACCAGAAACGTACCAGTTTCAGCCCCGTCAGACATAACAGTACCGCTCCGGCCATTATAACGATCAGAGAAATAAATTCCATCTGACTCAAATGATGACTGCTTTCATTAAGTCCAGCCAGAACAACATCCAGGTCAAAATTCAGAATTGTATCAATCATATCATTTACATTCATTATTTACACCTTCGTCCCTTACTATTTATTACTCACTACTGCTCATTTTAGCAATTTTTTTTACTGATTACAAGTGTTCATTTCACCTTTCCATTGACTTCTTATTCTTCTCCACTTAAAATAGAAGAGAAATGCTATTGCTGACCGCATAATACTGTGAACAGCAATAAAATGCTAACATAAAGGAGTTTATTATGGAACAGTTAAGAATACCTGCTGGCTATCATTCCCCTCTTACAATTCGTGAGACAGAAGTAGCCATCAAAGAAGTGAAAGACCACTTCGAGCGTGCTCTTGCAAAGAATCTCCACCTGACACGAGTGTCAGCACCACTGTTTGTCCGTCCGGAATCCGGTCTGAATGATAACTTAAACGGTGTGGAACGTCCGGTTTCCTTTGACATCAAAGAACAGGATGGTTCTGTTGCAGAGATCGTTCATTCTCTTGCAAAATGGAAGAGATATGCATTGAAGAATTATAATTTCCATTCCGGCGAAGGGCTTTACACAGATATGAGTGCGATACGTCGTGATGAAGATACCGACAACATCCATTCTCTGTATGTTGACCAGTGGGACTGGGAAAAAGTAATTTCTAAGGAAGAACGTAACACAGAGACACTTCAGTACACTGTCCGCAAAGTCTACCGGGCTCTGAAAGATACAGAAGAATACATTTCCAGACGTTACAACTATATTGATCCTCTTCTTCCTGATGATATCTTTTTCATCACTACACAGGAGCTGGAAGACCTTTATCCGGATCTTACTACCAAAGAACGGGAAAAAGCGATTGCGAAGGAAAAAGGCGCAGTGTTTATCTCCAAGATTGGTGGCGTACTTGCTTCCGGCGAAAAACATGACGGTCGTGCGCCGGACTATGATGACTGGGAGCTGAACGGTGACATTATCGTTTACTATCCGGTTCTTGACATCGGTCTTGAACTCTCTTCTATGGGAATCCGTGTTGACGAAGACTCATTAAAGGCACAGCTAAAAGAAGCCGGATGTGAAGATCGTGCAGAACTTCCATTCCAGAAGGCACTGCTGAACGGCGAGCTTCCATATACAGTCGGCGGCGGTATTGGACAGTCCCGTATCTGTATGTATTACTTAAGAAAGGCTCATATCGGTGAAGTACAGTCTTCCCTCTGGCCTGAAAATGTAGTTGAAGCTGCTGCTGATGCCGGCATCCACCTTCTCTAAACACAAGACAGACCAGCCAATTATTTGATAAAAAGCAGATTCGAATTCTACTGGAGCATCTCTCCTTTGAATTCGAATCTGCTTTTTCATTCTCCTCTTATTCTACAATCAGCAACTGTTCTTTCTCTTCCTCAGACACCCTGTTCCAAAAAACATTAAAATCATCAAATTCCGGCAAATAGATATCTGCCGTATTCCAGATCTGCGCCAGATTCTTGTCATTTGCCTTATCATAAACTGCTACTGTCTTAAATCCCGCATGCTTTGCCGTTCTCAAAGCCTGGTAAGTATCTTCAAACACCCAGGTCTGTTCCGGCTCCGTATCCAGCTGCAAAAGTGCTGCAAAATAAATATCCGGCTGATCCTTACCGCTTCCGATCTCAGATGCTGTAAAAACTCCTTGAAAATAAGGTAATACCTTCAATCTGCTCAGAGCTGCTTCTGCATTCTTCCGGTCACCGGTTGTTGCGATCACCATAGGAATCTTCCGCTCTCTGAATTCCTCCAGATACTGACGAACCCCTTCTTTCAATGGAACTCGTTTTGCATAATAGTCTTCCACTTCTTTATTCAGTCCCTGCACAACCTCTTCCACTGTCTTCTCCAGGTTATAATGTGAGATCAGATAATCTGCCGCCTCCTCCAGGCTCATCTCAAATAATGTCTCCCCCAGGTTCTTCTCGGCCTCAATTCCCAAATGATCCAGATACAATTCTCCAAGATTCTCCCAGACAGGCATGGAATTGAGAAGGACACCATCTACGTCAAATATTACACCTTTTATCATGTCATTCCTCTTTTCTGCTATGCACTACATTATAATCTCCCTGGAAACGCATGTCAACCGTTACTGTTCACACGATGTGTGACCAGCAACGCATCTCGCCATTTTAAATCGCCTTTGGCGATGGGG
>OHMW01001084.1_pt1 | contig 14108 bp, 10 predicted proteins | sample 1569391 | NCBI WGS metagenome assembly OHMW01 (sample SAMEA3879557, study PRJEB24766) | human gut metagenome | biome: human-associated habitat; feature: feces | place: USA | collected 1985/1987 | reverse complement strand
GCTTCATCCTCAGCTCCAGCAATTCTTTCTCACTGGTACTGATCAGATATTTCCACTCATTACGGAAGCGTTCTTTTGATAAATCATTCTTCATAAATATCTTCCTCAACATTTTGTCCGCCTGTAATGTAGAAGCATTTCATACCATAGTTTTTCCCATCATCGGTTACATAATAATCAAATGCATCCTGCGTCTTTCCAGATTCGTTTGTCGCACGGACACGGACGAAATACTGTCCGTCTGACGGAACTGTCGTCTCCGCTTCCGGAATCAGAAGACCGTCCTGACGGAATATAATCTCATTAAACTGATAGTCTTTCGCCACTTCAACCGTATACTTAATTGTCTCCGCATCAAAATCATAGGACGCATCCCAATTCAGCTTCAAGATATTCCCCTCGATCACCGGTACTCCAATATAAAATGGCATTGGTTTTTCCAGACTCTCCTTATAGAGCTCATAATTTTGTTCCACCTCGGAAGGGATTGCCGATGCAACTGTATCATATTGAGCTTCGGTCAGCGGTGCATTCATCTGGTCCGGCATCTGATACAAATACTTCTGCGTCACTGTACGATATTTCTCTATCATACTGCTGATCCGCTCTACGCTGAGATAGGATCTCAGATCCTGAATTGCCGCATCAAGTTCCTCACGAAAATCCTCGGACTGCAGACATCTGCGAAAGAGAACATTGCCCCAGTAATTACTGACTCCGCATTCCCAGCTCCCCTGATCCGCACGCTTTCGAATACTATATTCCGTTCTCATAAAAGAAGTGTCATTATCCCACGCAATCAAATACCAGGTGTTTGAATTCTGCGGACTATATAAATACGTATTACGATTCTGCGTATCTACATTCCCGGTCAGGATCTGATATGCCATCCAATACGTCAGATTTTCTCTGTCAAAATATTGATCCAGGATATTAGCAATCGATTTTGAATTATCATTCAGATCCGTAAGCATATCGATCAATTTCGTATGGTCAGAATCTCCCTTGATCTCCAGAAGCTTCTCAAATGCTGTCTGATCATAGGTGGGATCGTCTTCTTTTTTTATCACATCTTCCTGACGGTAAAACTCAAATGAATTGATCTTATACAACTGCCCATTTGAATCCATTCCATGATTCTTCATTCCCGTCTTGTTGAGCTGCTCCACCTGCGTATACAAACCATAATCCTGGAATTCTGTGCTGTTCCCTTCGGTGAGATCTCGCACATACAAATGTACGAACTGGGTTCTGAGAGACATCAACTGTGGGATTCCCTTCAAAAGATCATAAGACAGCTTATTGCGGAAACGCATTCCCTCTGTCTGGTGTTTATTCAGGTTGATCGTACGCTGTCCTCGCCAGGTTCCTTTATTCTTTTTCAGTTCTATCTTATAATTTTTCTGTGCATTACTGCTTGAAGTCTGCCCTCTGATCTGCACCGTCGCATTCGGCACATTTTCACCGTAACCAACCTCTCCACTCTGTGGACCAGACTCATCTCCAACCTGGAGGAGCGCCGCTGTCTGGTAACGGTCTACTCCCATTTTGTCATAATCATAAGCCGAATAACTGTTGATTTCCTTCCAGGTATGATTTGTCCCCTCTGAAGAATTTCCTTGAGAAACCGTAAGATACATTGTCACAACACTCGTCTCGTCATCATTTTCATAGAGGCTATCCTTATCTCGAAGATGAACGTCATTGATATCCTGTGTCTCGGCCTTTTCTATTGTTTCTTGTTGCTCTGTCTTTGTTTTTGATGCATTCCCTGTTTTCCCCGAAGCTGTACATCCCGTCAGGCAACAGGACATTCCTAATAAAAGGGCACATCCCAGTGCAATTGATTTATAATTTTTCAAGCTCGTCTCCCCTTTCTATTTTCTCTTCCAGAAAACATCCTAACCGTGTGAAAAATCCTGTTTTATCTTCCGCCACGATTGGTTGTACACTCAAAATATAATACGGAAGTTTTTTAATAAAATATCCAAGCCGCAGCGTACAGATCAGAAAGAATACTGCACTTCCAAGTAAAAATCCAAAGCCATAGTATACTTGCGGGAAAAATAGAGATATACAGGTAAATCCTGTCGTACACGCCGCAAACATTCCTGTTGCATATAATGCTCCTTTATAATCTGTAAAATACAGCAGGATCAGCATCATTGTATTAGCAACCGCATAAAGTCCATAACCGACACACAGTGTCCTGAAATAGCCTTCCATAAGATCATTAAATCCAAGCGGAAGATAGGTCAGGAGAAGCTGTCCTACAGAAAGCGCCAACGCCGTTGTAAGGAGCTGCTTCAGTGCCGTATACTTCAGCTCCATATTCAAAACTTCTTTCATCTCGTTTCCTGCCCGTAAAATATCTTTAATTTCTCCTCTGTCATTAAACAGACTGTAGTAATTCCTGTATTTCGGATAGAAATTCACTTCCACCGACACAACGAAATTAACTGTCGTTATAAGAATCGTCAGATATGCGATCATTGCAGGGACATCGTGATACGGAGCACCATAGAATAACCCCTGTACATGTACATGGATGGGACTACACCACATAATAACCAAATGTGCAAAAAGTCCGATATTCGTAAACAAGCCTATAAAAGCAAGCGGAAGGAATTGATCCACCCAGCGCAGAAAGAAAAATGCACTGCTCTCACTCTGTGGAAAATAACGGTATAGCAGTGTCACATCCCACAGAAGCATGATCCCATATCCGATCGTTACAGCAATCATCATTGCCTCTACATGTGGAATTCCGAGCAAAACCAGTAGAACTCCAATCAAAAGCGACACTGTCACTGCCGACACAAACGATAGAAGTATCCCTTTATAATCCTTTATCGCGGTCAGATAACTCATCGCATTCCATGTGACGATCAGTTCTCCGAAAAACTCCAGACACAAAAACTGGTCAATCAGATTGATTCCGGAAAATAAAAGAAAGATTCCGTACATGATCCCTCCTACAACAAGCAGAATCGTTGTCGATCCCCAGAAGGAAGGAAGCACTGTTTCATGTCGTTCTTCATACAACATATCCGCAATATATCTCGTCACAACCATAGAAAAGAAGCTTGTCACAGTCAGCGAAGCGAGAAGTGTATAAGTAATCATACAGTTTAAAAGCTCCCGGTTATGCCTTGTCGCACCGGTATGATCACAGATAAAGGTAATCCCAACCAGCAGTACAATGCCGAGCAGCATCGGACCTGTACAGATAATTCCGGCATATCCATAGGCTTTCGCAGTCGATGCAATTCCACTTTTCTGGAATAATTTCTTTAACTCAAATCCGATTCCGGCCATCTGCTTCTTCCACCTCCCGATACATTTTCCGATACTTTTCAATCATTTCTTCTTTTCGATAATACGCCTTTACCCGTTTCTGTGCATTTGCGCCCATACGAAGTCTTCGCGTTCTGGAAGCACACATTTGATCCATTGCCTGCGCAAGTCCCTCACGATACATTGGCGGAACACAATATCCTACGGATCCATAACAGTCCTCCTCGTTTCCATCCAGAAGTTCCCTGCAACAGCCCACATCCGTAGTCACACAAGGACGCCTTGCGGCAAATGATTCCAGAACAGACAACGGCTGTCCTTCTGATATACTCGTCAAAATTGTAAAATCCAGCTTTTCCATATAGGAGATAATATCCACGCGGCCTGTAAAGATCACATTTTCCAGATGAAGCTGAGCATACTCCTCATCATCAACGCCACCCATAATATGGAGCCGCACATGATCTCTTTTCATACACAACTCATAAAACGCATAAATCATTGTCTTGATATCCTTGATCGGTGCCAGACGCACAACTGCACCAATATCAACCCATCCGTCTTCTTCTTTTAACGGAATAGAAGAGAGTCGTTCGTAATTGATTCCATTCTCAACTACACGACATTTTTCCTTGTCACATCCCATCTGAATCTGTGCAAGCATAGCATTGGTAAACAACGCTGAGACAGAAAAGGCTCTCGTATAAATAATATCCGACAACATATAAAAGAAGGCGATCCACTGCTTTTTAAATGCCGGCTGTATCCATTTTGCACGGATGATCTCTTCTTCACGCTCTCTTGTATAAATTCCATGCTCCGTCAAAAGCACTTTCTTCTTATAGACATATCCGCCGAGACACGCAAGAAGTCCTCCGTACCCCGTACAGATCGCGTGATAAACATCTGCCTTAGGCACTTCACTTCCCATCAGATAAAGAACCGGAAGCAGCATAGAGCGCATCGTGTGAAATGCATCCGCAAACGGAGTATATGGATAATCTTTTATACAGCACTCTGTCAATATATTCAGTTTCTGGTCATAATAGAGGTGAAACAAAACCTCCCAGTCCGGACGTTTGCACAGCATCAGCTCCTTTAAGCTGTTCTTTTCTTCCTTCGTAAAAGCATGAAGCATTTTCCCTGAATCCTTCAGCCTCAGGGCATCATCCAGGAAAACCTCATGGACCTCGACGACATTTTCAGGAAGTTCGTAGACAAATTTCCCTCGATCCTTCGCATTTGCTCCGATCACCCACAGAACAAACTCATGCTCTTTCATTTCATTGATATACTGATGCATCCATGTGGATACACCGCCAAACACATAGGGATAACATCCCTCTAATATAAGACAGATTCTCACAACTAACTCCTTATCTGCCGCATTTTACTGCTTCGTATTTTATTCTGTTTTCTCGATGGTTACAGTCGGCTCCTTTGCCTTGAGCAAATAGAGATTTCCGGTCAAATGCGTAAGTTTTCCTCCCGAAACATCTCCCGGTGTTCCTTCGTTGATCCGCACCATAAAATACACTTCATCATAAAAATTGTCGAGTTCCAGTCTGATCTCCTGATCTGTCACTGTCTTTGTAAATGTGACCGCTCCATAGCGTTGGATCGCGCCGGACAGTTCCGAACCTGTAAGCTGTCTCAAGGACGGTGCTGAATCATCCAGCCAGTCCATATAATCACTTAAGTTCCCTTTCAATTTTTCCCAGCCAAGTGCCGCACCACGATCTTCGTCCAGAAGATCATCCGGATGTATAAAATGGCTGTTCACAAAATGCATGTTCAATTCAGACAATGCTGCCATCTTCATATAGCTATCAATGATCGCACCTGAAATGATACGAGGCTGTTCCACAATACCGTCCTCCGCCACTTCAAATTCCTGCACATAAGCAAACTCACCGGTGAAATAGTTACTGGCGATCGTCCTGATCTGCGGAAAATCCTCTGCAAGCATTCTCCTACCTTCTGCCGACAATACATTGGACGGTGGTACATAAACCGACATCGATGTGCTTGGAAATATTTTATCGCCAAATCGTACCAGTTCCTTTACAGCCTTTTTCATCGCCGACTGATTTTTCCAGGTGTCATATGGAAGCACATCGCCATAGTCCGTATTTGGGAGGCTTAACGGCTGATGATTGTATCCATGATATCCAAGCTCCCCGCCCTGATGGAGCAACATATTTCCAAAATATTCGAAGCGTTTGGTATCTTTCTGCTTCTCGATCGTCCCGTCTGTCGCATCCCCATAGTTCTCAATCATCACACCTGTATAACGGATACCATGATCAGAGGCAAGTTCCAGCATGTCCGGCCACCATACGTTCATATAAAAATTGCTGATGCTCATCTCATAATCACGTTTCACATAAGTACCGTCTCCATTTGGAACCGGTGACGGGAAGTCATCCAGATAAAATGCTGATCCATTGATCACCGGATAGATACCGACATCCGTAAGAAGACTGTAAGACGCTGCATAAAATCCACGGACTGCCTTCTCATACAATCCAAAATTATCTACTACAAACTTTCCTTTTCCATATTGATTTTCCCAGATAACCGGCTGACCGTTTTCATCCTCTACCTGCGCATGAACCTTCGCCTGCTCACTCAACTGCACTGACCAGGCAGAATCATAGGGATCTGTGATTTCATAAGCCTGCCCGCCGCCAAGCATAAAATCCGGTTCAAAATAAATACTGTCTACAACCGTATTTTCATAACCTGAAGAAATAATTCCAAGCTTCTGCTCTATTATCGATGTATATGCCGTTTTCTGAAGAGTCATCGCAAAGAGTGCATTTCCACCTTCCGAAACCCAGTCACACAGTTCCAAAAGTTTCTCTTTCAATGGACTGATATCACTTAATAATACAACCACTGTTTCATACTCATCATAGTCAGGGATCACAGAATCACTCTTCAGATCGACTACATCCGTCCCAACCTTCATATCTTTAAATATTTGCTGAAACTGTGTCCAGGCCTGTTCACTTGCTTCATCCGCACTGTTACGAAGGACCAGACAGGTCTTCGGCAATGACTTCACAGCCGTCTGTTCGGTGACTACCTCTTCTCGATCGAGATACGCAACTTTTCTATTCTTTTCTGTATATTGAATACCACTTCGTTCAGCAAAAAGAACAACTGCCATCATCATAAAGACGCACAGGATTACTAACATGCTTTTAAACGGAAATGTTTTCAATGATTTTAATCTAACCAAAAATCCAATGCCTCCTTACTCTTGGAAGACAGATAAATGTGTTCCTCCTGCATCTGTCTTAAACACTTCTGCAACTCGGATGCCATTTTACGTTCCGCCAGATACTGTATCTTCAGAGTCCAGAATTCTTCTCTGTGATGCCATTTCTGATCCATAAGTTCCAGAATTTCTCCCGCCTGAACATAATCTCCGTTTTTCATCAGATTTTTAAACAGGCACACACATGTATGGAGCGTTGCTTTTATCTTCAGCTTTTGATTCAAAAGCCGGATATAACGAACTCGCTGTTCTTTCTCCATCTGTGCTTCCAGAATCCCCTGATTCAGATATTCTTCCATAAAATTACAATACTGATCCAGAACTTCAGGATCATTCGGAGATGCCGCATACAGTTTTTCCAGTTTCTGCAACCGGAAGTCATACTCCTTAGAGAGCTCAACCATAGCTGTGATCGCATAATGAACCACTTCTACATCTTCGTTCATACGAGCCTGTTTCAGAATGTCCATGTATTCTTCCGGATCGTCGTTTAGCACATCCATGATCAGCTCACGTCGTACCCCCGGCTTATTGATCAGAAGTGCTTCCTCCAGGGGAACAATATCATGATCATTTTCTTCCCTTAACCTGAAGTTATTTTTGTATATCTCTTCATTCACACGAAGCTTTTCCACTCCCGGCTCTATTCTATTGTCTCTTTTCGTCAGCCTCTGCAAATGCAAAAGCAGCACACATATCGTCCCCCAGAAAGGAACAAAGACTACAAGTCCGATCAGATATTTTTTCACTTTCAGAAAATGTGTCTTTATTCCCATCCAGACCAATACACAACAAACAATATGTAATAGGATCAGAAGTATCCCAAGCACTGTTTGAATCATAATATCTCTCCCACAAATATGCCGGTCACAATCTGTTGCGACCGGCAATAATTCTTCGCTTCTCTTTCTTTTCTCACTTAATCTGCACTCTCGATAACATCGATTTCATGACATATAAATCCGCCCTTCTCCAGTCTTGCAAGAATGATCGGCAATACTTTCCTGTCCGTCTGCGAAAGAATGAGAAACAGCTCTTCTTTTTCAGAAATTCCCCAAACATCATTTTCACGGACAGACTTCTGCAGCACTGCATCCGCCTCCGCAAGTGACATCTGCGGATAATCCAGTTTTAGAAGCGTATAGGATGCCAGCTGTTCTTCTCTCATAGCGTGAAATGAATACAATCTCTCTTCAAAATACTCTGGTTTCAATGTACTTGTACCTGCCACATACTGCCTGCTCTTAACCGCTTCCTGGTATTCCAGCGCACGTAAAAGAGCGGTCTCCACCAGACCACTGAGAACCTGGAACAAATTCAGATAATAAAGAGAAAGCTGCTCGCCTTTTACATCCTGAATAAAAATCAGCATCACAAGCTCTCCGTCTTTTTGAATTCCTTTCATACACATTGGATATCCTTCCAGGAACTCCCGGTTTACCCATACATTTCCGGCTTCTACTGCCTCATTTGCCTCCAGATAATCCTTCATACAAATAGAATTAGCAAACACATCTTTCATTCCTTGTGATGCGATCGTAAGTCGTCCGAACTGCTTTTTCTTTCCCACCGAATAGATTGCAATCGTATGATTCTCAAGAACAGATTCCATCACATGAAGCGTTTCGATAAAAAGATCCTGCGGAAGAAAGACATCAAGTTTTTTCGTAATGTCAAAAATCTTACCAAAACTGTCTCGACTTCCCAGAATCTGCTTCTTGTACTGACGCTTATCCCGAAGCGTCTCCTGATACATTTCCCGCGCAAATAAAAATTTATCTAAAATAAGTTTATTTTCCGCTTTCATAAACCGAACATTCTCAGTGTTCTTCAATCGTACATATCCACAGATTGCACTGACAGCGAAATAAAAGATAAATGGAATCCAGTTCGACGGTTCGTAAAAAAGTGTTGTCCATCCGATTCCCGTCTTTGCATATGCCGCCAACAGCGAAAGGGATTCCAGTCCTGCTGATGCGAGTCCATAATTAATACCGTATAAACTGCTGAACAGCACGATATATACCAGCCGCAGATCGATCATCTCAAACTGCACCTGATTCCCTGCCACTCGGTTCAGTACCTCGAACACAAAAAATGTGAGCAACAGCTCGATGATTCTTACAACTGTCGCATGACTGTTGAGAAAGCTCTTCAAAGCATCTATCTTTCGGATCTTATAATTTGTCTTCTGACAATACTGTGCATATATTTCCGAGAGATCTTCCAAAAGAGAAATCTTCGGAAACCAGCCATATTCATTCCTCAATATCTTGTCAGTGACTATTCTCTCCTGAATCATCGCATCTGCAAGATATGTAATGTGTGCGAATGGAAATATCTGCTTAAGCTTCTCTCCGAGCTGTTCAAAGGTAAAATGAAACACTTGCGGAATCTGAAGATAAGTACTCTCCTCATTCCAGTTATCAAAAATCTTATATAACAGGTCCGCAAGATCACTCAGAGCAAGAAAATACATTTCCTGAGATGGTGCTTCTTCAAAGAGGATCGACTTTTGATTGAGTGCTTTAGAAAATAATTGAAAAAAATAATCCTCCTCGTAAGTGCCGGAATAAAGGTACGGCGCACGCAGAATCTTAACAGAAATCTGATGCAGTTCGCAATACTGCCTGCAGAACTCCTCTACGGTACGAACCATTAGTGTCTTTCCGGTCGTTTCCTCATACAAACCCTCCGGACCGGTAATATACAGCAATCGTGAATTCGTATTTCCTTTATAATAATGTAATACTTTACGTAAAGTCTCAAGCTCACCGTCTTTCTTCCCATGAAAGGTGAGATAATTAGAAAAATAAATCACACCCTCAAATTCATAAGTCTTAAAGATATCTTCAAATTCCTTCTCTGCGTGTGGCATTGGATGTACCGATATCCCCTTGCGACGATCTGACTTTAATGCAGTCTCTCCAAGTAAAAGAATCTGACACTCCGGGAAGGCTTCCTTAATAAATTCAGTTGTGATATATCCGATGTTTCCAGTTACTAATAATTTCATAAGATGATAGCCTCATATTACTCATTTCCTTTAGTATAACATTTTTCCTTTCAGATTAGAATAGACTAATCTTCTACAAATTATAGCTGATTTAGCGCCATTCTATAACAAAATTCACTATGGTAAAACAGTGAAGTCACACCGCACCGTCACCCTGTTCTTTCCATCCAGTGTACAAGTGAACAAACTCAGCGCCCACTCTCCGCTTGTCATATCTTCCACACTTTGTGGAGTCAATGCTTCTACCACCGCCACTTTGTATTCGAACCGGTTTCCGGCTGCATCTGTGAAGATCACCTCGTCACCCATCTCCAGTTCTTTCAACTTCCCGAAATGTGTTCTGTAATTATGTGCCGCAATCACGAGATTATCCAGATAAGCACTGCCCGAATAGCGGCAAGGTGCTTTCTTCAGAAGCGGGTAGCTCCATTTGCTCAATACCGGAAGCTTCAGATCAATCTCTGGTATCTCAAGCACTCCGATGCACGCTGCGCCATCCAGCTCTTCCAACATGACCTCCGGCATCTCCATCTCCGGGTTCAACTGATAATCCGGTATCTGTCCGTCAGATTCTTCTGCCTGCTCTCCCTCATCAGAAATGTTCTGGTTCTTGTCTCTATATTCTTCCAACAGCTTCTCTCTGCTTTGCTCTGCCCGATAACCATCCCAGAGATTGTATACAGAAAGAGCAAGGGCTGCTGCGAAAAGCAGCAACCCTGTGATTGTAAATATCTTTCCTATCCAATTCTTTTTCTTCTTGCTCATCGATTCTTCTCTTCTTTTCTATCCCGTAAAACTCTTCCCACCAGCAGACAGATCGCACCTGCAAACAAAAGCACAAGTACCGGCCACCAGAGCTGTCCTGTCTGCGGAAGCTTGTCTGATGTTTTGTCTGTCGTTTTATTTGTTGTCTTATCTGTCGGCTTCTTCGATGGTGGATTCACTTCTCCATCCGACTTTCCCGGCTTCTTCGCTGTATTTGTCAAAACAACTGTATTTCCTTCACGCGTGACAGCAACGGTATACCCATTCGGCACCTCTGCCTCTGACACACTCCAGCGCATCAGTGTAGAAAGATTCTTCCATGTATAGGACCACTGGTTTTCTTTCGTAAGTGTCTGGCGGTCAGCGACTGTTGTATTCCCTTCCGCATCTGTCTGCAGCAGCTCTACCACGATAGAATCCGGGCGTTCTTTCTCCTGATCCTGCTTCCACACTTTCAATACATGAATCTTCGTCTCTTCTTCCTCTTCTGGTTCTTCCGGCTCCTCTGGCTTTCCCGGTTTATCGTTCTTCTCGAACTTCAGAACCGCTGTCACCTGATACGGATCCATTCCCTCGGAAGTTCCCTGTGAATCCTCCGGCAATGCGATCAATGCTGTCTGAGGCTCATAGATCTGTGTCTTGCCATCTTCCTGCAGCTCTGTTGTCTGTCCCAGCACAAGATAAAGTCCCCGGTTAAGCTCTGTAAAACATACTTTCCTGTCCGAACCTGATACAAGCACTGCATCTGCTGTGATTCCATCACGTCTGATATAGTCCGCCAGTGCATCCGCTGCACCCTGCCAGCCCTCCTGGCTCTTCTGCTCCAGTGAGACCGGATACTTCTGGAATCGTTCCGTCAATGTAAAACTGCCCGACTCCTCATACTCTGCCACACGGTACAGAGACAACTCCATCCCCTCAACCGGGCAGACAATCGAGATGCTTCCCTTCTGTGTACTCTCTTCTTCCGCTGCCAGAACCGGATTGCCCTTTGAGATTCCGAGCATCCCGGTCAGCGCAATGAGAAATGTCAACACATATATCATATAATTCCTGTCTCTGTGGCGGATTCTTTTCTTTGGACTTCGCATGTTCTCCCTCCCACTGATTGATTTATTTCTTATTCTTTTTCTTCGAACGACTAGCGGACCGATCCGCTACAAGGAAACTGATGATTAAAAGAGGAATGGCAATACATACTGCAACCAGTACACTACTCACCTTCGCCGCATCTGATGTAACTCTCACATCACTTCCTGCACGATTCTCGATCCTGTGTCCACGTACCAACAAACGATGCGTATTAATACCATAAGGCGTACAAGTAAATAAAGTACACAGATCCTGTCCTTCCTCAATCTGAAGAAGTCCATAATCCTCCGGCTCTACAATCGCGATCTGATCTACTTCATATGTCAGTACCTGATCATATACATGAAGCGTGAAAATGTCTCCCTTCTTTAATCGATCCAGCTTCGTAAAAAGCTGTGCACTCGGAAGTCCTCTGTGCCCGGATAAAACACAATGCGTTCCACTTCCACCCACCGGTAAACTTGAGCCTTCCAAATGTCCTATCCCGACCTGTAAAACGGATTCATCCACTGTATGGTAAATAGCAAGCTCACATCGAATCTCAGGAATCTCAATGTACCCCATCATTCCCGTACTATCCGCATTCAATAAACTTTTGTAAGTATCCAGTTCTTCTTCCGTCGGTGTAAAACGCCCGGCATTCGATAAAAGAGCTTCATTATATGCCTTCGCCGCATCAATCGCATCCTGCTTCTTCTGCTTATCCATCTTCTCCATCGCATCCGAATAATTCGCAACTGCTTTCGTCTGATGTAATGAATTCCAATAATTACTTACTGTTGGATACAACAGTAAGGACAGGCCTGTAACAAAAACAATCACGGTAATAATCGTTGATATCTGTTTTTTCATCTTGCTCTTACAACCCTCTCCTTACTGTTGTAAAGGGAATGCTTCCCATTCCCCTTACAACAAATTTAACCCTGTTACTATTCACACTACGTGCGATTAGCAACTGTTCCTTCTTTATTTAGAGTCTGTTCTCTTCTTTGCAATCAGTACAACACCGGAAATGAGTACTAATAAAGCTCCTGCGATGTAGAATACAGTTGTACCCATACCACCTGTGGATGGGAGGATTGTGCCGGATTGGTTTAATACTTTAACGTCACCTATGTTATAACTATCTTGATTATCAATTTTAACGCTACCACCCTCACCTATTTCAATCTTCTTTGCTTCAGTTAATTTATTATATCCCTTTGGAGCTTTTATTTCTTTTAATTCATATGTTCCAAAAAGCCCTTCAATCTTAAATTTACCTGTTGAAGATGTAATTATTTTATCAAGTTTATCAGTATCTTCTGCTGTAGCCACTCTATATACGTCATAATCGCCATCTGTAGCTTTTTTAACAAATAAAACTTTCTGATTATCTTTAGTTAATTCAAATTCCGCACTCGCAAGACCGTTTTCAGTTTCACCGTCTTTTGTATATTTAAAAACTGGAAGTGAATATGTTGATGTCCAAGTCTCATCTTTGACTGTTGACTTGTTATCACCGTATGTCAACTTTGCTTTATTTTGATTGCCTTGTCCATGTCCAATTACCGCATCTTTATTTAATGTAGCTTCATATTCAACAATAATTTGATCATTCTCTTGTAAATTTGTATCAGTAAAAGAAATGTGGAAAGAACAGTTGGAACAGTCTGCTGACAGTTTGTCATTATATGTTATATCATAATTGTCCGTAGCTAACGCTGTTCCATTTTTTAAAACTTTAATAGTTTCTTTAGTAAGAGTTAATCCTTTGTCCATCTCATCATGCAAAACATAATTTTCTGCACCTTTTTTTGCTGTAATTGTAATTTTGAAATTAACAGTATCTCCAATAGCTGCATTCGTCGATGCACCATAAGTACCATTGTGATACTTAACTTCCTTCGTTACTGTAGGTTCCTCATTCTTTTCATCGATAGTGACTGTGCTATCAGCTGTTGTAAGACCACAAAGTGCACCAACTGATGAGTCTACAGCATAAAAACCAAGTTTCATACCCGTAATTGTAACAGGTTCAGTTGATGTGTTAAGGGACGTGTAATCAGCTTCAATGTTATTAGTTTTTGCATATTGAATAGCTAACTTAGCAAACTCGGCATAATCTGCATCTGTAGAATTTGCTCCTTTTTGAACAAAACCATTCTCAACTTTAACGTAACCGTTAGGAACAGCTGTTTCATTAATAAATTTAGTCCACGGCCCCTCTCTTAACTGATAAGAATAATTTCCATTTTCTTTATTATCATCCTCATAACTATAACTAGCCAGTTCCAGAATTCGATATAATTTATAGTCATGACCATTTATAGGATTCCTAATAGTTATACTTCCAACATTATTATCTTCTTGACTCCCTGAATTAGTTACCGCGCTCACATTAGCGCCCATTGAGATTACCATTACAAGAGCAAACATAATAGCTGCAATCTTCTTAATAACCTTCATTTTTCTTCCTCCTTGTTATTATTCCCGTTCGAAAAACCTGCTGCACCTTCTGTTCACCAGACTGCCGCTTACCTGCGCCAATATCATGTGCATAAAATCCTTACAAATTCCGTTCTTTCCGGCGATACCATCCAGAAAAGCCGCGAGCCAGGGCATTTTAATTCCCCGTCTCTTCCGGTATGATTCTCCATCTCAGATACAGAT
>OHMW01001070.1_pt1 | contig 14208 bp, 15 predicted proteins | sample 1569391 | NCBI WGS metagenome assembly OHMW01 (sample SAMEA3879557, study PRJEB24766) | human gut metagenome | biome: human-associated habitat; feature: feces | place: USA | collected 1985/1987 | reverse complement strand
CCAAAATTATAATTCCTTTGTTACTCATATACTTCCTCCTCCATAAATTCAAATTTGTCACCTTCTACATATTGTATTTCCCAAGACAATAATTATCACAACATCAGCTAAAATAATACCCAATGCAATATACACAAAAAATGCCGGTAAAATATTTTCAAACACCCCCATAATTAATAGAAGAATTGCTATAACAGACATTCCAATTCCCATTGTTCTGCATAGCTTTTTTTCATTATATTTTGCCTTTTCTTCTTTTGAAGCTGTATTATATCCGGAAATTAACCAACTTCCATGTCCAGAAATCAAAACTATGGAAAGTACAGCAAATATTATAAATCCAACATATACTACCCAGTCTGGTCCAGTTGATAAGTCTGCCAGTTTCATTTGTATAACACCTCCCACCAAATTTCGATGTTGTTAAAGTCCACAAGTCGAAAATTCTGCATTACTCATCATCCTTAATCATATATAACAAATTATTATATTCTTGGTCCTATGTCAAGATTTAGTACAAGTTAAAATGAGGTTTTCCTCATCTTAACCTGCCAGCTGCAATTCATCTTGCTGAAGCCTACGATACAGCTCTTCATAATCGTTTGGTGACATATAATCACAGTGACTATGAATTCGTTTCGTATTGTAGAATGCTTCCAAAATACAGTTAAAGGATTTTTGCGCCCTAAAATACATACAGAAACTAGAAAATACAAATCTCCCGAAGAAGTTCAAGTATTAAAAATACTGATTTCTACGGGAGATTCATATTTTAAGATTTAGAGCCTAAAAATCGGTATTAACCGATAGCCCCATGATTTGAGAAGTTTTTCCTTCCTAGGACGCTTCAAGATTATCTTTATACAATAAACAATCTCATGAATATAGTTTATTATTCCGTCACAACTAGATACCAGGATGTTCCACTTTCACTTAAATTTGTTTGCTGACACCACTCACCATCTGCTGAAGAATTATTTCTAACGCCTAAATACAATCCACTCAATCGATTTTTTAAAGCATATGAACCATCATCCTTTTCAATCACTTCCCACATCTGGTTCCATCCTTGATTATATTCATACTGTATAATAGATGCCCCCACCTGCGTGGACATAGAATTCACATCCAAAACAAGACCACTGTTCTTGTTCTTTATAATATAATAGTTTCCATCTACCTGCTCAAATATCCATTTTTGGCTGTTCCATCCACCATACGTATATTGTTCTATACTCGCATTGTTATCCTGGGACCCCTGACATACGTTAAGTGCTTTCTGACTATTCACGTTATAAAACTCATATGAGCACTCATTTGATAAGAATGTCGTACCCGTTTTGAAAGCATTTAAAGCATCTGTAAATCTAAGTGTATTTGAAGAAACTTCTTCAGTCGCACCTAATGTGTAACCATCTGGTAAATACTGTGAATTTGCTTCTGGTTCCCAATAGAAAACGCCAATGCCTTTATTTCCAGGCACAGTATTCAAGGCATTTATTTCTTTACGAAGCAGTTCATAGGTTTTAGCTGCATCAGTTTCCACCTCGCCAGTTTCACAAATCATTACTTCTTTCTCGTATTTTGTTGCCATATTGTATAGATTTACTGCAACATTTTCAATCTCATCTCCACCTGTCCAATACGGGTAGTAGGAAAGTCCTACTACATCGGTTTTTCCTCCGCATTTTGTAATAAAATTACTAAAAAACCATTCAAAATGTAAAATACCACTTCCATGTGTCAAATGTGTAACTACTTTTGAATTCGGGCTTACAGCCTTCACTGCATCATATCCACTATTTAAAAATGCCGTAAGTTGCTCGAAATCACCCGTTTGATTACTTCCATAGGGATATAGAACACCATAGCTCACTTCGTTGCCAACCTGCACCCATTCAGGAGTTATTCCATTTTCTCCCAAAAAATTCATTATATAGTATGTATAATCATATACATATTTTTCAATTTCTTTTGCTGAAGCCCCCGACCATTGTTCAGGTATATCCTGGCATAAAGGATCTGCAAAATGGTCACTATAATGAAATACAAGCATGATTTTCATACCTAGATTTTTGGCTCTTTGCGCAGTATATAACAACCCTTGAGTATCACAATATCCCAAAAGACATGTTGTTCCATCAGGTTTTGTCCAAACAAAATCTGTCTCCGGATTTACAAAAACCCTTAATCGAACCGCATTAATGCCTTTATTCTTTAACACAGACAACGCATCATCGACATTTCCGTCCTCATTCAAATATTGTATCCCCTGATTTTCCATTTGACTTAACCACCCAATATCCGCACCGTATACAATATCATTATCTTGCTGATTTGATGCATGAGTTGTTACCGGCAAAACCATTACTGCTAAAAGCGCACTCATTACTAATGAAACTATTTTCTTATATAGCTTTTTCATGCCGCTACCTCACTTCTATTTTTCTTACTACATCTTCGCATCCATTTGCTGAAATTGTTACTGTAATGATTCCAGATTCATGTCCGGCTCTTACACATGCCATCGCATCTCCATCAAATGTATTACAACATCTGTCAAAATAATCTTCTTCATTAGACGGATTACTACTTCCAAGACCTTGTAATTTACCTGCACCATCAACAGATACCGTAATCTGTTTTATTTCTTGCTGGTTCGTTTTTCCACTTTCATCACAAAGCGTAATGTTCAGATAACACAGATCTTGTCCATTGGCAGTAAGCACTTTTTTATCCATTTTCACATCAAGAGTTGTTGATTTCTTAGCTGTTTCCAATGAATATCGTCCCCGTTCCATTCCATTCACATAGTCAATTGCCATCAATGTTCCTGCTTGATACGGCACGGTAAATTCAGCCATATATTGGTTTTCTTTTCCAGCTTTTTTTCTCCCCAGACTCTCATCGTTCAGAAAGAGTTCTACTTCTTCTGCGTCAGAATAGACATCGACACTTGCAGAAGTACCTTCGTATCCAGTCCACGTCCAGCTGGAAATATTATCTTTAAACATCCACGGAGTTTTCGATGGAGTCTGTCCATTACGATCAACTCGTTCAACCGCAATATATGGTTCATGCCTTAATCCATATACAACTTCACGATAATAACTGATTGGTCTTCGTACCCCTGTAATTGTGATATCCCCAATATATGCCAGACGATCCGGATAGACACTGCCAAAATTCTTTGTTCCATCGTAATAAAAAATACCACAGCCTGCTTCTCCGAGATAATCATATCCTGTCCAGGTAAAATCTCCTATAATATGAGAATAATCCTCTACCAATGTCCACAATCTGAATATATCTGCTGGAAATGTTTCCGTTCCCACTACCGCTTTATTCGGATGTAGCTGTGCCTCTAACACATGGCGTCCTGTCATGTAATTTAATCCTACAATATCTGTCGCATCACTTACTCCTGCAATAGCTTCTGATAATTTAGGATGTGCTGCAAATGCGTCTCCTGCCTCACCAGACATGAACTCCATGATTCCATTGAGTGCATTGCTTCCCATGGATTGCCCTTGATTGTCACCGCTATTCCCTTCATCTTTTCGTTTAATCAATGGAGCCACATCTCTCATAATTTCAAATAGTCTGGCTCCTGCCGCATTTAACCCATTCACGCCACAAGTCGTAAATCGTGTATCATCTAGTTCATGTAGTTTCTTACAAAGCATCCGGCTGATTTCAACTCCACGCGTTGTTCCGAGCTCGGATATTTCATTTCCGATGGAATAGATTGCTACACACGGATGGTTATAGTCCTTGTTTACCATTCTGGTCGTAACTTTTTCCCATTCATCTAAGAAATGTAAGGCAAAATCATGGCTGTTTTTATGAACCGTCCACATATCAAACAGTTCATCCATAACGATAATCCCCATTTCATCACAGATATCCAGCATTGCCTTGCTGATTGGATGATGAGAACTTCTAATACTGTTAAATCCTGCTTCTTTGATAATACGAATCTTTCTTCGTTCCGCATCATATATCGTTGCTGCACCAATAATTCCATTATCATGATGCAAACAAGTTCCCCGCAGATTCAATGACTTTCCATTTAGGCAGAACCCGTGTTTTCCATCTACATAAATGGTTCTGATTCCAAAATGTTCCTTCTGTTTATCAAGAATTTCTCCATTCTTCAAAAGAGTAACTTCTATTTGATAGAGATTTGGATATTCTGTATCCCATAAGTGTGGATGTTCAATCTCCACATTCCATGTGAACTGTTTTAGTCCACATTCCTCATCTGTGATTTCTTTCTTACAACTACAAATTACTGCTCCTTCATAATAAATATCCACTTGAGCTTCATCTGCTCTGGAATCTTCGGAGATGTTTTCTATCTGAACAGCTAATTCCAACCTTGCCATTTTTTCATCTGCAGATATCGTTGTAATTTTCACACCTTCCGGCGGAATATAAGTGGATCCTCCAAGATATAGATTGACATCTCGATAAATTCCACTTCCAGAATACCATCTGGAGTTTTCTTCTGCTGAGTTATCTGCAATGACTTTAATCTGGTTCATCTGTCCGTAATTCAAATATGGTTTCAAATCCACAAAGAATCCTGAGTATCCATACAGGTTTGTAGCCGCCAATGCCCCATTCACATATACCATTGCTGTTTCATATATCCCCTCAAATTCCAGAATAGCAGCTCTGTTTTCCCATTCTTCTGGCACATCAATGTCTTTAAAGTATGTATAAATTCCACCTGGATAAAATCCTGTCTGGCTTCCATTCTTTGTCTCTTTGGTACGTTTCTCATAAATCATTGCATCATGCGGTAAGGTCACAACCTCCGGTGCCTTTCCAGACATCTCCATGATTTTCAATGAGGAAACCACCCCTTTACAGAATTTCCAATTATCTAGTAACTTTATTTTTTCCATAACACACTGCTCCTATACATTCTGATGTTCTTCATCCCATTTCTGATTTGCTTTTTCTACATCAAGTCTGGAAAGTAAATATGTAATCAGCACACCGATGAGAACCGGAATGATCAGATATATCCATAAAATCATATTTGTCGCTCCTGCTGTCTGAACAGCGGCATCATTTACAAATCCGCCCACTGCTAATAACCAGCCCACTGCAGCTGTACCGATTCCACCACCGATTTTAACACCGAGAGAAGAACAAGAGTACATCGTTCCTTCCATGCGAATTCCAGTTGTTCTTGTTGTGTAAGCACTGGCCTCTGCAATAAACGCATTCAATGAGCCACTGAGGAATCCTGCAAATACGCCTTTTACGAAAAGAATAATGAGAAAAAGTGTGATATTTTTCGTTACTGCAGCATAAATCAGTGGAATGCCAAGTACACAACTGATGCCATATGCCCATGTATTTACCTTCTGCATATTACCGACTTTTTTAATAATGAACGGTGCAATAATTAATGCAAAGATTACCGGAAACATTTTCATCATATTTAGTAATCCATAAATTCCTTCATTTCCAAGATAATATGTTGCAAAGAAAACACCTGATCCTGTAACAAGATTGCTCATAATATAATACACAATGTAAATAGCAACAATCATCAGATAATATTTATTTTTCAAAAGGACTTTAATTGTATCCAGAAAACTTAATTTATCTTCAGCTGATTTTCCGTCCTCTTTCACAGTTACTTCCTCATCCGGAAGTTCTTTCACAGCAAGAACACTGATGGTATTTACAACAAGTGCAATTATTGCAAATACAATAGCAACCATTCTCCATCCATTTGCACCACCACCAAAAGCACTTACTGCAGAAGTTACTGCAAATCCTAATACAATATTTGTTACAACTGCAAACATGAAACGGAATGAACCAAGTTGAACTCTTTCATTTGGGTTTTTTGTAATCAATGCAGTCAATGATGAATATGCAATACCATTCGCTGTATAAAAAATTGCATTTAAACAGGTATAAAATACGAAGAAATATGCATACTGTGCAGTTCTTCCCATTCCTGCCGGAACTGAGAAAAGCAGTGCCAAACAACCTGATACACCAATTTGTGCATATAACATCCACGGTCTGGCTTTTCCCATTTTAGAATGTGTTCGGTCAATTATATTCCCAAAGAACACATCTGTAACTCCGTCCACACACTTGGATACCAACATCAATGTACCAATCACAGCACTATTCATTCCCATTACACTTGTAAGATACAACAACAAAAAGCTGGAAACTAATCCATAACTACAGTTTGATGCAAGATCACCAGATCCATAAGCTAACTTTTGATAAAACTTTAAATATTTTTTTTGCGAAGCATTCTCTCCCATTGTAACTTCCTCCTTAAATGTTATGCCCATTTTGCCGGCTCATGAGCTCTCTATATGATATGTTTCAATCATATCGTAATTATTATTCGTCAACAATATCATTTATTGGTGGAATATGATATACTTTGTAACATATCTGGGAATCGAGGTGCTTATATGCCGAAAATATCATTTAATAAAGATTATAAAAATGCATTAACTATCTATGGAAGAGAAAGTCATTTTAATCAATATTATCATTTAGAAACACCATTTAGTTTCGTATTAGAGACCTATTATAAGGATGAAGTAAATGAATATATCAGTTTGACTAATTTTACCCCGACTGACATTAAACACACAATTGTTCCAAACATCAGCACAATCTCTATTTTGCAGAAGAACAGGAGATACTGGACAGTCCAATCTTAAAATTCTTGCAAGAAAGTGAAAATAATGATGTTCTGTCTAACAAGCAATTCCTTGATATATTTCCGGTACAAGGAAATGATTTTGCACATCGCTGTATGTATAAAAACGGAGAAAGCATCTCAAAAACTATGCTTTCTCCTACCTTTGGGAGTTCCCATCTGATTGACGGATATATTTGCAATATTTTAGGACTTATATGTGATACAACAGCTTTTCACACAACTCATGTGAAATTAGATTACAACAACGACTTTTTAATTTTTTCCAGAGCAACCCATATGATAGAAGATTCCAACGGATTGATTTCACGTAGTGAACTAGAAACAAAATTGCATTATAGCGGAGATTATATCAATCGGATTATCAAAAAATACAGCAATTTAAACTTATCTAGTTATTGTATGAACTATCGCTTAACGAAGGCCATTGATCTGCTCAAAGAAACGGATCTCTCGATTTCTGAGATTGCATTTCAGCTTGGCTTTAAAAACCGTACCCATTTTTATAAACAGTTCAAAAATCACTATGGAATGATGCCAAGTTCGTTTCGTAATCAAAAATAAATCTTATATCGTTTTATTATTGAAAATCACACTACTCTATGGGACGTATGGCTGCCCCGGTTATGGCTTGCCGGATAAACTCGGCTTCCACCGTATATCCGATCAGGGCAGGCTTGGTTTCATACCTTTGCAAACTGCTCATCCAGATCTTTCTCATCTGCATTGCATTTCAAAAATGTACGAAATTCCGATTTACCTATTTCTTTATATTTCTATTATAACAGTTCTCTATATCCGCTACAATGAAAGCATAGTTAGCTAGAACAAACTATTCATTTATCCATCTACAACAACTCACATCATTGCTACATGACATATCACTCTTCCGGGCGGGAAAGAAATCCACATCACATAGGCAATCAATATATTATATTCTAAGTACCGTGAGTTATATTATTGCAAACCTCCATTTCACCACTCAATTTTGACTCGGATACCGATACTCATCATCAAAATCATCATGGTATTTCTCATTTTTTCGTAGGACAAAAGTCAGCGAAACCCTTGTATTTACTGGGTTCTTTCTAACTTAGCATTATAATAACTCATTCCCCTCTATCTACCATCTCTGTCTATACGTTTCTTCTTGATGTTTTGTTTTGCATTTGCCTGTTCCAAATGCTTTGCAACTTCTATTGCTTCCTTGACCTTATTTTTTCCCAAAACAGCTACAACCCGATCCATATCATATGACACATTTAACAAAGCTACATTCTCTTTCTTTATAACAGATACTTCTTCTCGCAACCGATCTACACGATTTTCAAGATCCAGGTTTCGATCTGATAGCTTTTGATTTTTGCTTTTCAGTTCTAAATATTTGCTATACAATGCCTGTATCATGTTCGCAACTTTTTTCACCAAAGGAAATATTCTCTTCCTGTAAGATTTTGCAGACTCTAAAGTTCCGGCTTCTGGCAGCCATTCTTCCGGATAATATCCATACTCACGTGCATGTGAGTCAACAAGTCCAGCTTTTGAATTTAGTGCAGAAAATCGTTTTTCTAACACTTCTGTCTTTTTAATTACTGCATCTCTCTCTTTTTCTACCTGTTCTTTTTCCTTTTGGATCTCATCCACACATTCGCTGATATCATGCAAATCATGTTCCAATAAATTCTTATGTTCCGTTAATTCTTCTACTTCCTGTTCTCGAACCTTTTTCTTGTAATCCAACACAGAAAGATGTGGTTCATGAGTTCCTTTCTGCTCCCATTCTATCTCATTTTCCCTCATGACCATGGCTAATTTTTCCTTTTCTGATTGTACCCATTGATTTAGCTCCGTCTCACTTCTGGAACCACCTTTAAATCCTAATGACGATAAGGCTTGTTTTAAAGATACTCTTGTATCAAGTCCTCGCTTACTTCCTGTAACATAGGGAATAAAATCAATATGTAGGTGTGGTGTTGCTTCGTCTAAATGCAGATGAGCAGCAAATACTCGCAACGTAGGATTCCGTTCTTGAAATCCTTTCATGTATTCATCTAATATCTTTGCAGCAAGCTGTCCCTCCATCGTTTCTGATCTCATATTGTCTTTATCACCGATCTGAAGGATAACCTCATGAAATAATTTTTCTTGTTTCCCGGAACGTATCTTTTCATAGTAATCATCTATCTTACGATCTTTTCGAGTCTGTTTATCGTTGTAACGTTTCAAGGCTTCGTCAAATAATTCATGATATACGTCTTTGATATCTTCATTACAATATTCAACATTCCAATGGGTTCTGTTCGGATCCGTATTCTTTGCATGAAATTTTCTACTGTTATGGTTCAGGGAGCCTTTCCCTGTCATAAAACTAATCGTCCTCTTCAATAAATCTCCTTTCCTTCATTTTAAAACGCCAGATATGGCGATCATGTTTTGTTACTTTTGTCAAAAGTAACGCAAAAGCACTTTCGACAGCCTAACGTCCATCAAAAGTACCCTTGCGCCCTGCCGGGAGCTTTCAAATCAGCCAGCACTGTATCGGCTACACCCTACGGCAATTCTCCTTGTTTGGTATGATACAGGTGCGTGCCACGCTCCTGTTCTATATTCCCCAAACAAACATCACCACCGATAACTGGCTGACACTCCACGCTTATCTAAATATTCCTGTCGTGCTTTCTCCTGCTCTTCCTCAGAAGGAGCCGTCTTATACTTCGTATAGAGTTCATGTCTGACTAATGCATCCAATTTTTCTTCCAAGCCATTTCGAATATCTTCTTCATACTGATCATCTGAACCCAGATGATAAAAGATCAATTTTCGAAACAGTTCATAATCAATCTGTACTTTTTTCATCACTTCACTCCTTTTTAATCAAGGTGGCAAGATTCCCTATTCTTTAAGATATGGTAATCTTGCCATCTTCCTTTACTCTTCTTGTAACATCCAGAACCATTTATTCCCTATCTTCACAGAATCAATCTGTAATTCCTTCTTCGCATTCCAAAGTGTTTTCTTTTTAATTCCTCGTTCTTCTGCTTCTTCCGCTATTTTTGCCTGTTCCATTGATCCATTTGCTAAGATCTCTTTTAAAAATTCTTTCGCACTTCGGATCTTTTGCCCTCGCCCATCACCAGACAATAAGTCCTCTGCACTGATGTCATATTTTCCAATCCAATGAAATCCTTTTTCTTTGTCTAATCGAAAGGCGATAGCATCTCCTTCCGGAGCAAGAGAACTCTTTACATGACAGATCACTCGGATTTCCGGTTCATCTTTCACTCTTCCAACAATCAACACGCTTCTTGCTGCCGCTTGAAAGTCAATAGAACCCAATCCACGATAGGATGATTTTCCATTACTATTTTTATTCATATGACCGATCAGAATAATGGCACATTGATATTTTTCTGCTAATACAGAGATTCTTTTCATCAATGGGCGAATCTCATTTGCCCTATGCATATCAACACCAGCCCCTAGAAAGCTTTGAATTGGATCTAATACTACAAGTCTTGCTTTCGTCTGTATGATCGCTTCTTCCAGCCTTGCATCTACCATTGTTAATGGCTGATCCTGGTCATCAATTACCAAGACTCTGGAACAATCTGCCCCTGCCGCTAACAATCTTGGTTTGATCGTATCGCCCAGTCCATCTTCAGCTGTTTGATAAATCACATTGATTGGCTCTACACCTGTCTCTTCAGATTTTCCTTCGCTTGTCTCACTTAATATTGCTTCTCCTTTTGTTAATTTTGCTATGATCTGCAACACCACAGTAGTCTTCCCCTCTCCAGGATCTCCCTGAATAATGGTGACCTTCCCATATGGTATGAAGGGATAAAAGAGCCATTCGATTTCTTCCACTTCAACCTGATCCATGTGGATCAATTTCAGGCATGGTTCTGCCTTTTTTACTTCTCTATAATTATCTTCCATTTCCACCTCCTGCCCAACCGGGCAAGTCCCTGGCAAACAGAATTTAACAATTGTTGCAACAACAATTTTGTGATATACTCAAGTTGTTAAGGTGATATATCAGTTATTCTGATGATCAGGGAACTTGCTCAGATTATTTCTGGGCTTTTTCTTTTTTCCTTCTTTCATAGTTTCTTTCTTCTGCAAATGCATTTAATATCTCCAACATTGTTCGAATAGGTGTAAACAACTCTTCATCGGCATCCTCTAATGTAGTTAACCTTTTTAGTTCCTCTTCAATCCCTCGAAGCTGTTTTCTAAACTGTACTAACATCAACGGATTTCCTACTGCTGTGACTTTTTGATGTAAAACACTTTCAATGATATATTCTTGTCTCGTCTGGTATCCACAAAGCTTTACTCTTAAATCTAGCTCTTTATTTTCTTCCGGAGACATTCGAAACGCTATGGTCACATTACGCCACCGATTCTTGTTATCCCTATTTTTTTCACTCATCCAGATATTCCTCTCTTTCCTGATTTAGATTTTCCGCCATTTCTGTTTGGATTGTCGGGAATAAATGCGCATATCGATATGTGATTTCCACACTTTCATGCCCTACCCTTTCTCCAATTGCCACCGCAGAATATCCCATATTAATCAACAATGACACGTGAGAATGTCGTAAATCATGGATTCGTATTCTCTTCACTCCTGACAACTTCACACCACGATCCATTTCATGATGAAGATAGCTTTTTGAAATTTGGAATATCCTGTCATTTTCATTTAAACCATACAGCATTCCTATATACGCTTCTAATTCTTCGCTTAAAAATTCCGGCATGGTGATCATACGATTACTCTTCACAGTCTTAGGATCCGTAATAATATCCTTCCCCTCTAATCTTTGATAAGACTTATTGATCCGGATAGTACAAGCCTGAAAATCGAAATCTGCCGGTGTCAGTGCTAACAACTCTCCCATACGCACTCCACACCAATATAAGATTTCAAATGCATAAAAGGAGATTGGCTTATCCGCCACCGCTTCAATGAACTTCATATACTCTTCTTTTGTCCAGAAAAGCATCTCTTTTGTTCTTTCTTTTCCCATAGATCCTGCCTTGCGTGCAGCATTGCTTTTCAAATCATAGAAATTAACTGCATGATTCAAAATTGCACTCAGCTGATTATGGATGGTCTTTAGATAGACCTGTGAATAGCCTTCTCCTTGTTTATTTCGATAGTTCATCATGGTGTTCTGCCACTGTCGAATATCGGAAGGTTTTATTTCCTGCAACTTCTTTTTCGAAAAATATGGGAGAATCTTTTTTTCTACAATATGCTTTTTCGTCAGCCAGGTATTATATTTGATTCTGGATTTGATATCATTCAGATAAAGATCTACAAAATCTTCAAAATACATATCCAGACTCAAATTCTCCTTTAATTTAAACGCTCTTTCCCATTCCTGGGCATCACATTTGCGTTTAAATCCCCTTTTCGTCTTCTGCTTTCTTACGCCAGTCCAGTCCTTATAATAGGTTCTTACCTCGTAAGTATTTGACTTTTGGTTTTTGATTACTGTCAAAACATCACCTCCTGCTATTTCATTTCGTTCATACCGTAAACTCGTTCTTCAAAATATTTACGGCTGATTTTTCCTTTGACAACAACGAAACCTTTTTGTTCCAATTCCGCATTTAACTGACGGATTAAACGATACGCATAGGAATCAGATACTTCTAATTCTTTCGCTACTTCTTTTGCTGATATAAATAATTTACTAGCCATCTGTATCCCTCCTTTCTTTTTCCAGTTCATTATCGAACGGTGTATATGCATCATAACATTTCATTTCCGTACTGTCAATAGAATAATTTCAAAAATGAACGGTTTATTTTTATATTTCATTTTTGAACTGTTTATGCTATACTTTTAAGTAACAATCAGCAAAGGAGTGTTTTCTTATGACAGTAGGTGAGAAAATAAGAAAATTCCGGATCGATCAAGGATATACACAGAAAGAATTGGCAATCATGTCCGGATTGAGCGAATCGGCAATTAGAAATTATGAACTTGGGAATCGTTTTCCATCATCAGAACAATTAGAAAAAATAGCAAACTCATTAAAGATCAGTCCATACGCCATGTCTGATCCAAACTTTGATACTTATGTTAGTGTCATGCACGCATTATTTGCTTTAGAGGATCAATATGGTCTGCACGCCTACCGGGATGAATCCGGCGTACCACAACTCATGTTTAAAGACAAAGGACATGATTCTTTAAATATGCTGGATAATATTGGAGCATGGGCTGATATGTACCAGAAATTCAGAAATGAAGAGATTACAGAAAAAGAATATTTAGACTGGAAGAGTCAATTCCCAGCTAAATAAGAAGAAATTATTTACAATCATATTAAAAAAGTATTGTCATTTGATTGTCAACGGACATAGAAAGAGCCAAGAAAGCCCGTAAAATAGGCATTTCTTGGCTCTAATATATTATTCAAACTCCTTTGCGGACTGCGTTTCATGACACGCAAAGGCTGTTATTAGAGGTTTATATTTCGAACGTGCGTTCTGTTTTTGTGTTTTTCGCACCGCTTATGAAGAAATAAACTCCAAAATAACTCCATTTTACTCTTTATTATTTTGTTGTTCTTCTCTTGCGTAAAGAATGTCCAACGCCTGGAATATTACATTACTCATAGTCTGATAATGTCTCTCTGCATAAGATACTAGCTTTTCTTTTTGCTCTGGTGACATCCTAATTCTCAGACTAGAATCTTTGCCGTCTAATGATGGTTTTCTAGGCATCTTTCTCTCCTCCTTACATTTCATAGTTTAACACGAATTGATACAAGTGTCAATCTCGTTTTGTTAATATCACCCATTTCCCTTTTTGGCTACTTCCCTGCCTCTTCAGATAATTCTTTTCCTTCAATTTGGTTATATAATACTTCACACTAGCAAGATTCCAATCTAACGCATTAGCCATTTCTTTCTGCGTGATTGAAGGTTGCATACGTACAAGATTCAGAATTTCTATTTCTTTCTCACTCAGTACATTTTCATCTTCCACTTGGTCTAATCTCTCTAAATCTTGGTTAGCTTGGTTAGTAGCTTGGTTAGCTTGGTTAGTAGCTTGGTTAGCTTGGTCAGTTATTGGATTGACTCGGAACAACTCTACCCGAAACATATTATCAAATTCCTGAAATCTCGGCTTTGGAAGTCCATACTCTTCTGCAGCATTAAGGATTCTTTTTATTCCGCTTCCCCATGCCTCTACAAGTCCCATCTGACTGAATATATTGGCAATGCCTTTATTCCTGATCTTCGAATGACCATTCATGACTTCCTCATAAGTTAATCCGTTATATAATCCACCCGGAGATGTCACCTCCAATCTGTCATCATAAACTGCGACCTGAATACAGGATTCATCTAATAGGTTACGGTGACAATGGGCATTAATAATCATTTCCCTGATTGCTTCCGGTGGTAACTCATATTTCTCTTTTCGCACCAATCCGTCAATTGTTGCTCCAAGCCGAATATTT
>OHMW01001067.1_pt1 | contig 14236 bp, 12 predicted proteins | sample 1569391 | NCBI WGS metagenome assembly OHMW01 (sample SAMEA3879557, study PRJEB24766) | human gut metagenome | biome: human-associated habitat; feature: feces | place: USA | collected 1985/1987 | reverse complement strand
TCTTTCTGTGGTGGCTCTCCCTGCCGCCTGCTTACCCGTATAACCCCACCTTATTTTTCCCTTCCGGTCGGTGGCGGGGCGGTCGTTTCCGTTTTCAAAGGCTCTTTTGCAGGGGGTGGTCGGGTACAAGGTTTTCCCGATAAATACGCTCGCAGCGAAGCGAGAGGAAGATTTATCGGGAAACGGCGCAGCCGCCTGATCTTTTAGCCGACATAAAGCCCCGTGCTTGCTTTGCCTTTGTAAACGGAAATGATTGCTCCGCTTTCCTCTGAAAAGAGGAATAGAACCTGCAATATATATCACCATAGTGATATGTTTGCATGTTGGTATGTTGATATATCATCATGCTTTCCAACGGCTGTTGGGCTTGCCGTCCGAAACAACCGACACGAATACCGTCGTTTTCTCTTTTCGCCCGTGTATAATCTTTTCCAACAACACTTTGCGGACTTTCGCCGCCCCGAACGATTCAACACGGAAAGCGAGGGCGGCTATCGTTTCGAGGTTGTAAACCTCCGCGCTGTATTTGTCCGATATGCGGATAATGCGCTTTATGTCATATACGCTCAAAACTCCGCTTTTGCAGAGTGCCTTTATCCCTGCCCGAACCGTCGGGGCGATAACCCCGAACAGTTCGCAGATTTCCCGCTCGGTCATGGCGGTTGCACCTATATCGCTCGGCAGAAAGATATTGCCCTGCCCGTCCATCGTGATAATGTTCCTTTCTTCTTTCATCGGTATTCCGTTTTTAATTAGATGGCTCGGCAGATATTCTTCTCCATATCCTCCAACTTGTGCGACAAGGTTTCCATGTCTTGGCTTATCTTCTGGGCGGTGATTTTGGCGTATATCTGCGTGGTTTTGATGTTAGTGTGACCGAGAAGCCTGCTGACGGTTTCAATGGGTACACCGTTGGATAAAAGCACGGTCGTGGCGTTCGTGTGTCTTGCAACATGGTAGGTCAAGCGCACCTTGAAGCCGCATTGTCTGCCTATATCTTTGAGTATCTTGTTGCAACTGCCGTTACTCGGAACGGGGAAAACATGACCGTCCCTTGCCAGCCCCTTGTACTTTTCGATGATACGCTTGGGAACGTCCAAAAGGCGGATGTTTGATTCGGTGTTGGTCTTCTTTCTTCGGGTGATTATCCAAAGATTGCCGTCGAAGAATGTTTGCAGGCGGTCGGCGGTGAGGTTCTTCACGTCCGAATACGCCAAACCCGTGAATACCGAAAAGACGAACAAGTCCCGTACAAGCTCGTGGGTGGCGTTCTTCATCGGTGCGTCCATGAGCGTCTGTATCTCCGTTTGGGTGAGGTAGCCCCTATCCACGCTTTCGGGAGAGTTGATATATCCGGCAAAGGGATTGAACGGCAAACGCCCGTCGTTCCTCGCAATGGAAATGATGTGCTTCAACACAATCATGTAGCCCCACACGGTATTGGTGCGGCATTTCTTCTCCGTGCGCAGAAAATACTCGAAATCGTTGATGAACGTGAGGTTGAGTTCCTTTAACGGAATATCCTCACGCTTGTAGGTATGGGGCAAAAACTCCCGAATATGGTTGCAGACCGTCCGATAACGGGTAAATGTACCCTGCGCCCTGCTGTGCCCGACTTTCTTCTCAAACTCGGCGTTGTGCTGCTCGAACAGTTTCAGCAAAGTTTCCTGCTTGACGCCGATACCGAGATAGGCGTCTTTGAGTTTGGCGGCGGTAACATAACCGTCCGTCTGCATTAACTCTTGATAGCGGCGGTTTACCTCCACACGGATTTTATCTACCGCAAGGTTGATTTTCTGTGCTTCGACGCTCTTGCCCGAAGCACGGCTGTTCTTCACGTCCCACAACCGTGGGGGAACGTCCATCTTGCAACTGAACTGTTTAATCTCGCCGTCCACCGTGATACGGCACATTAAAGGCAGGTTGCCGTTCGGCTTCTCGCTGCCTTTCTTCACTATCCACCAAGCCGTCATCTTGGATTTGATTGACTGCATGAATAGCATCATTGCGCCAATTGGTAAAATAGGCTTTTGCTTCCGAAGAAAAGTCCAAAATGTCAGGAACTATTTCGCCATCCTCATTTACTATAAAAGGCAAACTCATCACTTTGTTGATGATATTTTCCCACATAGACGAGTATTTGTCAAAAGTGGTAAAAGCGTTTTCTTCATCTTGCCAATCTGATATTTCCTGTGAAGACGGATAAACAAAAATTATTCTATCAATCAACCCATTGTCCTTATAGCCTTTATCTGTAAGTTCGTGCATTCGGGTGGTCTGCATCGTACCTACCATATTTATAAAAGGATGCTCTATGTGAATAGGTATGGGCATACTGCATCTGGAAATGTCTAAAGGTTTTCCGCTGAATGCAGTCAATAACTGTTCAATAAGTTGCCCTTTGCTGTATTGATTCACAGCATTGAACATTCCCATAATTTCATCCACATATACCACAATACCACGCTGGTTGTCATCAAGCGCACGCATTAAAGCTTCTGGGGTAAAGTCGGATATTATGGTTCTTCGCAAAATCGGTTTTTCTGGCAATGGAGTGCAATTTTCCTTCTTCCCTTTGTTGTCCTCTACCATATTATTATATTGCTCCATATCAGACTTGAATTGTTTGACAGCTTTGGCATCATGCTTGCGAATTGGGCGAAAAGCAAAGTCTAACGGGGGAGTTTTGCCCATTCCGGGGCGGCCAACCAATATCATATAGAGGGCAGGATTACTTATCCAGCCACCACGAATACGGATATTGACAGCATTACCGATGGCTGTTGAAATTGCCGCCAAAAGAGAAGCCATCATATATTCTATGGAATAATTCTCTTGTCGTGCCAATGCCAATACCATATCCTGAATTTTAGCAGGAAAAGCATTCAAAGGAATCTTGTCTTCAAGTATCCCTCCAAATTCCATTCTGATTGCATTGCATAAATCGAGTGAATCCATTAGAATCGGTTGTTTCTTTTAGACTTTATGAATCGGGCAGCTTCGTCCTCCAAGTCTTTTTCGGACTTTACCTTGCCATCTCGAAGCCACGCATCAATCTCCGATTTTAGAAACATGATACGTTTACCTCTTTTATGAAATGGGATTTGGTGGCAGCTTGTCCATCCATATACTGTTTGCTCTGCCGGATGACTGGGAATATAATCGCACAACTCCTTTAAGTTCATCCATTGCTCGGTTGGAATACTCGGACTTTGAGTGTTGAGACCGTCAATCTTAGAATCCAGTTCATTCAATTTATCCATCATCCACGACATTGCCTTGGGTAAATCTTCAAAAGTAATGTTCTTTTCACTCATACTGCTATCTGATTTATGTTTGATTTTTCGGCAAAGTAATCGTGATTTAGCATACTGATTTTATGATGGACTGTGTCACATAAAGAAACAGCAGCGAAACAGAAATACCATAAGGAATATGTATTGATTATCAATGCAAATGATGAAAAACGTCAGTAGTAGTTTTTTATGGTAATGTACCCAATCATAAGGAAATCATTAGGTGGTCATAATAACAGCTCATAGGTAAAAACAAAAAGCCACCCACGCAGATTTTACGCAGATGGCTATACTTACAAAGTATAATAATGGTTATTTTGTTTGAGATAAATCCAATTTAATGGTTTCTGTAGCTTTCTCTTTCTTTTCATCAACAACCTTTGCATACACCTGTGTTGTTCGCACATTTGTATGTCCCAACATTTTGCTGACCGTATAAATATCAGTTCCTCCAGCCAGTTGCAGGGTTGCGTAGCTGTGCCTAAAACAATGGAAGGTAATGTGTTTGGTGATTCCGGCAGCTTCAACCCACTTTTTGACAGGACGGTTTATCCAAGAAGGGTCAGGAAGTCCGGCAAAAACCAAAAGTTCACCCTCTTTTTGCTCTCCACAGAGATTATATGCTTGCTCTGATATAGGCATATATTCAACTCCTTTTGTCTTTTGCTGAGTAAAATTCAACCGATAGCCTCCATTGAACATTTCCACTTCCGACCACTTCAACTTCTGAATGTCGCAATGACGGATTCCTGTTAAAGCAGAGAACAAGGCAGCACGTTTCAGTAATGGGTCACAAGGTGTTTGAGCCAGTCGGTTTAATTCCTCTACCGTGAGATATTCTCTCCGGCTTTCCCTTTCTTGAATGCCTTTGACTTTTGCAGAAATATCAATAGTCAGATATCCGTCTATAAAAGCCTGTTTCAATCCGGCTTTGAAGATAGAGAAATAGGTTGCTGCTGTATTTTGAGAAATCGTACCTCGTTTAGTGCCTCCTTGTGGGGCATTCATTATGAATTGCCGGAACGATTCAACCATCTTTAAGTCTATTTGCGAAAAGAGAATGGTGTCACCTTTTGCGAAAATCTTCAATAATTCATGCACTCTCCTCCAGTTGACAATGATAGAATCAGAGCTATGGGCATGCCTTGTTCGCTGCACATGGTCGAAGTACTCAATGAAATTACTTCGGGAGCGTTCCAACTGCTCCGCCTGTTCTGCATCGGTATCGGCATATAAAGCTGCATTGTCGTATTCCTTTTGTCGTAGGCTTCTGACCTTGTCGGCATAGATACATGATTCCTGGTCTAATTGCGACTTACATTGAATGACACCGTTCAAATCTCGCTTCGGCTTATAAGTGGTTTTGCCTTCGGCATTAGTCCTTGCATTGCGTGATTTATCCCAAATAGGTGTTGTAATGGTACGATTGAGATATTCACGCACTCTTTGTGGCGTATCTTTTCCGGATTGAAATACAGGATAAGATTCCACATAAAGATACCATTCATCACGATATTCAGACTTGCGGAGCTTTACCGACACACGTGTATTAACTAATGCTTTCTTCATCGCTTCATATCCTTGACATAGTAATTACTTTCACTTAGATTGTTTAATCATATTGCATATAGCTTCTGACAAATCTTGATCAGAATTATCTTTCCCCCAAATACTCCAGAAAGGAACTGTTTGACTTGATGGTTTGATTGAAGGTTCATTTATTTTTACTCTAGACGGTAATAATGTAGCATCACCAACAATAATTGCTTCTGCGATGTCAAGCAAAGAAAGATTGTCGGCAATATTACCAAGATTATCTGGTAGTAGTCGTTTAATCACATTTTGATCATCCACATTTGTAAGTCGAAGACTAATAAAATTATTACATTGGCTTAGTACTGTACGATTTACTTCTGAAGGTCTTTGACTGATTATCACAAGACCAACTCCATATTTTCGTCCTTCCTTCGCTATTCGTTCAAAACTTTTCAAACCTATTTCTGCAACAGCATCTTGTGAAATAGATTGCTGAACATATAAGTGTGCTTCATCACATAATAGTGCTATTGGATGACGATGTTCCATTGAACTCCATTGTTGAACAGTAAATACAATTCTTGCCAATAGACCAATTACTAAAGGAAGTACATCTGATGGTACTTCTGACATATCTATAACCTTGACCCCACCATCAGCCTTCATCAGAACTCTGGCGAAATCTTTGAGCCAATTTTGCGATTTTTCTTCTGTTTGTAAACTGAACATAAATCCCATTCTCTTATCTGAAAGTTTATTCTCCAGTCTTTGATTGAACCGTGTTAACTTCCCATTGTATGGGCCTAGCTTTTCAGAACCGGCTCTTGCACCAGGTACCATTTCTTCGTCTTTGGACTTTAGCCGAGTTAACACTGTTTGCAAGTCGTAAGCTACGGGACTATCAACAGTAATCAGATGTTCATATATTGTTCCTTCTACACCTTTTTCTTTTTCGGCAAGAACTTCACGAGAGAATATCATTGCTTGATTTGGTGCATTTTGGTCACTACGATCTAATAACAATGCCTGCATTTCCTCATAATTTAAGAGCCAATAGGGTACCATAAGTATATTGTTGTTGAGTTTTTCAGAGGTAGCCAAATCTCCTGGTGTTGCAATTTTATATTGTTTGATGCCATCTATTTTGAAATCAGTAGAGGAGTATTCTCCGTGGATATCAAACAAAATTGCATTAGAATGTTTTAATTTAGCCATTTGTTCAACAATACATGCAACACAAAAAGATTTACCACTCCCTGTAGAACCCACAATAGCAGCATGTCGTTGAAATAGTTTATCTCCATCCATATATGCTATAGAACTTTCATCCATTGTATATTTCCCTATTGCAAGAGGACTGATGGAAGTCGCTAATTTGTTGGATATTGTTTGCATGAGGTCTGTGAGACGTGTTCCTTCAATCTTATAACATAAGGCACTTATAGATGGAACTGCACTAACGTTTCTTCTGAACACGTTACTTTGCTCTCCAGCTTTGTCCATAAATTCACCCACAAAAACTAACCTAACTTGGTTAAATGCCGAAGAAGTATCTTCTTCATCCTCGTCATCATTCAAAGTCATATCAGTAGCCTTGCGATAGATTTTTACTATCATTGCTATAATGTAACGACCAGATTTCGGACTTTGAATAGCTATAAGTTGATTAATTTGTAACTGGGACAGAACATCGTCAGAATCTATAATGGCTGTTGCCATACCTGTGTCTACACTATTTATTGAGCCTATTGACTCACCTTTATCATATCTTAATACTATACTTTCCATTTTTTATATTTCCATTAATCCTTCTATAGTCCAATATATTTTGTCATCAACAATTATAGAATCACTATTTGTATGAAAAACAGTACCCTTAGCACCATCACTACAAATAGCGATATAATCATATCCTTTATCTATTACATTTTCTTTTATTGAATTTGTAATTTCTTTGGTAACAATCAGTATTTTTGCCTTTCTCTTTTTGGCATATTTAAGCAACATTTCTTGAACATGTTTGTCATTAAAACCATAACCAATACAAACATAGTTTTGGGCACTTTCAAAGATTTTGTCCACAGCTGATAAAAGTTGTCTATGTGGTTCCTCTTGAGTACGTTCGTATTTATTAGTTCCTGGAGTTACGATACATGGTGTAAACCCTAATGGAATATTGACAGAATTGGGGATATTGCAAATGATTCCATCTCTCCTATACCAGTCTAGGGAACCGTGAACTTTCAAGATATTAATAAATCCAGTATAATCAGCCTCCGGCTTTTTAGGATTTAGCATAATATTATCTTTTAACTTTCCCATCAGTCCGTGAGTAAAACCTATATTAATGTAAGCGTCAGTTTGACAAGCTGCATACTCGGCAATCCTATCATAATTGGTTGAGATTACATTTAGCGTTTTATTCGGATCTCCATATATAATATAATCAAATAGTTGTCTTAGATTAATATCTTCTCCACTTATAAACCTTTCATAGACTTTTGCATCGGATTCAATAATAACCTTCCAGACAATATTTACTATATCTGCTTCAACAATTTCAGGAACCTTAACATCCAGCAATGCAGCTTCCAAACCTACACCTGAATCTAAAAGCTTTATGAAATCACTAACGACATCATTAGTAGCTGTATCATAATATGGATTTGATTTAAAGAAGTTTTTTAACTCATTTGCTAAAACACCCATTCCTGGTATGCCATAGGAAACAGATGCTCCACTTCCCAATACAATTACAGGATTGGAACTTCGTATGTTTTGAATATCTTGAAATATGTCTTTCTTTTCCATATTCATTAAAAACATTTATTTGATAAAAATCTCAATTAAAGTACTACGTTGTATGCATTTATGCGAATTTCTATCGTTGTGCAATTACTTAGTTGAGATATTTAATCGATACTCATGTACTAATGCTTTCTTCATCGCTTCACACCTTTATATAGATTATCAATTTCTTTCTTTGGTACATAAACAAAGTTACCTATCTGTCTGGTAGGAATGGAATACTTGCGTATATGAAGGTAAACAGTGCTTTCATTCACAAGAAACTTTTCTGTGATTTCGCCAATAGTATAACAGTCCTTTGGCTCCAGACTATACAGCTTGGCAATAGGCTTTGGCTTTGTGAGAGTTTTCTTTCGGAGAGGATAGAGTTTCATCAATTCTTCTTTTCCGTAAAACGGTATTGCAAGACGTTTCGCAAGCTTTTTCCCAATTTCCTTTCCACCGCTTCCATACTGTCTGCCAATGGTAATAATTAATCTACTCATGCCTTACACACTCCTTTTTTACATAAATCCGGCAAATACACTTGCTCCTACTACTGTAAGAAGTCCTGCTACTGCAATTGCAAGACTGCTCATTGCCCCTTCAACCGGTCCCATTTCCATAGCTCTTGCTGTTCCGATTGCATGGGAAGCTGCGCCAAGAGCCAGTCCCTTTGCAACCGGCTCTTCAATGTGGAACACCTTACAAACTGTCTCACCAATCATATTTCCAAGGATTCCTGTAACAATGATAACGGCCACGGTAATCGTTACAATTCCGCCAAGTTCTTCTGATACCCCCATTCCAATTGCTGTTGTAATGGATTTTGGAAGCATGGTTACATACTGTTCATGAGAAAGTCCAAATACTTTTGCAAGTATCAATACTCCGACAAGACTTGCAAGCACCCCTGAAATCAATCCTGCGGCAACTGCTTTTAAATTCTTCTTTAATAATTCTAACTGCTCATACAACGGCACTGCGAGGCAGACAGTAGCCGGTGTTAAAAGATAACTGATGTATTTTCCACTCTGATTATAAGACTCATAACTGATATTTCCAACTACCAGTACTGCAATAACACAAATCACACCGATTAAAAGCGGATTAAACACTGCCATCTTAAATTTTTTCTTTAAAATCAATCCGATTTCATAAGCTACAAGACTTAAGACTGCTCCTCCAAATAAAGAAACATCTAAAAACTCTTTCATTTACTCTTCCCCTTTCTGATAATTCCCTGTGTCACAAGTCCGGTTACCACCATAACAAATACGGTTGTCACAACAGTAATAATTCCAAGCGGAATAATCACCGGCTGTAAGATTCCCCAGGAATCAATCAGACCTGCTGCTGCCGGAATAAACATAACCGGCATAATCTCTATCAAAAAAGCAGATGTCTCCTTTACCTGATGCAGTTTTAATACTCCTGTCATAAGTGCTGCCAGCATAAATACCAGTCCGTACACACTTGCCGGAATCGGAAGCGGTAACACCTGATGAAGCACTTCTCCTAAAAAGGAAAAGGCTAAAATGACCATAAATTGCTTTAAGTACTTCATAATCTTCTTTTCCTGTTCTCCTCTCTTTTTGTGTTTACCAATTTAATTTTCGTCTTTACCAATTATACTCTCGAACCAAAAAAAGTCAATGCAGGAATGTAAAACATTCTTAAAGTCTCTGTATTGACCTCTTGCTTTAAAGTTTTAAAAAACCTTTTGACACTCACATCATGCTATAATTACACAGCTTTTTACTGACGAATATAAATTCCCTGTTCTTCAATGAAATCTTCCAAATCCTGAAGAGCATCCTGCGCCCAAGTTTCTGATAAAGATAAATCTGCCGGTTTTGGGAAAAACATCGTTTCTGCCATTTCTTTTCCGGTTTTTGTCTTAAAAATCTTCTCTACTGATTTTTGAATAGTATCAGCAGAACTTCCATTTTCAAAATAATTGACCAGAAAATCCGCTTCTACCAAAATCTGATAATCCATCCCATTTATATTTGTATACGTATGATGATGTCCTACCAGATACGAAACCCTTTCAATCACAGCCTCCTCAAACCCAAGCACACGCATCATCTTCTCTGCCTCAGCCGGTCCTTCCTGCTCCTGAAATTTCCCATCGCTCTTTCCATATTTTGCTTCTGCCGGCTTGATTCCAATGTCATGCACTAAAGCTGCGCACTCTAAAATAAACTGGACTTCTTCCTCTAAATTTTCTGCTTTTCCTATCGCCTGCGCAAAACTGTGTACTTTTACAAAATGCTGGATTCTTGCCGGATCTCCTGCATCATAAGCCATCATTTCCCGATACAGTGTCTCTTTTAGTTTTTCTTTTGCATCTTGATTCATACGCCATCCAACCTTTCCCTCATTATCGTAAAGAAAATCAAAAAAAGCAGACAAAAACCTTCAAAAAGACTTCTTTGTCTGCTTTATTTTTCTATTATATCACTCTTTTTTGTATGTGTCTATTGCTTTTGTTTTCTTAAAATCACTGTGCCAAATCCTGCAATTGTCCCATCATAACTGCCCTGCCATACCTCAAATCCATCTTTCGGAAATTCTATTTCTATCCGGTTACAATTGAAATTTTGCACAATCCGATAAACTGCTTTTTCATTTTCCCGGCTGGTGACTTCCACACCATAAGGGATTTCTTTCAAAAGCCCAGCGGTTTTCCCAGTCATAAATCACAGCTACCTGCGCATGTGTAAGGCTTCCCGCCATCTCTTCTAACTGTTCCAGCCACTTTCCAACTTCACAGACTTCTTGAAATACTCTTGTGTCATCTCCACCATAATGGTCAATCACTGCGCCATGAAATTTTTCAAATGCTCCCAATATGCTTTGGTTAAATCCCCTTAAAGGAAAATTTAAATTCTTTTTTCTGGCTTACATCCAGCAGATATTCCGGATGTGTTTTTGCACCCCAACTGTCATCTCCGCCAACACCCATCTGCTGCATAGAAGCTCTTACTACTGTATAATGTACGTTCGGCAGTTCAAACGGATGCGCCGCATTTTCAATTTCATGCGGAGTGTAAGGAAGTGCGGAAAATTCCATCTTATCACCCTTAAAGAGCATACCTCTGCCTTTTCTATCCGTTACTTTTGCCCAGCGTACCCCTGTTTTATTTCCACATTCCTGCGGAACTAAATATTTTGCCATATTTTCTTCTACTTTATTTTGATAAATACCAAGTTTTGCACCTTTATTTCTATCTACATAAGTCTCTTCCGGTCCCATTCCATACCAGGTTACCTGATTATAGTCTGCATCGAATTTAAAAATTACACCAAATTCCGGCATATCTCCCAGCTCTTTTACCGGTTCATAAGAAAGTACCGTCTCGATTGTTCCATCTGCAAATACTTCATAAGAAAGTTCACACTCTGCCTGCGGAGTTGTCGGTAAATGATAAGTAAAACTTACAACTGCAGAATGTTCCTTTACTTCCAGCTTTGGTTCATACATTCCACCCTCTGGTTTTTTATGCGATAAATACAGACTTGCCAGTTTCCACTGTCCATAACGCATTGGCATCAGATTTCCATAGTCATTATCGGTTGGCGCTCTCCAGAAATTTGGTTTTGGAATAGCCTTTATCATTTCTTTTCCACCATACACATAAGACACCAGTCCACCATTTAAGTACGAGAACATTACTTTAAAACCGTCCCCATGGATTCCAATATTATGTGTACTCTTAACAATCTCTAATTCTCCCTTTGGAATCTGTGCGGTTCTCTCAACCTTATACACACCCTGTCCAAATGCAACTTCATGACCTCTTTTTGCCCAGACTGTATCCTCTTTTAACAGAAATGCTACTGTTATTACATACTCTCCTGACAGAGTCTGAACTTCAAACGGAAGCGGATATGTTTTTTTACCAAGTGGTGCTACATCTGTTTCAAGCTGTTTTCTTGCAAGTTCTTTTCCATCTTTTTCAAGCACTGCCACACAGTCAAACTGATTTGTATTCACAAATAAATTTTTATTTTTAACTGTAACCTGTGTTTTTTCTACGACGGCGGTAATGTTCTGGTAATTGAACTTTACTTCCTGCATCTTTGGAGAGGGTTCTCTGTCTCCTCCATAAGCAATTCCATTTCCACTAAAATTATAATCGCACGGACGGTCATCAAAGTCTCCGCCATAAGCCTGAAATTCTTTTCCGTAACGGTCTTTTTTATAAATAGACTGGTCAATATAATCCCAGATAAATCCACCCTGATATAACGGCTCTGTATCTGTTAAATCCGTATATTTATGCATTGCACCACAGGAATTTCCCATCGCATGTGTATACTCACAGCAGATAAATGGCTTGCTTCTATCCTTTTTCAGAAATTCTCTGATGCTTTCTACTGACGGATACATCTGGCTTTCCATGTCACTGGTATCGTTATATCTTCTGTCATTAAACACGCCTTCATAATGTACCAGACGGGTCGGATCCTCATTTCGGTAAAACTCTGACATTTCATAAATCACACTTCCACCAAAGGACTCATTTCCGCAGGACCAAATAAGAATTGCCGGATGGTTTTTATCTCTTTGATACATGGAATTAACACGGTCTAACAGCATGCCTTTCCATTCTTCTTTATCACACGGAACAACATTGGTATAATCCGGATGCTCTTTTCCTGCCTGAGTGTCCCAACTTCCATGTGTTTCCATATTATTTTCAGCAATCATATAAATTCCGTATTCATCACATAACTCATAAATATCAGAACCATCCGGATAATGGCAGGTACGAATTGCATTGATGTTATTCTGTTTCATCGTCACCAGATCTTTGATTAATTCTTCCCTTGAAACATGACGTCCTGTTACAGAACTAAATTCATGACGGTTAACTCCTTTAAAGACAATTCGTTTGCCATTTAAGGTCATAATATTGCCTTTCATCTCAAATCTGCGGAATCCCACACGATATGGAATCACTTCCATAAGTTTCTGATTTTCATCAAACACTTGAATGAGTAAATCATATAATTCCGGTGCTTCTGCACTCCATAATTTAGGCTGTTCTACCAAAATTACAAACCTGCTTTCACTTTCAAGTGCCCCTTTTACATTCGCAATTACTTCTCCATCTTTACTCAGACAAATTTTAACGTTTCCGTTTCCCACTCCTTTTAAAACCAGTTCTAAATCTGCTTTTGTAAACGTTTCGTCCAGTAAAGTGCGCACTCTCATGTCACGGACATGTACTTCTGGAATCGTATACAGATATACATCCCTGTAAATTCCGGAAAAACGGAAGAAATCCTGATCTTCACACCAGCTGCTGCTTGTAAATTTAAATACCTGTACTGCAAGCTTGTTTTCTCCATCTTTAAGAGAATTCGTCAACTCAAACTCTGACGGGGTAAAGCTGTCTTCGCTATAGCCCACAAAGACTCCATTTAACCAGACTGCAATCCCGCTTTCTGCTCCCTGGAAAGAAATAAAAACCCGTTTTCCCTTCATATTTTCCGGTACTTCAAAATATTTTACATAACTTGCCACTGGATTAAAACAAGTTGGAATTTCTCCTAATTTAACTTCTTCCCAGCCTTCCCAAGGGTACTGTACATTTGCATACTGAGGCTCTCCATATCCCTCCATCTGAATATGTGCCGGTACACGGATATCATCCCAGTTTTTACAATTATATTCTGTTTTTTCAAATCCTTTTATAGTGCTCTCATAATTTTTTGCATAATGAAATTTCCAAAGACCATTTAAATCATATTTATAATTTTCTTCTTTTTGCAACATCGCTTCCATGGATGCATAATATTTGTGGTCAGAATGTGCCTCTACTCTGTTTTCCTGAAAATACTCCGGATCTTTTACTTTGCCATAATCAAAACTGCTCATACTATATCCTCCTAAAACCTGCTTTTTTCTGATTTTTATCATCCTTCTCAGTATATCATATTTCCTTTGACTTTGTTGATTTTCTCAATAAAATCTCATAATCCATCATACTTTTTTGAGCGTATTTTTCTCCCTCTAAACAATGAATCATCTGTGTTCCCATTCGAACTCCCACCTGTCTTGCCGGAACACTAACCGCTGTAATCGACGGAGAAAAGCAGTTTAAAGCGGAGTTGCCAGTGATGGAAGCATAAATCTAACTGCTGAGTTTAATAACCCAAGTTTGGAATACATCCGAAACAGCGGAACCTTCCTCTTTTTTGCTTGAGCCACAACATGCCAGCAGGCTTACTGCCATTGTTGAGACCAAAATGCACGAAATTAACTTTTTCTTCATAATAATCTCCTCCTAGAAATTAAAATAATAAACTTTATGTGTCATATATTAGCTCGTAGAAGTATGATTTGTCAAGCAGAAATAGAGTGCAATCTGTTTTTTATCTATATTCGTTAAATATGGTCAAGCGATGTTAAAATAGATCAAGTTGGTTGTTATATCTATTAATCTGATATCTTAATACATTTCGTTCTATGGAAAAATTCCAATTTACACTTTGGTTTGCTGTCAACAAAGATACTCCGTTTTAATTTTGCAAAGAAAAAAACAGTGCTTTCGCACTGCTTCTCATTCCTGTCTATATATCATGTACCTTCAAAACTACAT